>Ga0181537_10000097_pt1 | contig 73655 bp, 63 predicted proteins | sample PEATcosm2014_Bin_39_FD_119765 | JGI IMG/M metagenome (GOLD analysis project Ga0181537, IMG submission 119765) | Peatland microbial communities from MTU Mesocosm Facility, Houghton, MI, USA - PEATcosm2014_Bin23_10_metaG | ecosystem: Environmental > Terrestrial > Soil > Wetlands > Peat | place... | reverse complement strand
GAACGGCCGAAGTGACGCGCAGGGACTGGCGAGATCAGGGTCGGCATGGGCTTACCCGGTGCGCCAGGAGGAACTGCGAATCGAGGCAACTGACCGCTGGCGGAGGACCGCCAGCGGCTGGTGGAAGCCGCGAATTCCAAGCAGGCTGCCAGTCCCTTGCGGGCATAGTGGGGGATGCCTTCGGTCAGCCCTTAGCGGTCGGCAGGTTAACGAATGCTGACCGGCTGGCGCGGACGCGCGGGCCCGGATCCGCGACAATAGGCGCAATCCGCCGGTGGAGCGCCTGCCATGACCCGTATTGCCATCATTGAAGATGATCCGCCGACCAGCCAGAGCTTCGCCACCTGGCTCAAGGAGTACGACGAGTCCTTCGAGATCGAGCAGCTCGGCTCACGCGCCGCGGCCGAAGCGGCCATTGCGCAGCGCGCTTTTGACCTGGTCGTGCTCGATATCCGCATGGGCAGTGATTCGAACGCGGGTGTGGGCCTGATCCATGATCTGGGTAAGCGCCAGAACTGTCCGGTCATCGTAGTCTCCGGCATGCCGGCCGACATCTATCGCGGCATCATGTATCAGCTCGAGGCCTGGGATTACCTGACGAAGCCGGCCGACCAGGCGGCGCTGATTGCCGTGGTACGCAACGCCCTGAAGGAGAAGCCCGCGCTTGCGGCGGCGGGCGCCGCGGGGAGTGATTCCGAGTTGCCGCCGGGCCTTGATCTGAATCCGCTCGAGAAGAAACACCCGCTCTGGCGTGGCCAGCGTCTGGTTCTGCCGATGACCGCGCAGCGCATCCTCTATCAGATCGCGCGCAGCAACGGCCGCCCGGTGTCCTTCAGCGATCTGATCAAGGTCATGCCGTATGCCGGAACCCAGGGCGCGGTCAAGACGCACGTCAGCACGATCCGTACGGCGTTCAAGGCCGTCGACCCGGGCTTCAGCAAGATCATCAACGTGCCGCTGGTCGGCTATCTGTGGCAGCAGTAGCGGCCAGGGCGCAGCGGACCCGTGGCTGGCGGCGCCTGCATCTGACCTTTCATGTGCTGTTTACCAGCGTCATGCTGGGCCTGGTGCTGCTGGCCGTCTGGACAGACCGTCGCGGCTATCAGCAGGTGCGCGACAGTATCGCCGCACAGCAGCGCTACCGGCTCGATCTGTTCCTGCGTCAGCTCGATACGGCCGATGGCCAGGTGGTCCTGGCGAATCTTGATTTTCATGCCGAGGCGCGCGCGCTGCGGCCCACGCAGGTTGCAACGCGCACGCGCGTGATGCGCGCGACGCTGCCCGATGAATATGTTGTTGGCCGGGCATGCTACCTGAGTTTCCAGCCAGCCGGTCTCGAGGCGCTCAACGCCTGTGCTGCGGTGGATCGCAGCACCTCGGCGGTCAGCAGTCCCGGGCGCTACCTGTATCTGATTGTGCGCTTTGACAGCAGCTCGATTGTGCCGCACCTCGCAGCGGGCGCTCCGATCAGGATGGGTGACTTCTTTGAACTCGAAATACTGCGCAACGACGGCAGCCTGGCGCGCTGGATCCTGGTGCTGGATCAGTTCTCGGCGCAGGGGTTGCTCGATGCACAGGGCTATGCGCGCGCTGAACGCGTGGACCCCGACTCGTTTCAGATCACGGCCTACCGGGCCGATCCGCAGTGGGGGATTTCCGCCTACGCATCGCGTCACCCGGATCACCACCTCAGAGGTTCATTCGTCAGCGCACCGCTGCCGTCCCAGCAGCGCATGCTGAGTCTCGCAGTCGACATGACAGGACTCAGCAGTGCCGCCGAGTCCTGGCCAATTCCTGGCAGCAGCGTGCTGATTCGCCTCGCCCACCTGCGCGGCGATGCGAGCGCAGGCACTGCCGAACTGCGTGGCGCGACCTTCATGGAGCGCGCCGGCGGGGTCATTGATCTGGCCGGTACGCCACTGGTGTCGGCGCGCTCGCTGTATGTCTCGCCTGGCAGCGGGGAGAGCGTCGAACTCTACAGGAGTGGCGAGCGGCAGCTCCTGTGGAGCGGATTCTATCCGGCGGCGAGCGGCGCCGTGCGCGGGCAGCGCCTTTGGTCCGGTTGGCGCGAGCGCTGGCTGGATACCACGCCGATCAGGGTCGTCAGCAGCGTCGCGCCGGCGCTCGGCTACGAGGCGCGCGCCAGTATCCCGGCCAGCAGTGCGATTGCGGTATGGAACAATCTGGCACCCCGGCTGGCTCTGAGCTTTCTGGCGATGCTCGCGGCAGTCGCGGTGCTGTACGTGGCAACAATGCGCGCCGTGCTGAGCCGGTTGATGCAGCTGGCAGCTGCGGCTGCGGCGACCGCTGGCGGCACGGTGCCGACGCATCTGCCGTACGGCGGCTCGAGCGATGAGCTCGGCATTCTCTCGCGCACCTTGAGTGCGCTGATCGAGCAGATACGTGAGGATGCACTACGGCGCGAACGCGAGAGCCTGGAGCGCGTAAAACGTGAGTACCAGACGCTGCGCGTTATCGGCCATCATATCCGCAGCCCCATCCAGGCACTGCTCGCGCTGAACCCGCCGGCTTCGCGCAGCTGGCCCTACATTGATCGCATCAACAAGGCCGTGCAGGCGGTGTTCGGCGGCGATGCACTGCGTGATGCCTTCAGCCGCATGTACGGCGAAGCCGTGCGCATCGATCTGGCGGATTTTCTGGCGCAGCTCGCCAGCAACGCCTCGCACATCGGCATCAGCGCGGTGCAGTTCTCCGGGCCCGATGCGCCGGTGCCGGTGGAAGTCGATGACGGTGCCCTCAGCGATGCGATCGTGCAGGTCCTGAACAATGCCAATCGCTTGCGCCTGCCGCTCAGCGTGATACGCGTGGAACTTGCGATCGCCGAGGGCCAGGCGCTCATCACTATCGCGAACAGCGGTCCGAATATCCCGCCGGCGCACCTGGAGGATGTGTTCGAGTTTGGTGTGTCGCTGGCGCCAGATGCTGGCGAGCATCAGGGCCAGGGACTGTTTGTCGCGCGTGAGCTGGTCCTGAAGATGCACGGCAGCATTGCGGCCAGGAATCTCGAGGCTGGTGTGGCGATCGAGATCACGCTGCCACTGGCGCGCAGTGCGCCTTGCTCGTGAGGGCGGTGCCGGGCTAGCTCCAGCCTTTGGGAATCAGATTGTGTTGCCGCGCAGCGCGCTCCAGCTGCTCGCGAAAATCCGGGTGAGCAATGGAAATCAGCGCCAGCGCCCGCTCGGCGACCGACTTGCCCTTCAGGTTGACGATGCCGTATTCAGTCACGACATACATCGTGTCGGTGCGCGGCGTGGTGACAATATTGCCCGGCGTGAGCGACAGCACAATACGGCTCTCGCGCCGCCCGTATTTCTCGTAGGTCGAGCCCAGGCAGAGAAATGACTTGCCGCCGTGCGAGGCGTACGCGCCACGCACGAATTGCAGCTGGCCACCGGTGCCGCTGACGTGGCGGTGCCCGCAGGATTCCGAGGCCGCCTGACCCTGCAGATCCATCTGCGTTGTGTTGTTGATCGATACGACCCGGTCGTTGCGCGCAATGTTGTCCGGTAAGTTGGTGTAATCGACTGCGCAGGCACGCACCGCGCCGTTGCCATCGATAAGCCGGTAGAGGCGCTCTGAGCCGACGGCAAATGAAAATACGCTGAGCCCGGCATCGAGGCGCTTGGCGGAATTTGTGACGATACCGGCTTCGATCAGATCGGCGATGCCATCCACCATCATTTCGGTGTGCACGCCGAGATTGCGCACGTTGGCCTCGCGCAGCAGCGAACACACGGCATTGGGCATGCCACCAATGCCCACCTGCAGGCAGGCGCCATCCTCGATCTCTGCGGCGATCAGCCGCGCGACTTCACGCTCGATTGCACTGACCGGCGCCGGGGTGATGGCGGGCAGCGGTGCGCTGCCGCCGTCGATGACGAAATCCACTTCGCTTGCGTGCAGCGCGTTGTCGGGCCCCGCTACCCGCGGCACCGCCGTGCAGGTTTCCACGATCACGATGCGCGCCCGTTCGGTCATCGCACGCAGATAAGTGGTGCTGCAGCCAAAGTTGTAGTACCCATCGGCGTCCATCGGTGTGGTCTTGATGCAGGCGACACCTATGGGCTCGATGAAGCGGCGGTAATAGTCGGGCGTCTCGCCAAAGTTCATCGGCAGGTAGTTGCAGCGCCCGGCATCGTGCTGCTTGCGATCGTAGGCGGAGAAATGCCAGTTGAGCCACTGAAAGTGCCGACCTTCCGGATCCACATCGAGGACTGCACGGGGACGCATGGTCAGTGCGCAGCGAATCTTGACGCGTTCCAGATCCGGAGCGCGTGCCGCCAGGGCGCGATCGAAGATATCGGGCTGCGCCAGCCCGAATCCGAAATCGACCCAGTCGCCCGAGCTCACCAGGGATGCGGCGTGCTCGGCCGATACGGCCGTCGCTGACTTGCGCTCGCGCACTGATGTCATACCCGCCCCATGCTGATCCGGTGGGTGCGTCTTGGCGGCGCTACCCCTGTTTTCTCGAGCATAGTTCAATTATGGCCCGCTCCATAGTGGACAAGCCCGATCCCGATGGCGCCATTCGACGCAGGTCGGGGGCCGGAGCGGGGCGCAGCGGAGGCTTTGGCGTGTCCGCCGGCGTCCGGGATACAATGGGCGGATTCGACCGGTTGCGGCTGCCGCGACCGGTTCAGGAGGCTGAAAGCCATGAATGCGAACCCCGATCGAGCGCCTGACAGCGCGCCAGTGGATGCATGGGTCCACAGCGAGCAGACCGGCGCCATCGCGTACCTGACGCTCAATCGCGCCGCCAAGTACAACGTACTTTCGGCCGCAATGATGGATGCCCTCAAGGCCACGCTGGGGTCAATTGCCGCCGATCCATCGATTCACGTGGTCGTGCTGCGTGCCGAAGGACGTGCATTTTCCGCCGGTCATGACCTGACGGAAATGGGTGCCGAAGCCGGCGTGGAGCAAATGCGCGCGCTGTTTGCCGCCTGCAGCGCCCTGATGCTGACGATTCGCGCGCTTCCCCAGCCGGTCATCGCGCGCGTCCAGGGCGTGGCGACAGCGGCCGGATGCCAGCTGGTTGCGATGTGCGATCTGGCCATCGCCAGCAGCGAGGCACGCTTTGCGGTCTCCGGCATCAACCTCGGCCTGTTCTGTTCAACTCCGGCGGTGGCACTCTCGCGTAACCTGTTGCAGAAGCCGGCGCTCGAAATGCTGCTGACCGGCGAGTTCATCAGTGCCGAGACCGCCCGCGAATACGGTCTGGTCAATCGCGTGGTCGCGCCGGAGCTGCTCGATGAGGAAGTGGCAAAGCTGGCAGCGACCATTGCCGGCAAGTCACCGGCGGCCATCAGCGCGGGCAAACGGCTGTTTTACCAGCAGCGGGAACTGCCTATCGTCGCCGCCTACGCGCAGGCGGGAGAAGTCATGGCGGCCAATGCCGTGCAGGAAGATGCCCGTCGCGGCATCGCCAAGTTTACGCGTCGCGGCTGAAGCAGCTGCTGCGGTCATAACCATGGATTCAGAATTATGAGACAGACATTCAGTGAGAGCACCGACCCGTCCTTTGGCGGGCGGCATGTTCCACGCATCCGCGCGGCCATGCAGCGCCAGGGGCTCGATGGCTTCATTGTCCCGCACGCCGATGAGTACCAGAACGAGTACCTGCCTGAGGCCAATGAACGGCTCGCCTGGGCCAGTGGCTTCACCGGCTCGGCCGGCGCCGCGGTGATCCTGCGTGAACGCGCGGCGGTGTTTGTCGACGGCCGCTACACACTCCAGGTCCGCGACCAGGTGGACCAGGCGATCTTCGAGATCCGCAGTCTCGTGGACGGCGGCGTGCCGGCCTACCTGGAAGTCCAGGCCGGCGCGGGCAAGATCATCGGGTACGATCCGCGCCTGCACAGTCCTTCGGAGCTCGAAACGCTCGGTGCCGCGACCCGCCGCGCCGGTGCCACGCTGCGCAGCGTCGAGGCCAACCCGCTGGATGAGGCCTGGGGCGGTGAGCGGCCGTCCCAGCCGCGCGCACCCATTGTGCCGCACCCGCTCGCTTACGCCGGCGAAGCCTCGGCGGCCAAGCGCGCGCGTCTGGGTGAGCAGCTCGCGCACCAGCATGCGGCGGCGGCGCTGCTGACGGCTCCGGCATCGATTGCCTGGCTGTTTAACATCCGCGGTGCCGACGTGCGCTGCTCGCCGCTGGCCCTCGGCCAGGCGCTGCTGTATCGCGACGGCAGCGCCGCGCTGCTGGTCGATGCCGCGAAGGTCTCCGAAGCGCTGCGCGAATGGCTCGGCAGTCAGGTGCAGGTGCTCGAGCCGGGCGCGCTGGGTGCGCTGTTCGCCAGGCTCAAGGGTCAGCGCGTGCTGATCGACCCGGTGCAGACTTCAAGCTGGTATTTCGATGCGCTGACAGCGCTCGGCGCCGAGGTCGTGCGCGGCGAAGACCCCTGCGCCTTGCCGCGCGCGTGCAAGAACAGTGTCGAGCTTGACGGTGCCCGGGCCGCTCACCGGCGCGACGGCGCGGCGCTTACCCGCTGCCTGCACTGGCTGGCCACCGAAGGGCAGCAGAGCCTCCCGGATGAGATCGAAGTGGTCAGCCGGCTCGAGGCGTTCCGCGAAGCGACCGGGGTGCTGCGCGACCTGTCGTTCGAGACCATTGCCGGGGCCGGCCCCAATGGTGCGGTGGTTCACTATCGCCCCAGCGCCCGCATGAACCGGCGCTGCCAGTCCGGCTCACTGCTCCTTATTGATTCCGGAGCCCAGTATCTGGACGGGACCACGGATGTGACGCGCACCGTCGCGATGGGTGAGCCGAGCGGCGAAATGCGCGAGCGATTCACCCTGGTGCTCAAGGGACATCTGGCGCTGGCGCGGGTGCGCTTCCCGGCCGGGACCACCGGCTCGGCGCTCGATACGCTGGCCCGCAGCGCGCTGTGGGCCCAGGGACTGGACTACGATCATGGCACCGGGCATGGCGTGGGCTCCTACCTTGGCGTCCATGAAGGCCCGCAGCGAATTGCCAAGCCGCCCAATGCCGTGGCACTGCGCACCGGCATGATTGTCTCCAACGAGCCCGGTTACTACAAGGAAGGCGCCTACGGGATCCGCATCGAAAACCTGCAGTTTGTTACCGAGGCCGCGATGATTGCCGGCGGTGAGCGGGCGATGCATGGCTTCGAGACACTGACGCTGGCGCCGCTGGACAGGCGGCTGATCGTGGCGGGCATGCTCAGCGCCGAAGAGCGCTCACAGCTCGATGCCTATCACGCCCGCACCGCGGCGGCCATCGGGCCGCTGGTTCCTGAACAGGTTCGCCACTGGCTCAATGGCGCCTGCGCGCCGCTTTGAATCGGCAGCACCCGGCGCGCTCCGGCTCAGTGGCCGGCCTGCGCCAGGCGTGGCGCCGGCACCGCGTCGCGCTCCGGTGGCGTCAGCAGTTCCGGTACACCCAGCGACTGGGCGAGTTTTGAAGCCGGTAGTACCGAGCGCGGATTGAGCGGGGTATCGCCGTCGCGAATCTCGAAGTGTACGTGCGGCCCGGTCGAGTGTCCGGTGCTGCCCAACAGCGCGACCAGCGTGCCCTGTGTCACCTGATCACCCTGCTTGACCTTCAGTTCGCTGTTGTGCGCATACAGTGAGGTGCGCATCCGATCGTGGCGGATGATGACCACGTTGCCATAGCCGCGCATGCCATTGCCGGCGTAGATCACTTCACCCGCGGCGATCGCGTACACCGGTTCACCGACATCGGCGGCAATATCGATGCCCTTGTGCATCTTGCCCCAGCGCTCACCAAACTCGGAGCTGACGATCCCGGCCTCCAGCGGCCACTGCAGGCCTCCGGCGTAGTGCTCGGGCAGGGCGGTACTCATCGCCGGCGGTGCCGCGCCGGCGCCCGGGCTGGGGCCGCCGTGACTGGCTGCCGTGCCACCCTTGGCGTTGACCCCGGACTTGTGCAGGACATCGAGTACCACCGACTCGCTGTGCTCGCCGGCGTCATAGAAGGTCTTGAGCGTGTCCTTCTCGGCCAGATAGTGCTGCATGCGGACCAGTGCCTTGGCGGCCCGGTCGGAGGCGATCTTCAGTGCCTTGCCGGTCTGGTCGGCGGCTTTGGAGGTCACATCGGAGGCCTTGTTGACCCAGTCCTGCTGCTGCGGAGTCGTGGCGCAGCCGACCAGGCCGAGCAGCAGTGCCGCGGGTCCGATTCCCCTCCGAGGCGCGGGCATGGGCGCTCTCCATCCGTAATGAAAAAACAGGTGCCGACCGGTCAGCGAGCGGATTAATCTAGCACGCAGGGGAAGGGGTCACCAAACCGCGCGGCGCGCGCGGCACAGAGGGAGGGGCCGATGGAGTCTACTTCTAAGGCAGCCGTGCAGCTGGCGGAGGAAACGCGGTCCGAGGAGGCCAGGGACCTGCCCGAATGGTTGAACCTGGCCGCCGTCGGGATGGTATTTGCTGGCTGGTTCCTGCTCGATACGCTCAGCACCACGATCGGCCCCATCGGGCTTGATTTCCATTTCATCGACATGGCGGCCATCATCGATCAACCGGCGCGCCTGTTCACCGGGGTCGGAAGCAGCGCCGGAGGGTTGACGATTGTCTTTGGCGTCCTGAGTCTGGCCGTGCTGGCCGCGACGCTGCTGCCCTACGTGTCGGGCAGCCGTCTGGCGCGCCTGGCGCGCATTGCGCCGCTGCTGCTGATACTCGTGTGCGGCGGCCTGCTCTACCACGAAACCTCACAGGACACCTTCAGCGCCGCCCAGAACTCGGGCGACGTGACCGCGGCGCTGGTGAATCTCGCCAACGTCATGGCGCGCCATAGTGCGGGGATCGCGGCCCGGCACATCGGTGTGGGCGCCGGCGCCTGGGTGGCCGCGGTTGGCGCGCTCTACCTGGCCTACACCGGACTGCGGCGCTAGAGCATTTGCGAGCGGCGGCCGCGACGACTAGACTCTGCGGGCAGAAGACCACAGCGTAATAATGGGTCCGTCATGCAGGATTTGAAGAAACGCCTGTCACGCGAGCTGCATCACAAGCGCCTGGGCGAATCGACCGGGGCAATTGCGAGCCTTGCCGGAGCATTCTCGGTCATTGTCGGATTCCTGGCGGCGCGCGCTACGCCAACCGGCATATCCGGTTTTGCGATGGCCCTGCACCTGACCCACAAGCCCCTGCTGCTGCGCCTGGCACCACTGATTGCCGGAGTTGCCGTGGCGATCGCCACCGCTGCCGGATTGTTTCGCTTCTATACGTGGTGGGTCGAGCGGCGCAAATCGGGCGGGGACGATTTTTCCTGAGGCCGAGTGCGCCTGCGGCTCAGGCCATGCCGCCGTTGACGGACATGATCTGCCCGGTGATGTAGCCGGCCGATTCCGATGCCAGATACGCCACCAGGCCGGCCACCTCCTCGGGACGGCCCGCGCGCTTCATCGGTACCAGTCGTTCGATGGTCGCGCTGTCGAAGAGCCCATGCGTCATCGTCGTATCAATCAGGCCCGGGGCCACGGCGTTGACGGTAATCCCGCGCGTGGCAGTCTCGAGCGCGAGCGCACGGGTCGCGGCATGCAATGCGCCCTTGGCTGCCGCGTAGTTCACCTGGCCACGATTGCCGATCAGACCCGCAACGGAGGTGATCGTGATGATGCGCCCCCAGCGGGTGCGGATCATCGGCAGCGACAGGGGCTGCACGACATTGTAAAAGCCGTGCAGGCTCACATCGATCACACGGTGCCACTGCTGCGGGCTCATGCCGGGGAAGGCGGCATCATCGTGGACGCCGGCGTTGTGGACCATGATCTGTATGGGTCCGCGAGCCAGCAGCGCATCGACCGCGCTGCGGCTCGCGGCATTGTCGCTGGCATCGAAGGCCAGTGCCTCGGCAGAGCCGCCGGCTGCTACCAGCTCGGACACCAGGGCCTGAGCTACGGCCAGATTGGCGTGCGCATGGACATACACATGGTGTCCGGCGCCAGCAAGCTCCCGGCAAATGGCGCTGCCAATCGCGCCGCTCCCGCCGGTAACCAGGGCCGATCTGCCGCTTGATTTCAACTTAACTCCCCGCTGCGACCGGTCGGGGCGCCGCCATGCCGGAGCACAATGGCCGCGCGCCCGCTGACCAGCGCCCGGGAGCCGCCACTGACCGTGAACTCGAACATGCGGATATTCGCATCAGCTCCGGTGTTGCGCACACTGACAAACAAATCCTCGTCCAGTTCATCGAGCTGCGTGAGCGCCAGCGACACTTCACGGACGCTGGCCAGCATGCCGAAGGCCGCAGCTCCTACCGTGGCGCCACCATAAAGGGCACCATAGATCGCCGCTGCCTGCGCAGCGTACTCGATTGCGCACAGTGCGTGCAGTCGACCGGCGCTGCGGAGCGGATTGAGCTGCGAGCGGTGCGAGCTCGCCCGGCAAAGAATCTCCTCGGGGCTGTGCGCCAATACCTCATCGAGCAGGCACATGGATCCCTGATGTGGGATGTGCGCGGCGATCCAGGCGTGGTCTAGGCGCACGGTCTCACTTGTAGCTCAAGCGCCAGCGGCGCCAGGTACTCGAGCCGGCAGCTTGAGCTGCCACCCTGGCTGAGTCGCGCCAGCAGTGGCAGCGCGCGCGCGGCCGGGATGTGCTGGCGCAGTTCCTCAAGTCCCGCCTGCTCCATCCGATCCGCGTCGCCAGGCCGAAGCGCGGCACTGAGCATCGCGAGGCTGTGCGCGCTGGCTGTTCTGCGCAGCAGCAGGGCGACCGCGAGGCTGTCGGAGATCGGACGCTTTTCATATAGGGGCGAGGGGTAGTCGATATCATAGGAGATCAGCAGTACCTCCGGGCTGGCGCTTACCAGCTGCGCCAGCGCTTCGAGCAATCCGGCGGCAAAGCTTGCGTCAAAGGCGCACAGAACCGTGGAGGGTGCCATGTCGCGCGTGGCGATTCCCCAGTAGCCCGCGGTCACATTGTGTACGGAGTTGTGAAAGCGCGTCGGCGACAGCTGCCGATCGGCGGAGGCCAGCGTCTGGCAGATCTCATGACAGTTATTGCTGTCGCCGCCGGAGGAGCAGAACACCGTCGCCAATGTCGCCAGATCGCAGCCGGTTCCAGCGGTTGCCTGGTAGCCAGCAGCCAGTGACACATTGACCACGCGCCCGGTGCGACGGCGCTCGGCAGGTGGCAGCGTGGCCGGAGGCGGGATCAGTGTCGGCGCGGCGCGGTACGTTTCGGCGCCGCTCAGTATCGAGCGCAGCTGCGTCCAGCTGCCGACTCCCGGGCCTATGAATGCCACGCCATCGACCGCGCCACACAGTGATTCCTCGCGGGCCGTTCTGCTCATCCAAGCGCTCCCAGCACGAGGCTGCAGTTGGAGCCGCCGAACCCGAAGGAGTTGCTGAGCACGTGCCGTGGGCGCACGGTCTCGTTGCGTTTAAGGTAGCGGATCGCGCAGCCGGGGTCCTGCTGCTGGCAGTTCACGCCACCGGGCATAAATCCGCGCTGAATCGCAAGGGCGCAGATTACCGCCTCCAGTGCTCCGGCAGCGCCGAGCGTATGGCCGCTCGCACCCTTGGTCGAACTGCAGCGCGTAGCCTCGCCAAAGATGGCCGCTACCGCCCGACCTTCGGCATTGTCGTTGCTGACCGTGCCGGTGCCGTGCAGATTGATATAGTCGATGTCCGCTGCTTCAAGGCCGGCCGCCGCCAGCGCGGCCAGCATCGCCATGCGAGCGCCGAGACCTTCCGGGTGCGGAGTGGAGATGTGGTAGGCATCGCTTGATTCGCCGCTCCCGAGCAGCGCCACGCCGGTGTGAGAGCCCGCATCGGCCTCGGCATCCAGTAAAACGAACGCCGCCGCCTCGCCGACCGAAATGCCATCGCGGTTGACATCGAAGGGGCGGCAGGGACTGCTCGAGGTCAACTGCAGCGAATGAAACCCGTAGAGCGTGGTCAGACACAGTGAATCGACGCCGCCAACGACCGCGGCATCAATCAGGCCCAGCCCGATCATGCGGGCCGCCATGCTGAAGACCTTGGCGCTGGAGGAGCAGGCGGTGGCCACAACCGCCGCCGGGCCCTCAAGTCCCAGCAGTTCACGGGTGAAGCCGGCAGCGGCATAGAAGTTGTGCGAGCCGGCGTAATAGAGCGAATCCGGCAGCAGCCCACTCACCCGATCGCGCGCCCGGTAGGCGATCTCGGTCTCAAGCATGCCCGAAGTGCTGGTGCCAAGAAAAACCCCGACGCGTCCGGCGCCATAGCGCGCGGCGCTCGCGGCGACGGATTCGCGAAACCCATCCTGCATGAGCGCCAGCAGCGCCAGGCGGTTGTTGCGGCTTTCGAATCGGGCGAGCGGCGCGGGCAGTCGCACGCGATCGACGCCGGCGGTTTCGCCGATGTAAGTATCAAGCTGGGCCGTCTCGAAGTCGCAGCGGCGCAGGGCGCAGCGCTGTGCGAGCAGGGATTCGGCGAGTGCCTCGAGCCCGGTGCCCAGGCAGCTGGCGGCAGTCATTGAGCGCAGGACAACAGGTCTCATGCGCGATCATCAATAGCCACCAGAACCGAGGCGCTGAAGTCGGCACGGGAGGGAGTCAGCTTGGGCGTCCGCGGTGCATAGGGTCGTTGCTTGCGATCTGGAAGCGCGGCGCGGAATCTGGGCATAGGTAGTGGAGCGTCGTAGCGACTCGTAAAGGTGAGGATACGGGATGCTGCCGGGCGGGTCTAGGCAAGTCCGGATGGCCACAACGGCCCGCGCAGGGCGGTCCTTGACCCTCGAGCGCACGCTGCTTCAACCGAGGGCGCCCGGCAGCGTGACCAGAGCGAGGCCGGACTCGGCAATCCGGGCCAGCAGCGGTGGCAGAACCTTCAGGATCACCGCGCTCCCATCCGCACCGCGCGCCGCGTGCCCGTCATGCAGCAGCAGGATGTCACCGCCGCGCAGATTTCGGCTCAGGCGCTGCAGAATCTGCGTGGGTTCGGCATTCACGGTATCAAAACCGCGCCGGGTCCAGGACACGAGCTGCAGGCGCTCACGGATCAGCACCCATTCGAGCAGCGGATTGCGCAGCCCCGCCGGCGCGCGAAAGTAGCGCGGCGTTGTCCCGGTAACCTTGCCAATGGTCCGCTGGGCCCCGGTAACTTCCGCGCGCAAGGCGCGTACGCCGAGCAGCGAGAAGTACCAGCGATGATGCTGCGTGTGATTTTCAAGCGCATGGCCACGCCGCACGATTTCGCGGGCAAGGTCAGGATATTCGGCCACACGGGTGCCGACGCAGAAGAAAGTTGCCTTGGCACCGAACTGCTCCAGGATCGCGAGCACCGCTGGAGTTACCAGCGGATCCGGGCCATCATCGATCGTCAGCGCCACGCCGCCGGGCGCCGTCGTGGCCGCCGGCAGCCGCGTGATGTTGGCATCCATCCAGGTGCTGCGCGGCCACAGCGACAGTGCGACCAGCAGCAGGTGGTTGCCGAGAATGATGAACACTGCGAGCAACCAGCGCTGCGGTTGCACAAGCACTCCGATCAGCACCAGCAGGTGTACCGTGGCACTCAGACTGATCAGCGGTCTTGCAAGCCAGCGCGCCAGACTCTGGCGCGCTGGCAGCAGCGCGGGTGCAGCTGGCAAGCCGTGAGTGGGTTCGGTCATGTCAGCGGCACCGCGACGGGACGCAGCTGCGGCAGGAAGTTCCTCCACAGTTGCCGCCAGACAGCCCATTCGTGCCCCCCGGGCACCTCATCGACGTGGGCTTGCGGCAGCGAGCGGGCCATGAGGCGGTGCGCGGCTGCGAAGCGATCGGCGCTGCCAAATCCGAGCCACAGCGGCGGCGAGCCCGGTGGCGGGCGACGGATAAATCCCCAGACGCGGCGCTCTTCCTCGAGCTCCGGGGAGCCGGGCTCGCCGTCAGCGGTCGGCAATAAGTAGCGCTCGGGGTCGGCCAGGATCATGCGGTTGCCCAGATAGGGCGATAACAGTAACAGCCCATCGCAGCCCGCGGGGTGGCGCTCGGCGTACAGCAGCGCCAGAAAGCCGCCGAGCGAGATGCCAGCAAGCCACAGGCGGCTGCAGCCGGCGGCACGTGCTTCGGGCACAAGATGCGCCTGCAACTCGCCGAGCAGCGAGCGATCCGTGAGGTGCCTGAGTTCCAGTTCGACCAACTGCAGGTCCACAGCCAGCTGCGCCTCGCGCACCGCGAGCGCAAATCCGGCGTCGATCAGATCCTCCGGTCCCTGGTAGGCGCCGGGCAGCAATATCACGCGTGTACTGGCGCAGCGCCCGGATTCAGCAGGTACCAGCGTGGCGCGCATCCTAGCGACGCTCTGGGACACTGGCAGCTTGAGGCGCCAGCATCGCCGAGAACAGCAGCGCCAACAGGGCGCCGGGAGCGACGGTGGTGCCAAGCGCAGACAGCACCGGTACCGCCGAGGTGGCAAGCACTCCAAATCCGATCACGGTCGTGAGGTTTGCCAGCAGTAGCGACGGCAGAACGCGCTCGTCGCCATCGCCACTGTTCCGGGCCGCGCGCCGATCGAAGAACAGGGCATAGTTGGAGCCCACTGCGAAGATCAGCAGCAGCCCGATCAGGTGCAGGATCGTCATCGAACGGCCTTGGAGTGCGAACAGCGCGGCGACCACCAGCGCCGCGAGGCCGAGGGGCAGCAGCACGCGGGCTGTGCGCACGACTGAGCGCAGCGTGATCAGCAGCAGCAGGCTGATTGCAGCGAGCCCGAGGCAGGAGAGTCGAATCGCGCCGGTCAGATACTGATGGTAAAGCCCATCGGAGCCCGTTTTCAGATCCAGGACGCTGACGGCGGTGCCGGGCACCGCAACGCCGCGCAGTCCGGTGGCGATCGAAGCGGCCTCAATGCGCTGCGCCTGCGCGCCGCTCGGGAGCGAGCGCAGCGGGATCAGTGCGCTCCAGTGCGTGCCCAACGGCACCAGCAGCGCGTCGAGCGCCGTGGCCAGGCTCGTGCCCTGCAGATCGGCGCGCGTCAGCAGCGGGGCATTGCGGGCGAGCTTTACATCCTCGAGGAACGGTGCCAACGCTGCCGGTCGTATTCCGGCCGCCCGCGCAGCGCTCGCCACTCGCGACTGCAGCGTCGCTTCCTCGGGCAGGCTCATCTGCCGCAGGCGTTGCAACGCCTGGCTTGGCAGGTAGCGGCTCGGGCTTTCATACCCGGCGATGTTACCGTCCGCTACCAGCTCATCCAGGCGCAGGTCCACCGCTTCAGCGCCCTGTAATGCCGCCTCGGGAGTCGGTCCGTCTACTACGACCAGGTTGCGCACATCCGGGGCGGCAAGGTCTGCGCGCAGAGTGCCATCGAGTGCCTGCTCCTCTTCGGGCAGCGGGCTCAAGGCGCTCAGTTCCTGGTTCCACAGTGGCGCGTGGTGCAGAGCCAGGGCCAGCAGACTTGCAATAGCCACCAGCCACAATGCGGCGCGCGCACGCCGCAGTTGCTCCACGCAAACGCCGATGCGCCGGCTCAGCCCTCGCGGCACGCGAAGAATCGCACTCGCCGGCAGCAAGACCGGCAGGACAAAGCGTGTCACGAGAGCCGCGCCAATCAGGCCCGCCACTGAATACAGGCCCAGTTGCGCAAGACCCGGGAACCGCGCCGGCAGCAGCGCGGCAAAGCCGCACACTGAGGTCAGCATGCCAAGTCGCACCGTTGGCCAGCGTGCTTGCTGCCAGTGGCGCGCATCGGCCCCGCCGGGACCACCGTGTGCCGACTGCACGAACAGGTAGACCGAATAGTCCACCGCTTCACCAATCAGCGTAACGCCAAACCCCAGGGTGATGCCAAAGACCGCATCGAAGCCCAGGGCCACCGCCGCGACGCCCGCCACGGCGCCACTGACGACCGGCAGGAAGCCCAGGGCCAGCAGCAGCAGCGAACGATAGACCGCCAGCAGCAGCGCGCCGATGAGCAGCGTGCTCAGTAGCGACAATCGCAGCACCTCGTGCTGGATGTTGTGCCGGGCTTCGGCGGCAAAGACTCCCGGACCGCTCAATTGCAGCCTGGGCTTTAGCGCGCCCGCCGGCGTGGTCGAGACCAGCGTACTGAAGGCTTCGTTGACAGAGCGGATCGCGGCCTGCTGTCCGTCGGTATCGGAGCCGGGTGCGGTGGTGCGCGCCATCAGGACGGCGCGCGTTCCATCGGCCGAGACCCATACGCCCTGGTAGGTCCTCGCGCTCGGGGTGGTATCCAGGGCATCGAGCAGCCGCTCGGTCTCTCCAGTCGGGTCGTGCGTGAGCAGTTCGGCGCCAAATTCACCTAAGGTCGGCCCAAGTTCCGCGAGCGTGCTGGTGAATGCTGCACTCAGGCCTGCGCTCGTGAAGCGCTCTGCGCCGATCGCAGGACTGAGCAGATAGCGCTGTTTGAACAGCAGATCCCGATCCTTCAAGAAGCCAGCCGATTCGCCGTTTGCCACGAGCGAGAAGGCTGAATCGGCACTCAGACGCTGCGCCAGCTCGTGCGACAGTCGCGCCCGTGTATCCGGATCAGCGCCGTCGATGGACAGCAGCAGCAGCTGGGAAGTGGGACCATCACGCAGCAGCCGCACCAGCATGGCCTGCTGGGGGTCGGGGTGCGCCGGCAGAAAGGCTGACAGATCGGTTGAGTAGCGGGCGCGCGCAATCACCCACGCGGCGATCAGCATGGCCAGCAGCCACACGAATACTGGCAGGCGCGAGGAGCGCATCAGCCCGCGGGGACCGGCGCGAGGGCGATGATTGTGCGATCGCCGTTGCGCTGCTCCAGCGTCACATTCTCGAGCGCATCCTCGCGCCCGCGCAGGACAATGCGCGTGAAGCCCGCATCGAGCGCGCCGGCGAGCGGTGCCAGCAGCAGTTGCCACTGATCCGCCGCGCTCGTCACGGTCACCTGGAAGCGCTGTTCGAGAGCCGCCCGGTTGCCACTGAGCGTGGCGCGGATCCCCTCGAGCAGTGGGCTAAGCTTCGGATTCTGGCTCAGTCGAATGGAGCTGCGATGATGGCCGCGGATGATCGTCACGACATCACCCTCGACGATCAGATCCTCAGCCGCTGGCGCGAGCGTCTGCTTTTCCAGCCGGTCCGGGGCATCGAAGCGCAGCGTGCCCTCAGAGCGCACCGGCTGATCAAGCAGCAGCGAGCGAGTCTCCTCGGAGAATTTCACTTCGCCGTGAGGATGTTGCGCGAGCGCCGCGAGAATCGTATCGAGTGAATCGCCAGCGGCTTGCGCTGCGCCGACGGGGCTCATGAGCGTTGCAAGAAACAAGCCGATACGCAGTCCGAGGCTGATGGTGCGGAGCGCGACCGGAGCGTGGACCGCGCGCGGATTCCTGGCGCAACTAGTCATCGCCCCTCGCTCCTTCCTCCTGCCAGAAGTCGAAGAAGTTGAACCAGTTGTAGGGGTAGCGGCGGCAGTACTGCTCGAGCAGCGCCGCGTAGCGTCCGATCGCGGCGATTACCGCGGCTTCGCGCGATGGCGCCGTGACATTCGAGAAATCGGCGACTTCATCGATGACTACCCGGTAGCGGTTGGCACCACAGTAGATGCCGGCGACAAACAGCACGCGCCGACGCAGCAGAGCCGCGGCACGCCACGGGCCCACCGGAAACGGTGCCGGTGTGCCCAGAAAATCAACCCGTATGCGTGGCTCGGCACCAAAGGTCCGATCGGCGAGCACGCCAACGAAGGCACCTTCGCTCAGTCGGCTGCGGATTCGCAGCATGGCGTCGATGGTGCCGAGAGGGATGATCTCGGGCTGGGCGCGCGGATTGATGGCCTCCAGCACGGCGCTTATCTTGCGCGCGTTCTGGTCGTACATGGCCACGACGACTTGGACGCCGGACTTTCTGCGGCCGAAAGTGCGCATGAGCTCGAAACTTCCCAGATGCGCCCCGATGAGAAAGCAGCCGGAGCCATCAGCCAGCGCCTGCTCGAGCGCGGGCGCCGCGCCGATCTCAATGTCGAAGAGCCCGAAGCGGTTATTGAGCAGGTACACGCGATCGTGAATCATCGTGGAGAAGGCGAGCAACTGCCTGAATCGGTCCGCGGCCCGGGGTGGGCGTCCCAGTACGCGGCGCAGGTAGGTTCTGCTGTGGTGCGCGGCGCTAGGCGAGAACAGAAAGAAGTAGATTACGATGACATAGAGCACGCAGCGTCCGGCGCGCCGACCGAGATGCAGAGAGACCCATGCCATGGCCCGCAACAGCGCGAGGCTGCCGCGCTCGGGCTGACGCGCCCAGGCGCCCTGCGGCTTGAGTTGCTCCGGCCTCCCGGTGGCATCAGTCATGACGCAACTCATCGTGAGTCTCGGCAGGATGCTCCAGACGTACCTCGGCGACCAGCGCGCCGGCGGCGCTGAGCGTCAGCTGGCTGTGCCGGGTATCGCGGGGCCGCAGCTCCACGTCCACGATTTCACCCGGGTGCACCGGCCGGAGGAATTTCGCACTGAGGATTCGCGAACATTGCAGCGGCGCGGAGCTCCCAAGTCCGATGTGCGCCAGTGCTTCGGCGAGCAGCAGCACGCCTGGAACGATCGGTGTTCCCGGGAAATGTCCTGCAAACGCCGGATGGTCCTTGGCAAAGACGATTTGTGCCACCTTGCTCATCCGAATGAACTCGTCGTGCCATCCGGCTGTGCCAGCAGCGCCCGCAGCGCATGCAGCGGCAGCTTGCCCGTGCTGGTACGCGGCAACGCGGTGAGCATCAGCAGTGGGCGGGGCAGAAATACCGCGTCGACGCGCTCACGCAGGTATTGGAGCACTGTGGCGGCATCGAGCCCTGGTGCTACCACCGCGGCGCTGAGCCGCACGACCCGCGATCCGTGTCCGTCGTCCGCCTCTGGCAGAAAGAAGGCACCGTCGCTGACGCCGGGAATTGCCAGCAACTGATGGTTAAGATAAGCGATGGAGTTGCGCTTGCCGGCAATGTTGACGACATCCTGCAGGCGTGCGCCGAGCTGAAAGTGGTGCGCATCGATGAGTTCGATCTGGTCGCCGAGCGGCGTGCGGGTCTCGATATGACCGCCCGTCGCCCAGGTTCGCTCATCGCGCTGCTCAAGGCGCACGTCATTCCAAAGATGCCAGGCGGCTGCGTGCGCAGGTCGGCGCGAAGCGATTTGGCCGGTCTCAGTGGAACCGTAAATTTCCAGCAACGGAACCCCAAGGCACGCCTCAACCTCTTGCGCCAGTTTCACATCAAGCGGCGCGGTGGCAGAGACGACCTGCATCAGTCGCGGGATCGGGGCTGCCGAGGCCAGTAGCGCGCGCAAATGAATCGGCGTGGATACCAGTATGCGCGGCTCGGGCGTCATCGCCAGCGCAGTGCAGATATCGGCGGGGAAAAACGGGTGCTCCGCACTCAGCGGCGCGCCGCTCTGCATCGCGAGCAGCACTGAACTTTCCAGCCCATACATGTGCTGTGCCGGGACCGTAGCAACCAGTGTCGGCAGCGGCTCGCCGGCCAGAGCCAGGCGCTCGGCTTCAATGCGTACACAGCGCACCAGCCGGCCCCAGTGCTTGCGATGCGCAACCGGTGTTCCGGTCGAGCCCGAAGTAAAGACATCAGCGATCACCTGATCGGCGGAAATCTGCGGCGGCGGCCAATGCTCGGGGGATCCAGCTGTTGCCTCGGGGTAGCGCAGCTGGGGCAAATCGATGGGGCAGTCCTCGGCGTCGGTCAGGCAGAGCGTGTCCGGGTCCGCCGCACGCAGAAAACGGATGACTTCGGGCGTGTGAGTGGGGGGCAGGAGGCTGCGACTGCGCGCGAGCGCTGCCGCCGCCAGCCCGACGGCAAAGTGATATCGATCGGAGCAGGCGTTGAGGAGCGGGGCGCCGGAGAGCCGCGCCGCAAGCTGCAGCGCCTGTGCGAGAAATTGCCCAGCCCTTATCGGCTGGCCCTTCCTGTAGGCAAAGACACAATCAGGTCGCCGGTGCGCGATCAGTGGAATGAGATCGGACACGGCGGTGTCAGGAATCAAGGGTCTGGGCGCGAACACACTGGACACGCGTGCCGTGACAGGAGCCGCGCGTCACTTCGGACGTCTGTGCGGCGCGGGCGCGTTCCTTTCCACATAGTCAGCGAGGCTGCGCAGGGAGCGGAAGATCTGGTGATTTTCCTGGCTGTCTGCCTTGAGCTGCAGGTCGTAACGCTTGGCGACGACCACGGCAATCTCGAGTATGTCGATCGAATCGAGTCCCAGGCCCTCCCTGTAGAGCGGCGCATCCGGGTCAATCTGATCGGCGCTGACTTCGAGATTCAGCGCGGTCGTGATCAGCGTCGCCAGCTCCTGCAGGATGGCGCCGCTTTCAGGACTCTTGTGGGCAACGCGCGGACGTGCTGCTTCATCTACATCTGCCATCGAGGCCTTCCTTCAGTCGTGATCCTAGTGCCCTCCCGCGGAGACTCGCGGACCTGCACCTACGCTCCTGCCCGACCTGGGCTCAGGAGCTGCGTTATTTAGGCGTCTTCGGGCCCGCGCCACCCATCATAGTGTGGTTGGTGTTGCGGTGCCGGCTGAGACGATTATAACGATCGGGTCGCCGTCTGTAACCATTCGGCGCAGGGAAAATTCCATAAGAATCAGCGTTCAATAGAGTCATGATGGCGCCCGGCGCAGGCGGCCGCCTGCTGAGCGGTTCACTGCTGTGGCGTTTGGCGCTGCCATCCCCGTAGGATTGCACCTAACTATGCTGGCCCCGCATCCTCCGCTTAAGCGCTACTACCAGACCGAGCAGGAGCGTACCGCCTGGGTTCGCGGAATATTCAGCCGCACAGCTGGCGACTACGAGCGCATAGAATCCGCGATGGCGCTCGGCAGCGGCCCTGGCTACCGGCGCCGGGCGCTGCGCAGAGGTGGCCTGGCGAAGGGCATGCGGGTGGTGGATGTCGGCGTGGGCACCGGGATGGTCGCGCGCGAAGCAGTGCCGATCGTCGGGGATCCGGCGCTTGTAACCGGCGTCGACCCCAGCCCAGGCATGCTCGCCAACGCCAAGCTGCCCGTCGGAGTCAGGCTGCTGTCGGGCGCGGCCGAGGCCATTCCGGTGGCCGACGGCGAAGCGGACTTTGTCAGCATGGGTTATGCGCTGCGGCATATTGCCGATCTGCCGGCGGCGTACGCCGAATTCTACCGGGTGCTGCGGAGCGGTGGCCGGCTGTGTATCCTCGAGATGACCCTTCCGCGCCAGGCCTTTGCCCGGACGATGCTGCGTGCCTACATGCGCGGCGTGGTGCCGGCGATGGCGCGGCTCGTGGCCCGGCACAGTGAAATGCCCGAGCTGATGCGCTATTACTGGGACACCATTGAAGCCTGCATCCCACCGCAAATGGTCATCGAGGGCATCCGCGCTGCCGGCTTCATCGAAGTTGCGCGCCACGTCGAGCTGGGTATCTTCAGCGAATACTACGCCCGCAAACCTTAGGGGTGGCCGGTGCGCCGATTTCGCCGCGCCAGCAGTATTGGCAGGCGCAGCACGAAGCCACAAAAAAGCCTCAGGTGCATCCAGCTTAGCAACACGTTGTCCCGCCCATAGCGGAAGTGGGAAATGCCGCCATCTTCGGGCCTGAAGTAGCTCACCGGCGCCTGGATATTGATCGCCGGCACACCGCGCCACGACAGTCGCACAGCAGCCTCAACATCGAAGTCGAACCGACGCATCCACGGCTGCCAGCGCATGAGGCGGATCAGGGGCGCGATCGGGTAGACGCGAAATCCAAAAAGCGAGTCGTGGATGCCCGCCCAGAGTGTCTCGAGGTTGGCCCACCAGTTGGAGATGCGACGTCCCTTGACCCGAACGCTCGGCGCGCTGCTGTCGAACTGTGGTTCGCCAAGAATCATCGCATCAGGACTAGCCATAGAAGCGGCCATGAACTGCGGGATCATCGCGGCGGGGTGCTGGCCATCAGAATCGAGTGTCAGTGCATGCGTGAAGCCCGCCTGCGCGGCGCAGCGCAGGCCGTGCAGAACTGCCGCGCCTTTGCCCTGATTGCGCGGCAATTGCAGTACGCGCAACGCGGGATCCGCGCTCGCAAGCTCTGCCAACTGCTCGGCGGTGCCGTCATTACTGCCATCGACAACGACCCAGACCGGGGCCCAGCAGGCGCGGGCGGCCGCAAGCGTGCGGAAAACCAATGGCCCGGGGTTATAGCTCGGGATCAGCACCAGGTGAGTCGTTGAAAGCGCAGGCATGGAGCGGCAAGTCTAACCGACTCGCTCGCCTTGGCGCTCTGTCTGCCAGGTGCGTTGCAGAGCGTTGGTCAACTCCTGGGAAAAATAGACTTCCAGCTCACGCGTGAAGGCACGCACATCGGCTGGCGGCTCGAAGCGCCGACCGAGGCGGGCCTTGAAGGTGATAGGAAACTGCGGAATCCGGAACAGAGGCCAGCCCTTGCTCAGGTAGGGCGAGTCGGTCTCTATAATTACAGTCTGCACCGGTGCGTGGGCATGCTTGGAGATGGCGCCGACCGACAGGTGAAATTCGTTGATGGGGAAGCGGACGCTTCGAGTTCCTTCCGGGAACAGCAGCAGCACGCCGCCGCTCTGGACCGCAGTGACCGCCGCCTCGATCATGCGTCGCGGTGGTTCATTGGCGATGTAGCGCGCCAATCGCGAGCCGGCGCCCAGAAAAACATTACGCAGCAACTGCGCCTTCATCACGCAGACGATGTTCGTGTGGCAGGTCGCCAGCAATACGGCGTCGATCATCTGCGGATGATTGGGGGCAAGGATAAGCGCCGATTCGTTGCGCAACGTTTCGACGTCGCTCAGGTCCAGGCGATAGGCACCGATGGCGGTGATGATCAGGCGATACAGATAGAAGCCGCGACTGATGCCGGCGCGACCAAGTGCGGCGCCGGAACGCGGCGGGAGGATGAAGTAGGCGGGCAGCGCGATCAGCGACCACGCGAGGCAGATCAAGCCCAGCGACAGCAGCCCGATGTAGGCGATCACGTAACGATGCACGAGGGCGAACAGGACCGGGATTGCCTTCATGGCGCTATTCGCTGGCTTCTACCATTCGCGAGGAGCGGCTGATCATCCAGGCAAAGCCGACGCCCGCTGCCAGATCGTTACGCCGTTGCACGAGCGGGCTATCGACGAAGCAGGCACCCTCCAGGTTCAGGTAGCGCGCGAACGCGCCCACCCAGAAACGCGGGTAGCGCCGCGAGATGGCCGCCGTCAGTTCCGAGCCCGCATAACCGGCGCTGGCCGTGTATTCGGGCCGGTCAGGCGTCGCATATTCGGGCGCGACCGAATAGAAATACTGGTTGTACCCGCGGGTCGCAAACAGCGGACCTGCAAGCAGGCCCACGTTCCAGCCGTCGCTGCCGCCAAGATGCAGCAGGTCGACATTGAGATTCGGGGCCAGCGACCAGCCAATCGCCTGCGGTTGAGTGCTGATCGTAATTCCAAGTCGGGCCGGTATGCGCAGATCGATGGTCACCGAGCGGTCGGCGGACCACCACAAGTGCAGATCCAGGGACGGACCGGTCTCGAGGACCGCGCTCAGGTTCGGCATGCCCGCGCGCGCCGGATCATCGTGGCTGCTGACCGGGACGGAGGCGCCCACACTCACATTCAGCGACACGCGCGGCTGATTCAGAAGGATGCCGTGCACTCCGTCGCGGTCCGAGCGCAGAAATTCTCCGCGGTAACGCACGTACGGCACCGGAATCGGGTACACGCGGGTCGTGGCCGAGCCGGGATAGTCACTGAACTCCACGACGCCAGCTCCGGCACCAAGTTCCCACAGCGGCTGGGGGTCGGCGAATGCGCCAAGCGGTGCCAGCACCGCGAGTATCGGCAGCAGTTTGCACACGCGCTGCAAGCTCCCGGGGATGGCATGTCTCAGAGTCAAGCAGACCTCATTTTCAGTGGGCGGCGGGCCTGACGGCGCCGACCGCCTCGATCTCCACCAGCAGTTCCCGGCGACAGATGTCAGCCTTGAGGAAAATGATCGGCGTCTGAGCGTCCAGGAAATTTTTGAGTTCCTGGCTTATTACTGGAAGATCCTGGGGACGTCGGACGTACACCTTGTACGAGAGCTGCCGGGCGCTGTAGTCATGGCCCCCATTCTCACCCCGGGCTGTGGTGAGTAAGGTATCTATGTTGGTAAGTGTCTCGCGGGTCTGCGCCGCGACGTTATTGGGATGAAGTGTCTCGTAGCCCACGATGCTGGCAGTTCCGGAAATCAGCAACGGTGCGCCTGCGGTCTCCGGCAACTGCGCCGCCCGGGAGAACAGCGGACTGCGCGGGCCAAACTTGGCCGGGTAGCGATAGGCGCTGACCTGACGCGGGTTCTCGAAAGTCCGCATGGCGCCGGTGCTGGCAATAAAATAGATGACCAGCGGGCTGCCGGCCTGGCTTCCGAGCGCCGATGCCGCCGGAACGTTGCTCCAACAATGTTCGGCGCGTTGCTGGAAGCTCTCCTGCCGCGCGCTGTTGAATTGCCAGTAGCGCTCGCCCTCGCCAGCGGACTGATTGATCGCAGAGACGTAGTTCCAGATCCGCACCAGCTGCGGATAGCCGAGCGTAGCGAGAGCCGCGAAGATCTCGGCATAGGCCTGCGATGTGGTGCGCTCCAGAGGACTTGCGCCCGCATGGCCGTTCGTGCCTGCATCGGACTCTGGCACTTCGATGCAGCCAAACAGCAACTGCGAGCTGGCGCGATAGCGGACTGCGCCGATCTGTCCGCTGCGCATGGGACCCGGTGCGCGCCAGACCTCGCACGTGCACGTCTGCTCGGCCAGCGGAGGCAGTGCCACAGTGACCGATGGCACGGGTAGCGGTGCAGCCTGCGGCGGTGGCCGTCCAAATTGTGCCACTCCAAGTACGTTGTCCCACCAGCGATCGCTGATCGCCGGCAATTGCTCGTATGTCCGGAATTCGACGCCGAAGCCTTCCGAGCGGATCATTGGTTATGAACCGGAACCTTGAGCGGTTCAGTCTGTATATTGCGGCGCCGCTGCCGCGCGGCACGCAGCGAGCGCGGAAGATTCAGTAATGAAAAGGTGTAGTAGAGTCCCTTGAAAAATCGCAGCGACGTCCAGATAGGCGCATTGCCATAGATATCGCCGGCAAGCACAGACAACAACGCTTCCTTGACGCGCAGAATGTTGCGCGGATTCATGAACATGTCGCGCATCGCGGGCGTCGTGACCCGATAGATAAACCAGGAAAATACCCGCGGACCGTGGCGCATGGTGCGGTCAAATTTTTTCAGGGCCGCGGCCGCCCGTTCCGGTTGACGCAGGCAGGTATCGATGGCTTCGGTGCCGGCCTCGGCACTGTGCATGGCCAGCCACACACCGGAGGAGAAAACCGGATCGATGAACGCGTAAGCGTCGCCCAGCAGCAAATAGCAGTCACCATGGCTGCGATCCGATTCGTAGGAGTAATTGCCTGTAGCCTCCACAGCCGTTACGAGTGTCGCATTCTTCAGGCGATTGGCGAGCGGGGGGCACAGGGCGATGGTGTCCGACAAAAAGGCATTCAAATCACTGCTGCGTCGCTTCAGATAGTAGGGCCAGACCACCGCACCGACGCTTGTCGCGCCGTCGGCGAGCGGGATGAACCAGAACCAGCCGTGATCAAACCAGTAGAGCGAGATGTTGCCAGCTCGCTTGCCCTCATAGCGTTCGGCGCCAGTGTAATGCCCATAGAGGGCGGCGCTGTTGTGCCTGCGGTTGCGTTGTTTGGTGCCAAGCCGGCTGGCCAGAAATGTGTCGCGCCCGGAGGCATCAAGCACGAAGCGGGCGCGCCAACTGCGCATGGAACCGTCATCACTGCGCGCGCGGATCAGGGCCCCACCGCCGTCTGCTGCGGGCAGGAAATCGACCTGGTTCACACAGCAGTTCTCGATGACTTCGGCACCCACTTCCGCGGCGCGGCGGATCAGAATTTCATCAAACTCCGAGCGTCTGACCTGATAGGCATAGGAATGCGTGTGATCCCAGCTCTCCGAGAATTCAAAGGTCTCACCGCGCCCGTGCCAGGGCGATATGAATTCCGCGCCCCATTTAGGCATGCCAATGGCGCGGATCCGCTCGGCAACCCCCAAGCGCTCAAACAGCTCGAGGTTGGCAGGCAACAGCGACTCGCCAATGTGGAACCGCGGATGATGATCCTTCTCCAGCAGCGTGACCTGATGACCCTGCTGGCGCAGTAGGATTGCCGCGGTTGATCCGGCCGGACCACCGCCAATAATCAGCACCGTGGTGTCGCTCGCCGCCGCCGGGATAGCGGATTTCAGCGACCGCGAGTCTTCACTCAGGCTGGGCATGGCTCGGTAGTCCCTCGCTGTCGTCACCGCTGGTGTAAGTCATCTTGCATCACAGCTGCACCGGTTGTCCCTGCAGCGGACGGCGCAGCCTCAGGAAAACTGCGCGGCCTCTGGCGCGGCGCAAATAATACAGTACGTGGCCGCCAGTCTGCGGACAAATCCAGGCCTCCCGCGGGCTCACGGCGTGCACCGCCCCGGCGCGCGCCCGGATAGCCGGTGGCCTACGAATTAGGGCAATCAGCTCCCGAGACGACGCGCGCCAATGACGATGCTCGGAAGCCGTCCTAAGCGGCACCCGGCCGCCTTTAGCGATCTACGACGGCAGCAGGTTCTGGGGTTGCCAGCAGCAGCACGTTGGCGAAAGATCGGGCCCCAAGCATCGGAATCTCCCTGGCGGCGAAGCCGGTGCTCCGAAGCAATTCCATCCACGCTGTCAGGGTGCGAAAACTGAGGGCTGCGCGGTGGCGTCCCCGCAGTCGCCAGATCGTCGCATCAACCCATCGGCTCCAGGCGAAGCGCACGCCTCCGGCGGCATCCCCGATGCGCAGGAGCAGCACCCCGTTGTCGGTCAGCGCTGCCCGAGCACGCTCGAGCAGGGACTTCTGCTCGCCCGGCCCCAGATAGTGAAGTACATCGAGCATCATGATGGCATCAGCACGACCCAGCGTAGCCGTACGCAGGTCCCCGCACACAATCTGCGCCAATTCTCCCAGTGCACATTGCGCGCGGCGCACTTCTTGGCCACTAATCTCAATACCGCGGATGGAGAGCGGCCGCGGAGGCGCGGGCCAGCCCAGCGGCCAGTGCCCATCGCCATGGCATTGGCTTGCGGCATTCAACCAGGCGGTGACGAGGCCCTGACCGCAACCGAGGTCCAGCAGGCGCGGAGCTCCAGGCAACACGGGTTGGCTCAGGAGGGTGGCAAATACCGGGTCGGTGCTCAGCTTGCCGCGAGCAAAGTGATACGCGAACCTGCCGCAGGGGCGGAACCGCTCGGAGGCGCGATCGACCAGGAGCCGCAGCAGGTCCTCGGGCGTCACGACGGGCGGCACGCGCTCTACGCCGTTCGTGGACTCAGGCGGCGTCACTGGGCTTGTGCGTGGTAAATGCACGAATTGTCGCCTGCAGGCTGGTGCGTGGCAGCGTCGGCAGCGCGCGCCTGCGAATCCAGTGCTCGGCGATAAACATCAGTGCCACCAGCGGAGCCGCGCCGAAATTCGCAAAGGCCGACCAGACAGGTAGTGGCGCTACGAAGAATAGCAGTAGCAGCACTGCCACCATGGCGGAGAAGAACAGTGTCCAGGCGATCGTCACGCGGCGTGCATAGTCACGGGCATCGGCCGGTAGGGTGCCATGCACGGTCAATGCGAACTGCGTACATAGCGGCACGCGATCCCCGAACAGGGTTCGTCCAAAAACCAGACCCAGCAGACCGTACGCTCCCAGTTGCTGCGCCAAGTAGATCCAGGGATAGTGTTGCTCAAGTTCGCCACGGAACACAAAAATCAGCAATGCCGCAATCGCGCAGCAGCACAGTCCCAGCATTCGCCCTTGTGAGCGCCAGGCGATGGTGGCGGCGATCAGCCACAACGGAGCAGCCGCGAGTACCAATCCCAGGCCCTGGTTGCCCGGAATCGAGTTGCTCACATGCGCAAGCACCGCGTAGAGAATCGCTACGGCACCCCCTAAGGCCAGCCTGAACACGCGGACGCCCCTGCGACTCATCTGCAGAACGTCCGCCGGTCGTGCTGAATACAATGGCCTGGACCCTCAGGCATGAATGCTCCGGTCATGGCGCTCAGGCCTGCTCTGGCTGGTAGGACAGCCAGTAGCCAGCCGGATCTTTGGCGGAGCTGCGTGCGTTAAAGATCATTGGACCTGTATCCGACGCGCTCCACAGCAGCGTGTCTGCCCGCAGTTCAATCCTGCGGCCGGAAGCGTCCTGCCAAACGCCGGCGACGCGGGAAAATAGGCCACGCTGATGCGCTGGTGAGTGCCAATCCAATCCCGGGTGCACGACCTGCAGGCTGCCGCGGCCGCCACGGCACATGAGATTCAGGTCACTCGTTGGACCATCAATTAGCGTGCAGCCCGGCGGATCTCCGCCGTCAAAGGAAAACGGTGCCGAGGAGCAGTCGAGCTTCACTGGTTGGGCATCGATGCTCAGAATGACACCGGCGCCCTCGACTACCGTGAACCACCGCTCGACCCCTGGAAAGGCTGAGAACGGACCACTGCGGTCAATTTGCGCCAGAGTGATGCGCACTCGCCACGCCTGTGGATCAGGAGGCCATAGCAACAGTTCGCGAGTCTGGCCGCCGCCATTGCGCCATGGCTGCGGTGGCTGATCGGGGGCGTAGACGAGACGAGGCTCTGGGTCGCTGGACATCGGAGGGCAACTCTACCCTATCGGAGCAGCGCTTCCACATCAATGTGCTGGAAACTGTCGCTGTACTGTATTGGAAGATCAGCACACCAGCGATCAATTTGTGGCTTGAACAGGCCTTGATAGGCAGCCCAGTAGCGCAGCGTGGTGCCCGAATTGTCGACCGCCATAGTCACGGACAGTGGTTTTCGCAGGATCAGGTAGTCGCCCGCCGCTGCGCTGATGACATCGCTGTAGGCGTTGTCCGCGAGGCTCTCGAGCGCGCGATCAAACTCAGCACCCTTGCTTCCGCGCGCGATTATCCGTCCGTCCGGATAGTCACCCAGCGAAGAGTCATCGCTGTATCTTGCCATCAAGCGTGAAAATAGCGCCGCGGGTGAGCTGCTGGCGCGCAACCTGGCGTGCAGCTGCTTGAGCAACTGATAGTTGCTGCGACGCTGTTGTGCTGTCACGGCATTGCCACTGGCATCGGTATGCGAGCGGAATATATAGAGTACGGCCGAGAGGCCTTGAGCTTCTATATATTGAGTGACGCAGTCATCGGAGCAGCGCTCGCCGCCTGATCCGTACAGATGTGCGAACAGATAGCTGCTCAGGCGGTCGATTCTTGCCAGGTACTGGAACTGTGCCTCAGAGCCATACATCGAGCCGACGATGCGCAGGTACTCTGGGTAACTGCCGTAGATCCTGATATTGTCCGCGCGGGTACGCGCCAGTTCAGCCAGGTCCTCGGGGGCCAGCTGTATGCCGGCGGCCGTGGACTGTGCCTCTATCGCCGTATCATTGCAGACGTAGGCCGTGGCAGTCCGCAGAAACGATTCCTTGAGCTCCACACCATCCTGCTGTGCGCGCCAATCGCTGATAGAGCTCAGGCCGTGAGCGCTCTTGTAGTAGCGGCCCAGATAGGTGAGCCAGAATCTGTACTCGCTCCAGTACACGGGTCGCGAGCCGACCGTAAGGACCAATGCGTCATCTGTCAGCGGCGCTGCAGTCGATGCCGTGCGGTCGGTCAATTGGCCGTTCTGGGTGCTCGCTGTTGAGGCGCGCGCAGCGGCCGCGGCAGGTGTCTTAGCGCCGGAGCTGGCGGGGGCCAGAACCATCAAGATTAGGAGAATCCACCCGAGGGATGCGCGCGACGCGGCCGGTTGCATCTATATGCCGTGATGAATTGGGTTCAGTACCGACAGGCTCACTCAGCTGCTCGTGGCGGCCCGGCTGTCAGCCGGGACAGCCAGGCGGCGTAGTGATTGTGCCCAGATTCTGCTACCGGGTGGGTGTGCCGCTCAGGACTTTGTAACCTCTACGACGATCTTGCCCGCATAAGTGCCTGCAGCGATTGGCCTGGTAGCGCCATTGACCTTAAGCGTCGCCACGAAACCCGGCTGCGCGGTGAGTGTTGCACCTGGCGCAATCGTGAGCTTGGTCAGGTAGGAGGTCTGATTGATGGTCCAGGTGGATCCATCCGCTAATGTGAGACGTAACCCGTTCTTCTCCGTGCTTGCTGCAAACGTGTTCTTGACATCACCGATCAGGTAGTACGTGTCAGCCGTAGCGGTCTTCCCCGTCGAGGGTTCGGCGATGGCCGTTGAAATCCCACCGGTCAGGCTCGCCTTTTCCAGGCGGATGAGCATGTCACCCTGCGAAGGCCGGGAATTGATGATATCTCCCTGAAGCGTGACGTTGCGGAACGTGGCGTGAACCGTGTTGCCATCCGCGGCATTTGCAATGGGTGCGGGAGACTGCACGCCGACGACGGCGCCAGCAGGGGCCGGAGGACCGCCGGGGCCACCAGGCGCGCCGGGACCACCCGGGCCCCCGGGAGCCATCGGGTCGTCGTTGATCATCGCCTGAAGCAGGATACCGTTGCCCGCATTGAGCTGCGCATCATCAACGATGATGTTGGCGCCCCGACCCTTGACTTGTATCGCGGTCGACTTGGTATTGAAGATGCTGCCCTTTTCAATGAGCAACGTGCCGTTAAGGCCAATTCCAGAGTGCATCATCACGCCAAAGCGCCCGGAATTGACAATCGTGCCGTTCGTAAACGTCCCCGATCCATTGGCGGCCATGATCATGCCGTAATCGTGGACGTTGAGCGTGCTGTGGCTGAAGCGATCGACCGAGTCGCCGATCGTATAGGCTCCGTAGCCGCTTTCTACAGCTTCCACCGTGGTATTGCTGACATACATGCGGACCCGCTTGGTATCGTCCGTGGATAGCGCCCCCCAGCCTTGCGTACGAATGTGGGAGTCGCTGTAGTAGGCCGTGCCGTTGTCGACAAGGTTCGTCGCGCGGATGTTGCCGGTCAGCCCCAGCATCCACGGTACGGCCATCATCTTGCCGACCTCAATTGTGAATTTGTAATCGGCCGGCAGGGTGCCATTGGCAACATCGATGGTCGTGTTCTTGACGTGCATGGTGCTATTGCCGCCAACAAACACCGCCGTTCGCACCGCACCCTTGTTGGTAATCTTGGCGTGCGAGACGGTCACCTCAGCCGTCCCGCTCGACATGATCGCTGCGCCATAGCCAGCGAAATCGTTGCCTCCATTTCCTGTGAACCTGATGGTCGGGTTGACAATGCTGTACTTGGAATTACCCGTTACCAGGATGCCGTTGAATTTCTCCTCATTCGAAGTAATCGAAACACCCGTGGCCGACGCATCCGATACCTGGCCGCCGACAATGGCCGCCTTCACGGACTTTTCAGGGATGACCTTGCCATCGTCGACATACAGGCCGACTCGGAAATGGTGCGGATCAAGCTCCTTGTACTTGACCGGGATGTCATCGGTAACCGTGAGCACGATGTCGCCCTGGTAGCTGCCGGCCGCGATGGGTGTGCCGATGCCATCGACAGTCATCGTCAGGGAGTGGCCATCAGCAGCCGTGACTGAGGCTCCAGCGGGAATAGTCAGCGCCGTCAGGGATGTGGTCCTGGCGACGACCCATTTCGACCCCGCGGTTAATACTGGAACCGCATCGCCATCCGCATGCGCAAGTGAGCTCGCCAGCAGCGTCACAGCACTCAGGGTCAGCACAGGGCGGAAGGCCATAGTAGCGCTCATAACTTGAATCCCCCGGTAGTTCGATGGACTGGGCAATTTGTTGACAGCCGTTATTTCATGGGCCCGGTCTGCCAATGGCATCCGGGCGCTCCAGCAGCGTCTTGGCTCACTTAACTTTGTCACCAGACCTGTCTCGATGAGTGTAAGGCGCGAGCTATGAGCGGGCAACGCTGCGGACAAATCTTCATGTTCAGCGCACGAGAACGTTATCTTTTTGTGCCCGATGGGTTAATGGGTAGGATGAAGTCGGCGCAGCATCCAACCCTTGGTTGCTGTGCAGGCCAAGGTTTCCTGAGCACACCGGGATGCGCGCGATCACGAGCGCATGGTGAGGCAGAAGGAGCGGCGGCAGGATTCCTGACGGCTGCGTTGGCTGATCGGCTTCTTTCAAGGGCAGAACATGATCGTACTTAGCGGGCAGCGCAGATCAGATCGGCACGAGCACGCTGCCATCCGATCGGATGATCTTTACAAATTCGCCAGCGTTGCTGCCATCACGCATCGGATGCAGCTCCGCGCTGACCTTGTCACCGGGCTGCAGCGTCTTGCGATTCCAGCCATGTCGCGAGAGACCACTGGGCGATTGGCATTCCAGAGCCCACTCAACGCTGCCGCCCTTGCCATCCGGAACATCGAGCCAAATCCAGGCGTGCGGGTTGGTCCACTCAAATTTCGTCACGGTGCCCTCAATCTGCATCGTTGAACTGCCAAACTGGGCAAAGGAATGGTGTGCCCAGGCCGTCGCGCTGAGCGTCAGAATCGTGGCCGTGGCGGCAGATCTGAGCGCCCGTCGACCAACTCGCGTTGAGTGACAAAGCAACGGGGAGTGAAGCAGCCTCATTTCGTCACGCCGATAACCGCAGGGTTGCCCTTGGCGTCGAGCGTGTCCCGGGGATTTTCCTCGCAGTAGTATTCGTGAATGGTCCAGGTTCTTTGTCGCCGGAACTCGCGATGAATCACCTTGCTCTGATCACCGCGTGACACCGTCATATCCACACTCAGCAAGTCCGGCGCCCGCAGTCTGATCTGCTCGACAACGTGCGGCGAATGTTCACCTTGCGGGTCGGCGATCGACTTGATTGCGATGGTGTCGATGATGAGCCTGCCATGGTCCCAGTGTCCGACGGAGTCGCCCATGAACGTCGGATCCGGATCCTCCGCATGCTTGACGCCGATGTAGATTCGCCGCACCACGTGCTCGTATTCGATGTTCAGCGTGACTCGGCCGGGCGTAAACAGGAATTCAATCGGGAACGGGCTCCCGTAGCTGTCCTCGACGTTATGGGGTTGGCAGCGACGTTGCGCGACTTCCGTCGTTGAACCTGGAGCGCCACTTTGGTCCGGTCCGGTAATTGCTAACGGAGCCGCGGCTGGTGCAGCAGCTGAGGTGGGTGGAGGTGTGCCGCCCATCACCGGGTCCCACACGCCGGAATAGAAGTCCGGCAGGCGTGCAATTTGGGCCCAGGTCATTCCCTGAGGGTTCTGGCTGGGCGCGGCATGGACGATGCCTAACTGCATCGAGCCACTTGCCACAGCAACGCAGATAACCTTGCGTATGCGGCCGTAGTTCGGCGACTCATATTTGATGATGGTTAGTTCTTCCCCGTGGATATTCTGGATTGGCTGTGGATGGCAGGTACGGACATCGAGATTGCGCTCAAAAATGTAACACTGCCAACCAAGCAGGTCACGTCCCTGCGCGCTCTCGTATCAGCCAGGTAACCGCCCAGATTGCGAGTGCGCGGCTAGCGGAGAGTCTTATAGTAATAAGTCGTACTGCAAAGGCCGCCGCGAGGCCACAAGGCGTAGCCCGGAATCTCTCCCACGCGCTGCCACCGCAGGCGCTGATAAAGCCGCTCCGCATCGCCGCCTGTGACTGTATCCAGCACCAGCAGTGTTCGACCGGCTTCGAGCGCCGCTTGTTCTGCGGCTTGCACGAGTGCCGCGCCCACGCCGCTGCGGCGCGCGCGCCGATGGACCAGCATTTTCGCGAGATCGCCCCGATGTGGCTGGTTCTCGGGCAAGTTCAGCAGAACCTGGACGGTACCTTGCAGCTGACCCGCGGCATCCTGCGCGATCAGTAGAATGCGTTCACCGCGCGCCGCGCTGTCCATTGCCGCCTGCCAGAATGCCAGCGCATCGGCGTAGCTCAAGGGCCACATGAAGCTGACGGATGCGCCGCCCTCGACGCAGTCCACCAGGACCTCGGCCAGGTCAGGCAGCAGGGCCGGCTCATTAAGGATGGAGCGAATCTGCAATGCGTTTGTGTTCATTGATACCAGACTACCGCGCAGCAAGGTTTCAGGCGCTCAGTTATAGCGTGCGGGCGTGCCGCCTGAAATCGCAAGCCCGAGCAGCTACGTAACAGGTATCGCAACGGGGATGCCACTGATGCCGGGCTCCAGGCTCACAGCCAAGCCCTGAGACCGGCAGCGAGGCGCCATTGCTCCCGGCTGAGTCCCGAGGCTGGCGCGGAGCGGGAATAGACGGCGCCAAGGTACGGCGCAAATTTTCGGCGAATCTCATAGCGCAGCCGCAATCCGGCATCGAGCTGCGACCAGCCGGAGCCGACCTGCATCGGCCGATCGGGCCGGGAGTAGCCGTTCAGTTCCGCCTGGGGTTCCAGGATCAGTCGCTGTGTCAGCAGCGCCTCGTAGGCCGCGGTGATTTTCATCGCATAGTGGCCAGCCTCACTGGCATAGGCGGTCGCCGCAATCTTCAGCTCGTAGGGTGCCAGACCCTCGAAACCAATCGCTCCCCAGGTGCGACCGGCGAAAGAGTCAAGGTCATAACGAACACCAGCCTGCAGGTCAAAGAAAGTGGAGACTGGTCGATCGTAGAGTGCCTCGTCCTGGCCGTCATGCGTCTGTCCTGCGCTCGCATAGCCTTCACTCTTGAACCACAGCCGGGTTTCGTCGGTGCCGACCCATGCCTCTGAGTCCCAGCGCAGGCCGTTATTGCCGGCATCCAGCCGTTCCTCAAACTGACTGAGCTCGGCGTGCCAGAAAGGGTTCTGATCCTCGATCGGCGCGCCATATGGAGCGGCCGCGCTCGCCTCCAGCGGTGTGGTTTGGGCCCGAGCGTCGCTGATGACGAGGCTTGCGAGGATTGCGAGCCACAGGATCGGGCGGCCGCCAGCACGCCTGCATCGGGTCATGCCACAATGACCGTGCGAAACATGCCCGCTTCCATATGCAGCATCAAATGGCAGTGGAATGCCCAACAACCAGGTGTATCGGCTGTGAAGAGGAAGCTCAGCCGCTCATTGGGCTTTACGTTGACGGTGTGCTTGATCGGAAGGTGGCCCTCCTGACCATTTTCCAGTGCGAAGAGAAAGCCGTGCAGGTGGATCGGGTGCTCCATCATGCTGTCATTCACAAGTACGAACCGCATACGCTCACCAAGACGTAGGCGCACCGGACCGGCTTCCGAAAACTTTTCCCCATCGAAGCCCCAGACCCAGCGCTCCATATTGCCGGTCAGGCGAAATTCCAGCTCACGATCGGCCGGACGATTGTCAGTATCAGGATTCAACGAGCGGAGATCTGAATAGCGCAATACGCGCCGGCCGTTACCATCGAGCCCGGTGCCGGCTTCCCCAAGTCGATTGAGCGGATGGTCCGCCACGTGATCGACGCTTGGCTGTCCGCGCATCCGCGCCGGATCGACACCATCGGCATTGGCTGCCGGCGTCGGTGCCGGACCTGGCATCATCGAGGCCATTTCGGCCATGCTCATCTGTGACATATCTATGTTCGACATTTCCGTCGCGGGCCTGGATGCCGTCATCTGCATACCCATGTCGGTCATCGTGCGCAAGGGCCGCGGATCGAGCGCGGGAATCGCCGCCGTTGCGCCCGCATGGCTGGCGAGTGTTGCGCGCGCATAGCCGGAGCGATCGAATGCCTGGGCAAAGATCGTGTAGGCCGGAGCGTTCCCGGGTTGGACGATTACGTCGAAAGTTTCGGCAACACCAATGCGAAATTCTTCGATGTCGAGCGGTTGAATGTCGCCGCCATCGGCCGCCACAACGGTCATCGCCAGGCCGGGGATGCGCACGTCGAAGGTCGTCATCGATGCTGCGTTGATGAATCTGAGCCGAAGCTTCTCGCCGGCGGTGAATAGCGCAGTCCAGTTCATCGCCGGCCCTTGTCCATTGACCAGAAACGTGTAGGTCGAGCCGGTAACGTCCATCAGGTCCGTCGGCCTCATACGCATGCGGTCCCACATGCCGCGATCGGCGGCGGCGGCCCGAAGGCCAAGCCGGTCAGCGTCGGCTACAAATGTGGACAGCGTGCGCCGCTGGTAATCGTAGTACTCGCTTTGTTGTTTGAGATTTGAGAGTACCGCCATTGGATTCTCGTCGGTCCAGTCCGACAGCATCACCACATAGTCGCGATCGTACTCGTAAGGCTCCGGATCCCGTGGCAGCAGAATCAAAGGACCGTAAAGCCCGGTCTGCTCCTGCATGCCGCTGTGACTGTGATACCAGTAGGTCCCGCTCTGCGTAATCGGAAACTGGTAAGTAAAGGTCGCGCCCGGCGCGATACCGCGAAAGCTAAGACCCGGGACTCCATCCTGATCGGCCGGTAGCCGAATGCCATGCCAGTGGATGGAGGTTGGCTCCGCCAATCGGTTGGTCACCCGAGCAGTCAGGACATCACCCTGACGCAGCCGCAGACAAGGCCCCGGAACCGAGTCGTTCGCTGCCGTCGCGATGCGGGAGCGACCGGTAACATTAAAGGACAGCGGCGCAACCGTCAGCAGGACCGACTTGTCAGCAGGCTCCAGTCGCCCGTTCGGCAACGGGGACCCGGCTCGTGCAAGTCTTGCAGTGCCACACGTCAGTGAGGCCAGGCCTTGCACGAACCGGCGTCGGTTCAACGGCCCTGGCCCATCAGACCTGATCTTGCTATCGCTCATCGGGCGTACCTTCAAGGGAGATGGCGGCGCTGTCCATGGGTTAGAATAACTCGGCCGCGGCGAGTGGCAGAGTCCAATAGGCAGTTGTAAGCCCGGAACAGTTCCCAGCTGCGAAGCGCGTTGACAAATAGTGGCGCAAAGACAGTGGAGTCGCTCATGCATAAGCGCAATTCGGCAGCTCGTCCGGCGGCTAAGCTCTTGCCCCTTCTGGCCCTGCTGCTGAGCGTATCGGTAGCCCAGGCGCATGCGAAACTCGTGAGCTCGGAGCCGGCCGCGCAATCAACTGCTGCGGCCCCGGCGAAGATCCAGCTGCACTTCAGTGAAGATCTGGCCAAGAAATTCTCGACCTTCAAGCTGGCGGATACGAGCGGCGCAAGCGTTGCGCTGACCGCTGCTGAAGGTTCTGACGCCAGGTCGCTTGCTGCTACGCCCGCCAGTACGCTCTCGCCAGGCGCTTACACCGTGACCTGGACGGCGGTGGCCAGCGATGATGGGCACAAGAGCACCGGATCCTTTGTTTTCTCGGTGAAATAGCTGCGACGTGCTGGATTGGGGCGCCACCGCTGCACGCTTTCTGGTGTTTTCGGCGGCTCTCATCCTGTTGGGCGCCTCTGCCTTCTTCGCCTACGCACCGGCCCTGCCAGTAGCCGACAGCCCGACTCATTCAAGGAGCTGGCCTTGGGTCCTGCTGCTGCTTGCCTCGGGCATCGCGCTGTCGGGCTCCGTGCTGTGGCTCATGTCGGAGGCTGCGGCGCTCAGTGGGCAGCCTGGTGATGCGCTGAGCGGGAGTGCGGTCTGGGCGGTAGTCGTTGAAACCCAATTTGGTCGAGTGGGTGCGTTTCGCTGCGCGGCGTTGGTGCTGAGCCTGATTGTGCTGGTTAAGCTCGACTGGCATGGCCGCGGGCTGTGGCTTGCGCAGACCGCGTTGGCGGCAGCGGTGGTCGCCAGTCTGGCCTGGACAGGTCACGGGAGCTTTGATTCGGGAATGGCTGGATGGGTGCATCGCGGGAGCGATCTGCTGCATTTGCTGGCGGCCGGCCTGTGGGCAGGCGCCTTGGTGCCGCTGTGTGTGCTGGCTGGAGTTGCCTGTCGCGCCCCAAGCAGCGCCTCACAACGCGAGCTTGCGTTCAGTCTCAACCGTTTTTCAGCCATTGGTATTTCAGTGGTGGCATTGCTGCTGCTGTCTGGACTGGTCAATAGCTGGTTTCTGATCGGACCCGTGGCTTGGCGATCGGCGCTGACGACGCTTTATGGTCGCCTGCTGCTGATCAAAATAGCCCTGTTCGTCGTGATGGTGGCGCTGGCCGCAGTTAACCGCGTGCGATTGACGCCACGACTACGGGGCATGGACCCAGGGTCCGACACCGCCGTCCCCGCGCGCACGACTCTGCGCACGACGCTGATCATCGAAACGGCCCTGGCGCTGCTGGTGCTCGCACTGGTGGCCGCACTTGGGACTCTTGAACCGCCGATCGCGTTGAATTGACTCGCGATCTCCGTGGGTGTGCGCACGAGGCGGCTGCCAGGGACTCCCAAAAGGGAATTTTGATGCCCAATCAGCGATTTGGCGGGGGCTCAAGTAACATGTGAGGCGGCGCGGAAATCGCGAGTTGCTATCTGCTGGAATCGATCTCGCTGAATGAAGGATCCACTGGACTCAACCACTGTGCCTGGAACTGGGCTGGCCCATCAGGGCGCGATTATTCGGGAACCTGGTGCCCGAAATCCCGGCGTACCCTTCGATCCGGTTTGGGTCGATGCCATCCGTGTCAACCAGAGTGCCATTGAGCGCCGGATCGACTCGCTGGCCGGCCGGCGTTCGGTAAAGCAGCAATGGCAGGCGGCATGGTTGCTGAAGGCCGTGACCTGCATTGATCTTACGACGCTCGCCGGGGATGACACGCCCGGCAGGGTAGTGCGGCTATGTGCGAAGGCGCGATCACCGGTCAGGCCAGATCTTCTGGAAGCTCTGGGAATGACAGAGCGCGGGTTGAAGGTTGGCGCCGTTTGCGTCTACCACGACATGATCAGTACGGCGCTTCAGGCGCTGTCGGGTTCTGGCATTCCGGTGGCGGCTGTTTCCACTGGCTTTCCGGCGGCCCACGCGCCGATGAGCACCAGGCTGGCTGAGATTGAAGCTTCGGTCGAGGCGGGGGCGCAGGAAATCGATGTTGTCATTTCACGACGCCACGTGCTGTGTGGAGACTGGCGCGCGCTTTATGGCGAAATGCGCGCCTTCCGCGCTGCCTGCGGTGCCGCGCACGTCAAGGCGATTTTGGCCACTGGCGAACTCGGCTCGCTGGTCAAAGTGGCGCGGGCCTCGACCGTCTGCATGATGGCAGGCGCGGATTTCGTCAAGACATCGACCGGTATGGAATCAGTGAACGCGACGCTGCCGGTGAGCCTTGCGATGTTGAGGACTGTTCGGGACTATGAGCAGCGCTGCGGAATTCAGATCGGTTTCAAACCCGCGGGCGGTATCAGTTCGGCCAAGCAGGCACTGGCGTACCTGATTCTATTGAAGGAGGAGCTGGGGACGGAATGGATGACCCCACGGCTGTTCCGCTTTGGCGCCTCGCGATTACTGTCCGACATCGAGCGGCAGCTGGAGCACTTCGTGACAGGTCGCTACTCCGCGGCACACCGTCATGCAATGGGATGAGTCGATGAGCAAGGTTCCAGAGATTCTTGATGCGATGAGTTATGGTCCGGCGCCCGAACCGGATGCTCTGGCTCGCGCATGGCTCGCTGAGCACCCCGGCGGCTTTAAGCTGTTTATTGACGGCCAATGGGTGGACTCGCTCGACGAGATCGGAAGGTTTGAGAGCCGCAATCCGGCGTCGACCGAGAAATTGGCGGATCTTTGGGTAGCTGGTCCACGAGACATCGATCGGGCTGTCGCGGCAGCCACAGCCGCCGCCGTGGGCTGGGCCAAGTGCTCCGGGCACCAGCGTGCGCGTGTGTTGTATGCGCTCGCGCGCCTGATACAAAAATCCAGCCGCGTGCTCTCGGTTCTGGAAAGTCTCGACAACGGCAAGCCGATCCGCGAAACGCGGGACATTGATATACCGCTGGCTGCCCGGCACTTCTATCACCACGCTGGCTGGGCGCAGCTGCTCGCGCGCGAGGCGCCCGAGAGCGTACCGGTGGGGGTGGTTGCCCAGGTTGTTCCGTGGAATTTTCCCTTGCTGATGCTGGCGTGGAAAATTGCACCGGCGCTGGCATGCGGAAATACCCTGGTGCTCAAGCCGGCGGAATACACCAGCCTGACCGCGCTTTATTTTGCCGATCTTTGCCAGGAGGCAGGCGTACCACCCGGCGTGGTGAACATCATCACTGGCGCCGGCGATACCGGCCAGGCGCTGATCGATCACCCGGGAGTTGCCAAGATTGCCTTTACCGGCTCGACCGAAGTTGGAAGGATCATACGAGCGCGAACGGCTGGCAGCGGCAAGAAGCTTAGCCTGGAGCTTGGCGGAAAGTCCCCGTTTATCGTGCTCGAAGATGCGGATTTAGACGCGGCTGTCGAGGGCCTGGTGGATGCAATCTGGTTTAACCAGGGTCAGGTGTGCTGTGCCGGGTCCAGATTGCTCATTGAGGAGAGCATCGAGGAAGCATTTCTCGCCAAGATTAAGCTGCGTCTGGCCAAATTCCGGTTGGGGCAGCCGCTGGACAAGTGTATCGATATGGGCGCCCTCGTTGATCCGGTTCAGCGCGCACGCGTTGAGCGCCTGGTGGCCCAGTCGGAAGCGGAGGGGGCCCGGATCTGGCGCGCTCCTGTCCATGAGCCTTCGTCAGGGTGTTATTACCCGCCAACGCTGATAACCCACATCGGCACGGCTAATACGGCGTGGCGCGAGGAGATCTTCGGGCCGGTACTGGCGGCGATGAGTTTTCGAAGCCTCGCCGAGGCCGTGCAGCTGGCGAATAACACGCGCTTTGGGCTCTCTGCCACGCTCTGGTCAGAAAATATCAATCGCGCGCTGGAACTCGCGCAAGCTGTGAAAGCGGGCGTGGTCTGGGTCAACTGCACCAACCAGTTTGATGCCAGTTGTCCGTTCGGAGGCTATAAGGAATCGGGCTTCGGCCGCGAGGGTGGACGGATCGGCCTGAGTGAATACCTGAAGGTAAAGAATGAGTGGCTTGACGACGCACCCGTGCGCCTGCCAAGCCCTCCTGGGTATTTGCCGCATCAGCAGGTTGATGAGGCCATCGATCGCACCGCCAAGAACTATATTGCTGGCAAGCAGACTCGTCCCGATGGTGGTGACACACGTGTAGTGCTTACCGCAGCCGGCCGCCCAGCCGGGCGCGTCGGCATCGGATCGCGCAAGGATATCCGGGATGCCGTGGAAGCGGCCTTTAATGCCGACAGCTGGAGCCGATCAACCGCCCACTTACGTGCCCAGATTCTGTTTTACATTGCGGAGAATCTCAGCGTCCGGGCGGCGGAATTCAAGCACCGGATTGCAGGGCTCACCGGCGTTTCGGTCGCTGCCGCAACCCGCGAAGTTGACAAGAGCATTGAGCGCCTCTTCAGCTATGCGGCCTGGGCCGACAAGTTTGAGGGCGCCGTGCATCGGCCGCCCGTCCGTCAGTTAGTTTTCAGTGTTCATGAGCCCCTCGGCATAGTGGGGGTCGTTTGTCCCGATCCGCTGCCGCTGCTCAATCTCGTCTCGTTGATCGCGCCTTTGGTTGCCATGGGCAATCGTTGCGTTGCGGTTCCCTCCGAGCGCTACCCGCTGTTGGCGACGGATCTTTACCAGATTCTGGAGACCTCCGATCTGCCGCCGGGGGTCGTCAACATCGTCACTGGCGCGAGCGATGCGATGGCAAAGGTTCTGGCCGATCACGATCAAGTCGATGGCCTGTGGTATCACGGCTCAGCGGAAGGATCCCGACAGGTCGAGGCGCTATCGGTGGGTAATCTCAAGCGCACCTGGGTCAACGGAGGCCGAGCGCGTGACTGGCTTTCGCCCGTGGCTGGCGAGGGGCATGCGTTTCTGTCGGCTGCGACGCAGGTTAAGACGATCTGGTTGCCCTACGGAGACTAGCTTGCGCAAGGCTGCTAGCTGAGAACTGATGCCGCAGATAGCGCGCGCGGCGAGGCGCCCCTTAGGCCTTCCAGATATTGATATCGCCATCCACGGCTTGTTGATCAATAGCCAGCAACTCCTCGGGACTGAAACTCTGATTCTTCAGCGCCTTTAGACATTGCGCTACCTGAGACCAGCGGCTCCCGCCGATCAGCGCGCTGGTCACCGCGGGCTTCCTGAGAACCCAGGCTATCGCCATCTCGGCAAGACTCTGCCCACGCACTTGCGCCATTTGGTTAAGAGCTCTGATGCGCTTGAGCGTTTGCTCCTTCAGCATGCTCGCTTGCAAGGAGCCCCCCTGGCTCGCCCTGGATTGCGCCGGTATGCCATTCAGGTAACGGTCTGTCAGTAACCCTTGGGCCAAGGGCGAGAAAACGATGCAGCCGATGCCCTCTTGCTCGAGAACGTCTAACAAGCCATTTTCCACCCAGCGGTTGAACATCGAATACGAGGGCTGATGGAGAACGAACGGGGTCTTCAGTTCGCGCAACAGAGTGGCCGCTCGTCGGGTTTCCGCGGGCTCATAGGAGGAGATACCGGCATACAGGGCCCGACCGCTGCGAACAGCGCTATCAAGCGCCAGCATCGTCTCTTCAAGGGGTGTGTCCGGATCAAAGCGATGGGAATAGAAGACGTCCACATAGTCGAGCCCCATGCGCTTCAGGCTCTGATCAAGGCTCGCCAGCAGGTACTTTCGTGATCCCCACTCGCCGTAGGGTCCTGGCCACATATGGTAGCCCGCCTTGGTAGAAATGATCAGCTCGTCCCGGTGAGCAGCCAGATCACCGGCCAGAATGCGGCCAAAGTTCTGTTCGGCCGAGCCCGGTGGTGGTCCGTAGTTATTGGCGAGATCAAAGTGGGTAACGCCCGCATCAAAGGCATTGAGGATCATCTCACGCGCGTTATCGAGTGAACCACTCCCGCCAAAGTTCTGCCAGAGGCCGAGCGAAATTCGCGGCAGCAGGAGGCCGCTGCGTCCGCAGCGCTTATAGGCCATTTGTCCGTAGCGATCCGGCGAGGCTTGCTGCATTTGAGGTTCCATCTGGTCGTCGGGTCAATGATTCCGAGGCGCGAAGCATAACCCTAACGGCGGCAAGAGTGAGCGGGCAGCGCAAATACCGGGAAAGCAGATGCTTCTCCTGCTCCAAATCAATGGCGCAATCGGATGGCAGCCGAGATCGAATCGTCAATCGCTCTTACGGCAGAGGGGGCACTCCGCCTGGATAGGGAAGCAACCCAGGTGACTCAATTACCGAGTATCTGACAGGTGTGTAGGTGCATTCTGTATCGGGCGGTCGCTTCACCGGCTCTGTAGGACGGGGGCGACTAGACAGCAAGAGTGCATTGCCTATGCTAGGGGCGACTTTCATCTGTCGTAATTAATACGGGTAACTGAACCATGTTAGAAACGATCGCAATAGTGCTGCTGATACTGTGGGCGCTGGGACTGGTGACCTCCTATACCATGGGCGGCTTCATCCACGTACTGCTCGTTATCGCCATCGTGGTAATCATAATTCGGCTCGTCCGTGGCCGCTCTCTCTAGCCGGCTTGACGAGTTTCAATAGAGTGCGGCGCTCCAACGTCAAATCATTAGAGTGCTCTGAGTCAAGGCGGCCGCTCAATATCGCTGGACCTGGGGAAGGCACATAAGAAGCCAAGCCCCGTCAGGATGAATCAAGATGCCCGCTATGGTCCGTCGAGGAGCTGTTCACGGTCTCCGAGCGGCTATTGCGCCCGAGTTGCGCGTTCGCCGCCTTTCAATCTCTCGCCCCGCGCTGGTATTGACCGCACTGCTTCTGGTGTGGGTAGTCAATCTTGAAGGGTGCGCACTTGAGCCGCCGGGATCGCACTTTCCGAAGCAAACCTCCGTTGCCTTAGCAGCGCCTGAAAGCACCACTATGGGTGCAATGTTCGTTACCGCCGCAGCTGATCACGACGGCATGTCGGGCTATAGAATACTGACGGCCGGCGTTGACGGATTGGTCTCAAGGATTGAGCTTGCCGATGCGGCGGAGCGGACCCTGGATCTTCAGTACTTCATCTACAAGGGTGATGAGACCGGCCGCTTAGTCACCGATGCGCTGCTGCGCGCCGCAGACCGCGGCGTGAGAGTGCGCCTACTCATTGATGACGGGGCGACGGTAAAGGGCGATGAGCAAGTCATTGCATTGGATGCACACGCTAACATACAGATAAGAATATTCAATCCGTTACATTATCGCGGACACAACCCAATCAGAAGATCCCTTGAGTATCTCCTCGACAAGAGGAGACTCGACTATCGCATGCACAACAAGCTAATGGTCGCGGACAACTCAATCGCGCTGATCGGGGGCAGAAATGTGGGCAATCAATACTTCCAGATTGATCCCGAATCGCAATTTGCGGACGACGACGTGCTGGCAGCTGGCCCGATTGCCGCAAAGCTCTCGGCGACGTTTGATGAATTCTGGAACAGCTCATTTGCAATTCCCGCGGCCGCTCTCTACAGCCGACAGCGGTCGCAGGCGGCACTAGATGCACGTCGGGCACAGGCCACCCAATATGCTGAGCAGCACCTGCAGACACTGAAATCGGATGGGCTTGACTACGCCGGCCGCATCGCGGCCGGCGGACCTTATGCCGACCTGCGTAGCGGCAAGCAGCCTCTGGTGTGGGCATCCGCTGTGGTGGTAAGCGACAGCCCCGACAAGAAGAACGTTGAAAGTGGCGCGCGCCGCGGTCGCCTGATGGAGCGCTCTGTCATGAAGGCCGCGGAAGCCGCGCAATCCGAAGTAGTGATGGTTAATCCCTACATATTGCCGGCCGCGGACGAAGCGGATGTCCTGAAGGAGCTGCGGGGACGGAACGTAGCCGTGCGGGTGCTGACTAATTCCTTGATATCTACACCGGACTTGGTGGCCCAGGCGGGTTACGACCGATATCGAATCCCGCTACTTAAGGAGGGCGTTGAGATTCACGAGTTGCGCGCACTCTTGGGCAATATCCGGGGTAGCGGCCAGTCAGCCGCGGTATCCTGCTATGGAAACTACGCGTTGCATGCAAAGCTTTTCGTATTCGATCGCGCGCGGCTGTTCGTTGGATCTATGAATCTCGATGAGCGCTCCAAGAGCCTCAATACCGAGATCGGTTTGCTGATCGACAGCCCGGATCTGGCGCTTGAGACCTTGACGCGCTTTGATCGGATGGTACTGCCAGAGAACGCGTATTCATTGTTATGGCGCGGCCCTTCGACCGGCGCCGGGGGCCACATAGAATGGGATACCGTGGAAAACGGCCAGCCGGTCAGTTATACGCGAGAGCCCGCCAGGGGGAACTGGCAGCGCCTGGAGTTCAGGCTCCTGTCCTGGCTACCAATCACAGGCGAGTTGTAGCGGGGAGTGCGGCGCTCGCGTGCTAGGCAATACGCACTCTGCTGCGCTGAGCATCCCGCGCCGGACAATTGTCTGCGAAATCGGGCTGCTCGGTGGGCCGCTTCAGGTTGCTGCCAGTTTCCGGACTTCAGTGCGGCGGAAGCAGCCAGCAGAGTGATCATTGAGGATTCCGACCGCTTGCATCCAGGCGTAGACGATCGTAGGTCCGACGAACTTGAAGCCACGCCGCTTCATGTCCCTGGAAATCCGTTCGGACAATGGCGAGGACGTAACCCGGCGTCGACCACCGTTCAGCAGCGCCCGGCCGTCGGTATATGACCAGCAGAACTTTTCGAAACTCTCACCTCGGTCCGCCATTTCGCAATAAATCTGCGCGCCACGGATTGCTGCTTCAATCTTGGCCCGGGCACGAATGATCCCGGCATTGTTCATGAGTCGGGCTATATCGGCGCTGCCAAACCGGGCTACCTTTGTCGGATTGAAGCCGACGAAGGCCTTACGGAATGCCTCACGCTTCCTAAGTACCGTGATCCAAGAGAGCCCAGCCTGGAATCCTTCGAGCATCAACATTTCCCAAAGCATGCGCGAGTCATGCTGGGGAACGCCCCATTCCACATCGTGATAGGTGCGCATCAGCAAGTCGTCTCCGGCCCACGCACAACGTCGAGTGTTCATGATTTGGGGGTCTCCCGTTACATGCCGCGCCGTGCCCTGGACTGTAGCGCAAACCTGTCAGTGGCTATTAAATCTACTGTGGATGATACGCGGCACTGCGGAGTCGCTGCGCGCGCATGGCGGAACGCGGTTGATTCTCTGCAGATGCCTGGATTCGGCAACACACCGGATCGTGCTTGCCTGCTGGGCAACGCGGCGTACTGGAAGGATGCGCGAGGTCATGGCCTCAGATTTGCCGCAGTTGGGTGCGGCGATTCTGAGACGAACGGCCCAGAGGCTGGACATCGTATATATTTTTAACTTTAAACAACTATCATAACTTATCGAAATTAAACCAATAAATAGTTAACCTGCCGGCCGTCATTCGGCCCGCGCCCGCGCCCGCGCCCCGGCGCAGGCGACATGCGAATGAAAGCCGGTCCGGTGAGTTATCAATTGAGCCACAGCTTGAGTGTCAGGCCGACGGTCCGGGGATGAACGGTGTAGGCCTCAAACACGGTGTTGACCTCAGGCTGCTGGATAATCTTGCGGTCATTGCCCAGGTTCTTGGCATAGGCAGTCACCTCATAGCCCCGGCCCAAAAATCCGAGGCTGGAGTTGAGCACTCCGTAGCCGGGATTGTGGTAGTTCGGGTTGGTGGTTGCCGGATTGTTCAGGTAGTCGAGTGGCTGATAGCTGCCGTAGGAGCTGCCACTGTAAGCGTAATCAGCGCGCGCTACCAAGCTTGAACCGCTTGCCAGGGGCAGGCTGTAGGTAGCGGACGTATCGTAAGTATACTCCGGCACGTCAATCAGCCAGGATCCTACGGTTGCCTCGCTCGAGTTTGCAGCGGTTGAAATATAGGCGTGCTCGGCGCTGCCTGACAGCGAGACCGTCAATTGAGTAATTGGTCGGTAATTAATCTCCAATTCACTGCCAAAGATCTTGGCGTCTCCGACATTGGCAGTGAAGTAATAGCCACAGGTTGGTAGATACAGGGATTGCTGAATGTTTTTCCAATTGGTGGCGAATACCGCGCCATCGATCGACAGATGGTTGCCCAGCAACCGGCTCTTGCTGCCCAGTTCATAGGTCCACAGAGAGTCAGAGTCAAACTTGGTCGGTCCGGAGTCTAAGCCGTAGGTGGCGAGATTCGAACCGCATACGCCGCCGCCCAGGCCGCCGAACGGAATAGGTCCGGTGGGCCCACCATTGCGGAACCCCTTGGCCGCCGAGACATAGACATTCGATTCGCTCGTCGCGTCGTAAGTAAGTACAACCTTTGGCGTGAACGCGTCAAAAGCGCCCGACTGGTAATAGGGGCTGATATTCGGAATCTGATAGAAACCGCTCTCCGTGGACACGTACGACTCGTGAGTACTCGCATAACGCCCGCCCAGTGAGCCATGAAGTGTCGGCAGAAAATCGTAATCAATCTGCCCGAATACAGCCAGCTGGACCTCGTTATAAAAGCGATGATCTGACTCATCAACATCATTGGGAAACAGCAGGGTGGTGCCGGGGGCTGGCGGTCCATAGAGCGTGTTGACGTAGGTATCCTCCATCGGCACGCCAAAGATCTTGGTGAAGGCCGTGCTGATACCCGGGATCTGCTGGAAGTCAAGATCGTGGATCCATGAGTTTTCGAAATATGCGCCTCCGACCCACTTGAGGGCGCCCCCAGCATCCACTGGCGATGAGAAGCGCAATTCTTGGGACAGCTGTCCGTAGTGATTACTCAAATGTACGGCGGAAGGAAGGTTTGCAATGATCGAGTTGACCAACCCCATCTGCGCCTGATCGCAGTTGGGTGTGCCATTCGGATAGGTAATGCCAACACTCGGGCACGGCACATTGATCAGCGATGCAAACGCGCCGCTGTTGTAATAGGTGCCGTCAATTTGCCGGGCATACTGTCTTAGAAACAGTCCGGTCACGCTCGTGACGTCCATGAAGCCGAGCTTATCGACGATTGTGAGGCTAGGGAGGATCAGCGCGTCCAGACCGGGCTCTGGGACTTCCTTGTCCTGAATCCACAGCCCGGGAATTGGCGGACCCGCCGGGTCCTGCGATGACAGTTGCCCGGGTGGGTAAAAGGCATCGCTGTCGCCATACTTGAACCGCTGGTAGAAGAACGCAGGCGAAATCGTCAGGTTGCTCGTAACCTGAATCAGGCCGGTGAGTCGAGTGACGAAGATTTCGTCGTCATTGACGCCGGCCTTTTGAAGTTCAAAGTAGGGGGTAACCTGGGAGAGCGTAACCGCACTACTTTCCCCTGGATTGGTGTAATGGTCGATGAAGCCGGCATCACTGCTATAGCCGACACTTCCGTGTATCGCGAAAACGCCCGATACAACGGGCCAGTTGAAGACGCCGCCTTCGAAGTAATTGTTGCCGCCGTGCTCTGTTCGGGAATAGTCGCTGGTAAAGCTTCCACTGGTCTGCGTGAGATCGGGCTTCGGGGTGATGTAGCGAATCGCGCCACCTTCCGCGCTGTCGCCGTAAAGGGTCCCCTGCGGACCGCGCAGCACTTCAAGTCGCTCAAGGTCGAAAAGTCGTGGTTGCGCCGCGCCGTCATAGAAGAAATTCTTAGTCGTAATCGACACATCGTCAATATACAGGGCCGTGGTGGCCGAGCCGGAGGTTGAACTCACGCCCCGGATCTCGATGTTGGTGGTACCTTCGCTGCCGGCCAAAGAATTGAAATTGACGCCTGGTACGTCGCGAACGATCTCGTCGAAATCGACCAGGTGCTTTTCATTCAGGTCATCGCCACTGATGGCGGTGACACTGATTGGTACGTCTTTGATGTCTTCGGAGCGCTTGTTGGCCGATATCACGACTTCCTCGAGAGTACCGGTGTCTGCCGCGCTGTTTTGTGCGACCACGATGGGTCCAGAAGACACTGTATCGGCAGCTAATGCCGAGCGGCTAATCAGGATCCCTGTCATTAGCAGGGCACAAGTGATGCGGCTAAAAGCGCGGAATGCTGTGCGCAGATGAGTCATCGGACCAATCTCCTGTCTCTAGCGGTGTCTTGCCGAACACTCGGGGAGACTCGGAGCTGAACCAGGGTTTTGTCTCGACAACAAGAGACCAACCCGGGGCTCTGCGCCTCCCCGCGAGGATCTCCCGGGCTTTTGTCCCGCCGTGTATCCGAGATTCGCCGGCATACGTTACGCGTCCAGGGCATCGAGCCTTGGTGAGCTAACCGTTACCAGCTGCAGAATCTCGGACTGCCTCTCTCGGACCAGTCGCCTGCTATGCAGGCCGGAACCCTAGATGCACATTTCGTCAGGGGAACTTGCAAGTAGTGTGCCCGGCCCGAAGAGCCAGGGCTGCGCGTTTTGTCTTTGGTGAATAAACAGTAGCTTGCGCTGCAACGATCTCGTTCTCGCTGTAGCTCCTCATACGGGAGCAGCCTGCGTGCTGCCTCGTTAGGGTGCACGTCACCGTCTCCCGTGGGCGAATGCGCGTCACTACGGTGCCGCCACCTGCATTTCGCGGCGCGTGGCCGTAGACGGCGAGGCGCTACTTTGGACGGTTCAGATAGGCTCGCCAACCGCCGAGCCTGGTGATGTCCTCGGCACCCACTACGGCAATCGATTCACAGACGAAGCCACAGGCGTAGCTGCCGTCAGCCAGCGCCAGCTTTCCAATGCCGAGCGGAGAGGGGATCTGAGCAACAAAACTGCCGAACGCTGCGCTTGGAACGCTCCAGATCTCAACTTCAATGGAGGCGCCGGCCTCGGACACGCGGATAAGGCCTGGGCGGAACGGTGGCCCACCCGGCAGAGCGAACAGGCGATATTCCGACGCGGTAAGAGTGCGTCGAAGAAGAATGGCACCGCGCTCGCGCAACTGGTAATTGAGCGGCAAGCCATCCATATGCGCGCCGCACACGGCCACTGCGATTCCATCTGACGGGTTAACCGGGGTAGAGGTTTTCGGCCAGTGGTGTGGGTTGCTTCGCGCCCCCAATGGCCCAGACCCGCTGCGTTGCAGCCGCGAAGCCAGTGCCAGCAGTTCAAAATCGCTCCATGCCTGTCCGACGAGCGTGATCCCGAACGGCAGGCCGCGACTGGTAAATCCGGCCGGGACCGCGACGCCGGCCATATCCAACAGGTTCATGAAGTTGGTGTAAAAGCCAAGTTTGGTGTTTAGCTCAATTGGCTGTTGCTCGACCTCGCTGATCCGATAGATCGTGCCTGCTGTCGGGGTCACCAGAACATCGATGTCCCGCCACACGCGATCGGTCATCTGGCGCAAGGCTTGAAGCCGGTACTGAGCGGTGAATGCCTGCGTCGCGCTCGGTAGCTGACCACGTTCAATTATCTGGCGCGTCACCGGCAACACAGCTTCACTATTACCCCTCAGCAGGGCTTCAGCCACCAGATAACGTTCGGCTAGCCACGGCCCTTCGTACAGCAGCCTTGCTGCTTCAGCAAATGGCCCGAAATCGATGGAGGCTCGCTGCCCCCCGAGCTCCTCAAGCCGTGCCGCCGCTTGCTCAAATAACTGTGCCGAATCCGAGTCGCCAAAGAACTCCAATTGATCGCCGCGTGGCACGCCAAACCGGAAGGCGCCGGCGCCACCAGGTGCGAAGCGTGTCGGAGCCCGAATGGCTCTGGAGTAGGGCTCCTCCGGGTCAAAACCTTCCGCGACGCGGCAGACCTGAGCTGCATCCTCGGCATCGAGCGCAAAGATCGACATGCAATCGAGGGTTCGGCATGCGGGAACCATACCGCGAGGACTCAGGCGGCCGAGGCTGGGCTTTAGGCCGATCAGATTGTTGAAGGCGGCCGGTACACGCCCCGAACCTGCCGTGTCACTGCCGAGCGAAAAACTCACGAGTTCCAATGCCACCGCGACCGCCGAGCCAGCGCTTGAGCCACCGCTTATGAATTCCGGATCGAAACTGTTCTGGCACGTGCCATATGGTGATCGAGTGCCAACCAGTCCGGTGGCGAATTGATCAAGGTTGGTCTTGCCAATCGGCAGTGCGCCGGCCTCGATCAGGCGTGCTACGACGTGTGCAGACTGCTGCGGCGTGTAGGCGTATGCCGGACAACCCGCGGTCGTTGGCCAGCCCGCCAGGTCAATGTTGTCTTTGATGGCGAATGGAACCCCAAACAGAGGTAAGGAGCGCGGATCGCGTTCGCACAGGGCGCGCGCCAATCCAACGGTGCGCTCGATTGGCAGCAGCGAAATCCAGATGCCGCGATTGGCAAATAAGCTGATGCGGTCGTAGATCGATTCCACCAGTGTGACAGGTGTCAGCTGTCCGGTGCGGTAAGCGGTCTGCAGATCAGCTATCAAGAGGCTGTGAGCCGGCGCGGGGTTTGATGAAATCATGGCGCAACAGTCCTTGGTCGAAAAACCACGAGCGTCTCACCTGCCGCAACCGCCTGACCCTGCCGACAACGAAGCTCGATTACAGTTCCCGCCTTTTCCGCCTGCAGTACTATCTCCATCTTCATCGCCTCAATCACGAGCAACTGCCCGTGCTCGGCTACCTGCTGCCCAGCCTCGGCTGCGACCTTCCAGATGCTGCCGCTGACCGGAGAACACACCGCTATGCAACCGGTCGGCAAATCCTCGGGCCGCGAGGCCGGCTTGGCGCCGTCTGTGATGTCGGAGGTGATATCTTCGCTTCCGGCTCGTTCATGCGCCTCTTGGTCGCCAAGAGCGCGCCAGTGCTCACGCTCGGCTTCGAACGCGGTTTGTTGACGCGACTTGAATTCCCCTATTGAGATGGCGTTGTCGTCCAAGAACTGCAGGTAATCTCGCAGCCGAAGGCTTGTCGGTTCAATCCTGAGACCCACTTTTCCGTAAGGAAAATCGCGCCGCAGCCGCTCGAGCTCGTGGGCTGAAACAGGGTAGAAGCGCAGTTGGTCGAAGAATCGAAGCAACCAGTGCTTGCCGCAATTGAACTCGGCCGTCTGCCGGTAGCGATTCCACATTTGAAGAGTGCGGCCCACGAATTGGTAACCGCCCGGACCTTCCATTCCGTAGACACACAGATAGGCTCCGCCAATGCCGACTGCGTTTTCCGGAGTCCAGGTACGCGCCGGATTGTACTTAGTCGTCACCAGCCGGTGGCGAGGGTCGAGTGGCGTTGCAACCGGTGCTCCCAGGTAGACATCACCGAGCCCCATCACCAGGTAGCTCGCCTCAAATATTATCTGCCGCACTTCTTCAGCATTCTGCAGGCCATTTATTCGCCGAATGAATTCGATGTTACTGGGGCACCACGGAGCGTCTGCCCGAACCGACTGCATGTAACGCTCGATCGCGAGCCGGGTCGCGGGATCGTCCCAAGAGAGCGGCAGATGAACGACGCGGCTGGAAACCTCAAGATCCTCAATCGGCGGCAGGGAATCTTCAAGACTTCGCAGTTCGCGAAGTAAGCGGGCGCGATTTACGCTGCGACTATCAAAGTGGACCTGCAACGAGCGGATTCCAGGCGTCAGATCTATGATACCGCGAACATTTCGTTCATTAAGTGCATCCAGCAGCGCCTGGACGCGAAAGCGCAGGGCGATATCGAGGCGCGGCTCCCCGTACTCTATGAGGATGTTGTCTTCCCCGGATTGGCGGTAGCAGACGGCCGGCCGGGAATCTGTGGCGACTTCCTGCACAAGAATCGCACTCAGTCGACGCAAGGGCCCTCTGGCCTGGTCGAACGCGGGGGCGACGCCCAGTTGTTCGATCGACTGGTCCTGATATTTGAGCAATCGCCGTGCACTTAGCGCTGAGATCGGGTGAAAACGGACGGTGTTACCAGGACGCAGCTGTCCCAATTTCCACAGTTCGGCAAGAGCCACAGTGGCTGGACAGACAAAACCGCCAAGGCTTGGGCCGTCCGGGCCGAGTATGACCGGCATGTCCCCGGTGAAGTCGATTGCACCAATGGCATAGGCGTTATCATGGATGTTCGAGGGATGAAGCCCGGCTTCGCCACCGTCATGTCGGGACCACTGAGGCTTCGGCCCAATCAGGCGTACGCCAGTGCGGCTGGAGTTGTAGTGCACGCGCCAGTCAGTCTCGAAGAAGGTCCGAATGTCCGAGTCCGTGAAAAAATCGGGTGCGCCGTGCGGGCCGTAGATTACCGCGATTTCCCAATTCGCTCTGTAGACCGGCTGCGCCGGCTCGGGCAGCACACTGGACTCGGGCAGCTTGTCCTGGGACCGGGCTGCGCCAATGTGAAGCACATCGCCGGTGCGGAGGATGCGACCTACGTGACCACCAAATTGTCCCAACGTGAACGTGGCTCGGCTGCCCAGGTAGCGTGGAACATCGAGGCCGCCACGTAGCGCCAGATACGCGCGCTGGCCATCGCCCTCGAGCCCGGCGATTGCCAGCACGCTGCCAGCCTTTACACCGATCGTTTGCCAGAATCTGACTGGCTCGCCATCGAGCTTCGCCTGCATTGGCGCGCCTGTCAGAACTGCGACCGCGTCGCAACCAAATCTGAGTGTCGGACCGGTAACCGTAATTTCCAGTGCCGCACAATCTGCCGCATTTCCAACCAGTCGATTAGCCAGTCTAAGCGCCAGAGCGTCCATTGGGCCTGACGGCGGCACACCAACATTCCAGTATCTCAATCGTCCTGGCCAATCCTGAACCGTCGTGTGCGTTCCGGGCTGCAGCACTTCAATTGTTTGTGATTGATATGGCAGTGTACCGAGCCAGCGAGTGGTGTGCTGCGCGCTGCGAAACACCTCGCTCGATAGCAGAGTCCGCAAGTACTCGCGGTTAGTTTCGACGCCGTAGACAACGGTGTCGCCTAGAGCTGCCTCAAGTTGTCTGATGGCGGCATCGCGGGTCGCGGCGTGCGCGATGAATTTCCCCAGCATCGGGTCGTAAAATGCCGATACTTCGGTGCCCGGTTCGATCCAGCTGTCTACACGCAGGTTGGTGGGCAGCACGACCTCAGAGAGCACGCCGCTTGAAGGCCTGAATCCCCGTGCCGGATCCTCGGCATAAAGGCGCGCCTGAATCGACACTCCCACAGGGGCATGGCGATACTCGCCCAGATCCGGAGGTTCATTCGCGGCCACTCTCAGCATCCATTCCACCAGATCAATACCAGTGACTGCTTCGGTGACTCCATGCTCGACCTGAAGCCGGGTGTTGACCTCGAGAAAATAGTAAGCCTGCTCCGCGGCCGCTGCTACGCCGTCGCGGTCAGCATCGACGATGAATTCGACAGTCCCAGCCGAGCGATACAGCACGGCTTTGCCAAGCCGGATTGCCGCAGCCGCAAGGGCGGAGCGCAGCGTTGCGCTCAGGCCGGGAGCTGGTGTTTCTTCGATGACTTTTTGATTGCGTCGTTGGCTGGAGCAGTCGCGCTCGCCAAGCGCGATTACTGCGCCGGCGCCGTCTCCGAACAACTGCACCTCAACATGGCGCGCGCGCACGACAACACGCTCCAGAAAAACGCCACTGTCGCTGAAATTGCTGCCGGCCAGGCGACGCACGCTGTCAAAAGCGTGGCGAAGCTCTGCCGCTTCATCGCACTGCTGCATTCCGATGCCGCCCCCACCGGCGGTGCTCTTGAGCATCACTGGATATCCCAAGCGCTCCGCCTCGCTGAGGGCCTGATCGAGATCAACAAGTAGGTTGCTCCCGGGTACCAGTGGCAGTCCGGCTTCGGCCGCCAGAGCGCGGGCGGTGTGTTTAAGCCCGAAGCTGCGCAGCTGTTGCGGTGTTGGGCCGACGAAAGCGATCCCTGCGCGCGCGCAATCCTCGGCAAATTGAGCGTTCTCGCTTAAGAATCCGTAGCCTGGATGGATTGCCTGGGCGCCGCTTGCAAGCGCAGCTTCCAGGATCCTGTCGGAGCGCAGGTAAGAATCCGCGGCGGGGGCGCTGCCAATGCAGAGCGCCTCATCTGCATTTCGTACGTGCAAGCTTTCGCGGTCCGCATCGGAGTAGACAGCGACAGAGGCGATGCCAAGCCGATGGAGCGTACGCTGAATGCGACACGCAATGGCGCCACGATTGGCGATCAGGACCTTGCCGAACATCCGGGTTCCTTAAACGTGCCGGGCCGTCCCGGCTGGAGAGCAGGACCGGCGGGTCGTCCCGCGGTCCGACGGGATGTTCAGCCCGCCGCCCAGATCAGTAGCTGTATCGGAGTTGGATTATATGCATTACACGGATTGTTCAGTTGCGGGCAGTTGGAAATCAGTACCAGCACGTCCATTTCCGCCCGCAGCTGTACATACCGACCAGCCGCGGAGATACCATCAGCAAAAGTCAGGCCACCCTCGGGGCTGACAGGCACGTTCATGAAGAAATTTATGTTGCTCGCCAGATCGCGCTTCTCAAGGCCGCTGTCGTGCCTCGCAAGCGCCATCAGAAAATTGTCGCGACAGCTGTGCATGTGGCGCTTCTCCAGCGCGTAGCGCACGGTGTTGCTTTCTGCTGAGCATGCGCCTCCAAGCGTGTCGTGCCGCCCACATGTGTCCTCGGTGATGGTCAGCATGGGCGCGCCTAGATTTGAAAGCAGCGTGACTCCACTGCTCAGATACAGATTGCCTGAGCCACGGATCGTGTCGCAAGCGCTGTAGTGCTCCTCGGGGTCGTGTGCGTTGTAAAACAGCGTGTCGACAGCCTGGTTGCCCTCCAGATCTATAATTCGCAGAATCTGGCCGCGCGCAACGTGACCGAGCCACGGTTCGCCAGCAGCAATGGTTACAGCTTGCGCGGCGTCTTCTATGGCGAGCGGGCTACTCATCAAGGAAACAACATTTCCGTGTTGCGAAAGCCCCTACTATTTTCTCCGCAGCGATTGCGGCACGCATCAACCTCTGGCGCAGGACCAGAGTGCCAGGCTTCCAGTCGGATCGGGCGTGGCTCATAACGGGGTGACGGATCGAGCGGGTGGGGTGCGGTTGCCAACACGACCAGCGTATGCATCTCAAATCGCAGGTCGATGTAATCCCCGGCGCGGCAATTCTGCGGGTCGAAAGTCAGCGCGCCACTTTCATCGACAGCTACGCGACTAAAGAAATTGATGTTGGCAGTCAGATCGCGTTTGCCGAGTCCGTACTTGCCCAACTCATTCAACATGCTGTCGCGGCCATTCTTGTGGAAGCTGTTGCGTTGCTCCTGGAAGCGGGAAGCGCCATAGCGGCGAACCAGCATAGCCTCATCTGACAGTCCGGAGAACGTGTCGTGCCAACCGCAGCTGTCCGCCGTAATCGAACACAGAATCCGTCCCAAGTCCGAATAGCAAACGCAGCCACTGGTCAGGAAGGCGGTGTGCTGAGCCTTGAGCGTGTCCGGCATACAGTAGCGCTCCGACAAAAGCTCGAAGTTATAAAGCAGCGTCGCGACGTTGGCTCCAGCTTGGAGCGCTGTGAGTCGCAGCGATACGCCGCGTCGCAGGATTCCGGACCAATGCTCTCCGGGGCGCAGCGTTTCAGACCAGAGTAGTGGCGGCGTCGGTGCGGCGGTTGGCGACGGGCGTTGCGCGTCGGCGACAGTGAGACTGCTCATGGGTCGATTCGTTGAATTGAAGTTGGAGCGCTTTGGGCCGACAAAGTAGTGCATGCACCCCGCGCTCGTAAAGCATCTGCTGCGCACCATAGTAGCACTCCCAGTGCAACGCTCGCACCATGCTGGTGCCTCGCGCAGCCAAACGTAGAGCGCAACATACCCATCGCGCTCGGTATAGGACTTGCAGTGAGCCCGGAGTCACACGACACATCACGAAGATATTTGGGGAGGCTGCGTGATCCAAGGCACGGGGCTACGACACTGGCTGCATGCGGTCACGCTTATTGGGTGTTGCGCGGCCTCTACCATGAGCTGCGCCGCAACGCTAAAAATTGGCTACAGCGACTGGCCCGGCTGGGTCGCGTGGCAGGTAGCCATAGACAAGGGCTGGCTCAAGGATGCCGGCTTGGATGTGAAATTCGAATGGTTCGATTATTCAGCCTCGATCGATGCCTTTGCGGCCGGCAAGATCGATGCGGATCTGATGACTAACGGCGATGCCCTGGTAACTGGAGCTGGCGGGGCGCGGAATCTGATGATCATGGTCACGGACTATTCCAATGGCAACGACATGATCGTCGCTCGGCCCGGAATCAAGAGCCTCAAAGATCTCAAAGGCAAGAAAGTTGGAATTGAAATTGGGCTCGTCGAGCATCTGCTGCTAACGGACGGCCTAAAGAGAGCGGGTATGAGCCTGAGCGATGTAACGCTGGTAAACGCCAAGACCAACGAAACACCGCAGGTTCTCGCCTCCGGCCAGGTGGATGCCATCGGTGCATGGCAACCCAATTCCGGGATGGCCATTAAGACGCTGCCCGGATCGCGGGCTATCTACACCTCGGCGCAGGCTCCGGGACTGATTTATGACGTTCTGGCGGTAAATCCGACGAGCTTTGCAGCCCACCGTGCTGATTACGCGAAGCTTCTCAAGGTCTGGGATCACGTGGTCAGCTACATCGCCGATCCAAATACGCAGCCGGATGCCTTGAAGATCATGTCGGCACGCGTCGGTTTGTCACCAGAGCAGTACAAGCCTCTCCTGGATGGTACTCACTTGATAGGAGTAGCGGAGGGCAAGAGCGTCTTTGCCAAAGGTGCCGGACTTCAATCCCTTTATGGATCATCGAAAAACGCGGATGACTTCAACGTTGCGAATGCTGTCTATAAGAGCCCGCAGAATCTCGATGGCTACATATATCCGGCACTGACGATGGCGCAGCCGTAGGCGCCACGGACTCAAGGTACCTCCGTGTCCACACCCAGATGGATGCAGGTCCTGCGGCCGTTGACGCCGCGTGCTCGATTCGTATTCGGCATCCTGTCAGTGGCACTGCCGTTGCTAATCTGGTGCACAGTCAGCTATGTACCGGCGGTCTGGCACCCGCAGGTGATGATTACCAACCCGGGCTCCGTGTCCTACTTGGATGTGGGCGCCCACATGACGCGCGAGGCGTTTGCCGGCGAAGTAGCTGATGCGATGGCGGAGGGCAGGGCCGTTCCGGAGGGCGTAAGGGCGAATCCAGTCTACCTGCCATCCCCTGGCGCGGTGCTCAAGGCCTTCTACACTTCATTCAAGACGCCGCCAGAAACCAAGGACGGCGAGTGGCTTCATCAAAGCCTCTGGCACAGCATTCAGATCATCTTCTGGGGTTTCTTGATTTCCTCCATTTTCGGTGTACCGCTGGGAATTCTCTGCGGAGCCTATGCCGCCATTGCCCGGGTGAACGAGTCCTTTGTCGAGTTCGCCCGCTACCTGCCGGCCCCGGCATTCGGCGCATTGGCCGTTGCAATCCTGGGAATCTATGACGGTCCAAAGATCGCGATCATCGTAATCGGTACGTTCTTTCAGCAAGTGCTGATTATTGCCAATACGACCCGCAAGCTGGACCCGGCCCTGCTCGAGGCGGCCTTGACGTTGGGCACCAAGAGCCGGCAGCTACTGACCCGCGTAGTCATTCCCGCCATCCTTCCGGATCTGTATCGTGACCAGCGGATTTTGCTGGGGTGGGCCTGGACCTATCTGATTGTCGCGGAACTTATCGGCACGACATCCGGGATAACCTGGTTTATCACCCAGCAAGCGAGATACCAGCACTTTCCCAATGTCTATGCCGGCATCGCAATGATCGGCATCATTGGTCTGGGCACGGACATGCTGCTTGCTTTGGCTGGCCGAAGGCTGTTCCCGTGGGAACGATCACTGGTTAAGAGCGCATGAACATCGCGCGTCCGCGTGGTCATACACGATGAAAGATATGTCGGCTACCATGTCCATCGTGGGCTCCTACCTGGAGCAGTCGGAGGCGGTGCGCGCCCGCTTCGGGCGTCTGAAGGCGCGCGAAATCATGTTGGAGGTTTCTCATCTTCATAAGAACTTCACTAGTGCCGGCAAGACAACCGCAGCCCTGAAAGACATAAATTTCAAGGTCCACCGGCGCGAACTCATCTGCGTTGTGGGGCCATCGGGCTGTGGAAAATCTACGCTGGTCCGGATTATCGCCGGACTTGAGGAGCACAACGGCGGAGCCGTGCTGCTAAAAGGCCAGCCTGTCAATGGCCCGGGCAGCGATCGCGGCATGGTATTTCAGGGTTACACGCTCTTTCCATGGCTGACTGTAAAGAAAAACGTAATGTTCGGTCTGGAAGTGAATGGCCACGGTCGTTTGGAGTCCGAGCGGGAGGCACTGCAGTGGCTGCAGCTGATCGGTCTGGAGAAATTTGCCGAGTCCTATCCGAACCAGCTCTCTGGCGGGATGAAGCAGCGGGTCGCCATCGCGCGCGCGTTAGCGAATCAGCCGCGGGTGTTGCTGATGGACGAGCCCTTTGGGGCCCTCGACGCGCAGACGCGGAGCCGCATGCAGAATCACCTGCTGGAGATATGGCGAAAAATTGATATCACCATCATCTTCATCACGCACGATCTGGATGAGGCCATCCTGTTGGCGGACCGCATCCTGGTGCTCTCGGCGCATCCCGGAGAGGTTCAGGAATTCATTGAGGTCCCAGTGCCGCAGCCCCGCAACATATTGCAAAGCGTGACCAGAGAGTTCTTAGCGACGAAGGCGCGGCTCGAGGAGTTGATCTATACGCATCAGGCGCCAGCGGAAGACGGGGAGGAGGACTATCCGATTATGGCTCGCATGACGAATGTCTCCGATAGCGTGGATTGAACTGGCGCCGTCAGCGCTGTTCCCTGAATTGCCAGTGAAGATTGGAGCCCTGCCAGAGCCAGCAATGCGATGCCTCTTGACCGATGCGGCACCCCTAGGTAGACTTACAACTATGGGTAGGCAAGAGCGCGATGTCAGAATGTCCCTGCAGACCTTGCGGGTGTTGGAAGCATTCCTGGAAAACCCCGCCGAAGAGCTGTCGGGTGCCGATGTGCAGAAGCGCGGCAAGCTTGCCTCTGGAACGCTGTATCCGATTCTCCTCCGGCTCGAATCTGCGGGGTGGTTCGTCAGTCGCTGGGAGGAGATTGATCCTTCGAGGATCGGCCGACCGCGCCGTCGGCTCTATCGCCTGACTTCAGGCGGTCTCAGGCGTGCCAGTGAAGTCTTCGCAACCTTCAGTCGAGGAGTGCCCGCATGAAATCGCGCGTCAATCTCGCTGCAACGTCGCCGACGGCATCTTCCGGACCCGCCACTGGCCAAGTTGCTCAATGGCTGGTTCAGCGCGCGGCACAGCGCACCCCCTCAACTCTCAGAGAGCGACTTGCGGAGGAATGGCAGGCCGAGCTGACGGCGCGAGGCGGTGCCGTGGCGCGGCTGCGATTCGCGATGGGGTGCACCTGGGCATCCCTCGTTATGGCGCACGACCCACTAGCCTTCGGTGCATGCCCGGCTGCTGCTGCTGGCCGGGGCTCTGTGTCAGTCCTCGGTGCGCACGATTCGTCGTTTTTTTCACGCCGCACGACTGTCCTCTTCTTCATCGTCTGCGTGCATGTAGCTGCCATATACGGCTTGGCGAGCGGCTTTCGGCAACAAGCGTCCGACAAGGTGTCGCCGCCAGCCATCAAGGCGCACGTTGAGGATTTGCCGAGGATTCTAGAGGTGGTGTTGCCCCCGATGATTTTCACGAAGCCCGATGTCAAAGTTATGGATCCGCCGCCGCTGCCAAAATTCGAGCTGCTCCCGGTAATAGCTCCTCCGGCTACCGTGACGCTCGGGCCTACGATACCGCCATCGACCGGCCAATCGAGTGACAAGGCGGTTACACGAGTACCTGGAGGGCCAGGAAAAGGATTTCCCAGCACGCGGGAATTTTATTCCAGTGCGGCGATATTGGCCGAGGAATCGGGGGTGGCAGCGATACGAGTGTGCGTCGATGCGGCCGGTCGTCTGACCTCCGACCCCATCATCGCCACTTCATCAGGTTACCCGCGGCTTGATAAAGACGCCCTGGCTCTTGCCCGGGCGGGTTCGGGACACTATCGCAGTACTACCGAGAATGGTGCGCCGATCAGCGATTGTTACGCCTACCGGGTTCGATTCGAGCTTCGATAGCGGCACATCGCTGTAGCACGAGCGCCAGGATTCTCGTGCCGGTGCGAAAGCGCTTCGGCCCGCGGGACGCCGCGGTGCGCAGAAGTTTATATGAAGGTCAGCGTCCGATCCGGTGCAAGTCCGCGCGCAGTGGGAGATACGAGCTTGGCGGCACCGGGGGTCTGCGCAGTGCGCACTTGAGTTCCAAGGGCTGTCTGACAGTCTCAGCCAGCGGCAAGTGGATGGCGTCAGGGTGTCGCCGGATTCAGACGTGTACGGCCGGTTCAGTTCACATCGGCCTGGGCACGACGGAACACCTTATTGACAATCTCGTAGCAGGAGCACGATGCGGCCATTAGCCCCTTGACGTTGAGTATATGAATCTGGCCACGTGAGTAAGTGATAAGTCCGCGTCGCTTGAGCTCCGATGCCGCCTCGGTCACACCTTCGCGCCGTAGACCCAGCATATGGGCAAGGAACGCGTGAGTTAGTGCAAAGCGGTCCGAATGAACCCGATCGCGGGTCATGAGCAGCCAGCGTGCCAATCGCTCTTCGGCGTCGTGGAAGCGGTTGCAGGCGGCCGTCTGGGAAATCTGCGCCATCAGGCCATAGGTATAACGGTAAAGCGCTTGCTGCAAGCCGCTATTGCGGTTGAATTCAGCGCGAAAGGCTCCGGCCTCCATTCGCAATGCGGCACCTGCACCTTGGACGAGCGCACGCACGCCTGACACGCCGACACCAAGAATGAACGGCATCCCGGCCATACCCTCGTTCCCCACCATTCCGACCTCCAGGGAGCGGCGTCGATCAACTACCGTCAGCAGCGATATCAGACAGTCAATAGGAAAGTAGACATGGCGGATGCGCTCCCCCGGCTGATAGAGCATTTCGCCAAACGCGAGAGTCACGGGTTCTAGGCTCGCCCGAAGACGCGCGAGTTCCCGCGCGGGCATACTGCTGAGCACTACGTTCTTGAGGCTCGTTTGCATCGCCATGGATTGGGGTTCCCATCATGCAGTGTGAAACTTTGTTCCGTTCCGCTGCGTGCGCAGGACTTAACGGCCACGCGTCAGACTATGCCTCTGGCAGATCCGGCTGTATGTACGCCTTCACACATAGGCCATCGGGTCAGGCATGCAGAATTGCCGCGGTTTATCCAGCCGATTCGCCGCGATCGGCAACCTGCAAGCTACCCATCGCGCTTAGGTCAGCCTTGGGGAAGCGAAAAACCGAGCGGGCAGGGCCCGCTCGGTCTGATGAAGATCTCCGAGGCGACAGCTGTCGAAGATCGACCGGATCAGGTGCGCGTCTTGATCTTCGTGATTTTGGAGCCTTCCAGTGACAGGTCACCGATCAGGCCTTTGTCCGCGAACACAAAGCCCAGAATCGGCTTGTGCTCCGTCTCAGTGTTGATCGTACCGTCGGCGCCGCCCGATACCACCGTGATGCCGGCATCGGCACCTATGGACCAGCCATCCGCCGCTGTGAACTTGTCGAGCGAGCTCTGCGTCATGAACATGATGATCTCGCTGTGCTCGGCCAATCCAAGGGTCAGGCCGACGGATCCAGAACCGACGCTGTAGTAGCCGACAGTCTTGCCGTTCACCTGCAGTGCACCTTCACCGAACTCGGCACCGACGCCAACTCCGCCTTTGGTGACGCGCGGGAATACCAGTACGCCGACGGCCTTGTCACTAAGTGTCTTGTTGGCTGCGTTTAAGGAATCGAACTGTGCCAGCGTGGTGCCTACGCGCTCGTTGATCTGATGCTTGGTCGCCCCGAGGGCTAATGCACCCGCGCTCACGGCAAGAATGGTCAGGCCAGTTCTGGCCAGCATGGATTTAATAGTCATGGTTTGTCTCTACATTAAGGTGATGGGAAAAATCGCGCCGGACCGAATTTCGATCACGGAATGGGGGTTCTGGAGTTGGCCTCAAGCCAGCCTCTTCCCTGACGCCAGGTTATCGGCTCTCATCGCTGTGGTCTGTGCGTCAACGTACCGAGGTGCCCACAGACTTGGCACGCGCAGTGGGCGGGCAGGGGGGTCGCCGGCGGGGCCTCGCCGGTGACGCTGCAGGTCTGTGCGTGATTTGAGACAGTATGCTGGTCGAGCGGCGCGGCTCGTTTCCGCTGTCAGCGACATGGCTGGATGCGGGCGTTACCATGTGCTGGCACGCCACCGACAGTGGTCCGCAAGAGCGCGGCTCACCGTCGGTCGATTGCGGCATCCACATGACAAAGAGAGTCTGACACAGATGAGGATTACCTGATGAGTACCGCAAGTGCGCCCGAATCACGTATCCACAGCGATGCCGGAAAGCCGGCACCCGCAGCAGCGCTGGTCGATGTGGCTGCGTTGCTCGCGGCTTACTTCAGTGACCGTCCGGATCCAGCGGTAAAGACCCAGCGGGTCTCATTTGGAACATCCGGGCATCGCGGAACTTCTCTGGAACGCAGCTTCAATGAGTGGCATGTGCTTGCCATCAGCCAAGCCATCGCCGAATACCGCAGCAGTCAGGGGTACAGCGGCCCGCTCTTCATGGGCATCGATACACACGCGCTGTCGGTTCCAGCGCTCCATAGCGCTCTGCAGGTGCTGGCGGCCAACGGCGTGGAGGTTCTGATCGCACCAGCGGGCGAGTTCACGCCGACGCCTGCCGTCTCGCACGCGATTCTGGTTCATAACCGTGGCCGCACGGCCGCTCTCGCGGACGGCATCGTCATTACACCTTCCCACAATCCTCCGGAGAGTGGTGGCTTCAAGTATAACCCGCCCACCGGAGGGCCGGCCGACACCACCGCAACGAACTGGATTCAGAATCGAGCCAATGTGCTGATCGAGACCGCTCTTAAAGAGGTGCGGCGCATCAGCCTGCAGGCCGCGATGAGCGCCGCAACGACGCACATCCACGATTATCTCCACGGCTATGTAGCGGACCTCGGTTCGGTTCTGGATTTTGAAGTGATCCGCGGCTCCGCAATCCGTATGGGCGTTGATCCACTCGGTGGTGCCGGTGTTCATTATTGGGCGCGCATCGCGGAGTTGTATCGGCTTGATCTGACCGTTGTCAGTGAGCAAGTAGATCCCACGTTTGCCTTCATGACTCTGGACTGGGATGGGCGAATTCGCATGGATCCCTCTTCGGTCTGGGCTATGCAGCGCCTGATTGCTCTTAAGGATCGCTACGACATTGCCTTTGGTTGTGACACGGACCACGACCGTCACGGAATTGTCACGCCCAGTGGTGGTCTGGTGCCGCCAAACCATTACCTTAGCGTCGCTGTGGACTACCTGTTTCGTAACCGGCCTCTCTGGGCACCGACGGCGGGGGTCGGCAAGACTGTGGTCAGCAGCGCGATGATTGATCGGGTGACAGCGCAGCTTGCTCGCCGCCTTTACGAGGTTCCGGTGGGATTCAAGTGGTTCGTCGCAGGGTTGCTAGACGGCAGCTTGGCCTTCGGTGGCGAGGAAAGTGCCGGCGCATCCTTCAGCCGCAGGGACGGTACCGTCTGGACAACCGACAAGGATGGCATCGTTGCGGCTCTGCTCTCAGCCGAAATCACAGCGCGAATTGGTCGGGACCCGAGCCAGTATTACCAAGCGTTAGCGGACCAGCTGGGGCATCCGGTCGCGGATCGGGTCGAGGCACGAGCCACAGCTGACCAGCGGGCTCGGCTCGCCAAACTTTCGGCCGGAGATCTGCACATCACTCAGCTGGGCGGCGAGCCGGTTCAGGGTATCTACGACAGGGCGCCCGGCAATGACGCACCGATCGGGGGCGCCAAGGTGGTTGCCGCTCATGGCTGGTTTGCTGCACGTCCTTCGGGGACGGAAGACATCTACAAGATTTACGCCGAGAGCTTCCGTGGTCCGGAACATCTCCAGGCCATCCTCAAGCAGGCCCAGCAGGCCGTTGATTCGACTATCGCTACCCCGAAGTGACCTCGCCAGTCCCGCGGGCCTCGCAGCAATTTGGAATGGCGATCAACTGATGTGGGCTTCGCGAGCGGCGCGTCGCCGGCGTCCAGGCTAGCCGCCTCTTTCAGCGCCGCCCATTGCCCTGAGGCGATCCGCCGCCGCCGCGGGAGTGCGAGGGTATCGATGGCGTGTGGTGGCTGGCCGGCGCGGGACGGTAGTTGTGATTTCTCGCCGGACCCCCACGACGCTCGCCACCCCCGCCCGGGCCCACATAATATCCGGGTCCCCAACCACCATAGGTGTACCCATAGGGCTCATAGAACCCAGCTGAAACCCCGACATCCACATCGCCGTCATAGCCGCCACCGGTGGCTACGCAGCCATCAATCCCGACAGCAAGCAGCAAGGCAAGGCCCACGATCCTGACAGAGTGCGCATTGATACTCATTTTGCCGCCCCTGCATCGCTTGCATCCGACCATTCCATCAGGCCCACAGGCGCCCCGGTGGGATCCGCGACGACCGCGACCATGTTGCCCTGACGGTCGGCATGCGGTTCAACGAGCACGCGGCCGCCCAGCGCCGCGGCGCTCGCCGAGGCCTGCACGGTGCTAAGGACCCGTACGAAATAGAGCCAGTGCGGATGGCGTCGACTTTGATCGACGGGCAGTGAATGCACACTGGCCCGCGCAAAGTTATCGCCCGACAAGATCAGGTGCTCGAGATTATCGTCGCTGGCGAGATCAAAGACCTCGTAGCCGAAGACCTCTTGGTAAAACGCTGCATCCGCTCCGGCATCGGTGGTTAGCAGTGAACTCCAGATCCACTCACCCGGTTCGGCAAGGTAGTCGGGTGGGTCGCCGCTGCTGGAGGCCATGATGCCGAAAATGGCGCCCTGCGGGTCTCTGAGAATCATTTGGCGACCCCGGCCCCCCACGTTGCCAGGTCCATTCAGTACCGTGGCCCCGTGCGCCAGTGCCGCGCGTCTGGCCGCATTAAAATCACTGGTCGCAATGAAACTCACCCAGATCGGTTGCTGTGGCGTGCCGGCTGGCATTGGACGCCGGAGAAGTCCGGCGACCGGGCGGCCACCGGAAAACGCCAGCACGTAGTCAATATCGCCATCTCTCGCGGCGCGGAAGGTCCAGCCAAAAACACCGCTATAGAATGGTTCGACGACGGCCAGATCCGGGGTCACCAGATCCGCCCAAATCACCTTGCCTACATGATGCTCGGTGCCGTTTCCATCGGAAATGGGCGGCATGGGCGCTGTCGCAGCCAGCGTCGAGGCGGACGCGCCAAAACACAGGAGAGCGGCAAGTGCCACCGGGACCAGCAGTTGTCGCGCGCACAGCGGGCTCGGTTTCATAGATGTCCTTGAACGGGCGGATAGCAGATCAGGGTCGCGAATGACCGAGCGGCAGGCTAGTGGGCACTCGGCGATTCGTCTGTTCGACGGCACACAGAGGCCGCCTGGCAATTATTGGGTAGCGATCGGCAGCGCCCGGGGCGCAGATCGCCCAAGATAAGGTCGCCTTTCATCATAGTCGTGCCGCTGCGGTTCCGGCGGATCAGCAACGCCTGCCGCCACGCCACCGCCGCCACAGCTGTCTGCAAAGGTCACGCTGTCAGAAAGCAATGTTCGAGCAATCCTTGGCTGCTGTGCCAATTGATCATTCCACGTCCCTTACCGTCACATCGTTGTGTACAGATCGCACATGATCTACCCCTGTGGCAACGACTCCGGCCTCGTCTATCGCCTGCTGCGTCTTCGCAGTACCGGTGAGCCAAACCACACCGTCCTTGTCAGTCTCGACATGGATGCGGGCCAGGCTCGTGAGGTGATCCTCAGCGAGCTTCGCCTTTACCTTCGTGGTAATGGCTGAGTCGCGCACAAACACGCGGGTGCTTGTGGCCACCGCATCAGCGTCATCAGCTGCAAGTGCAACGACAGTGAAAAGCGCTGCGCCTAGCGAAAAGCAGCAGTATGCAAGCATGTTCATAGCAGTTCCTCTGGTTGGGATCCGCGATTATTGTGCATGGCGCACCGTGTGCGCCGCCGTGCGGTAGCGAACCTTGAAGATTCGGGAGCAGCGGCCGAGGTGATGCTCGCCAGCTCCTAAGTTAGTTATCGAACAGAAGAATTCAGGTTGAGGGCAGACACTGCGCGCCACCGAGCCACCGCCAAAACCGCGCGGCCTCGCGCCGTTCCCCTCAGGAGAGTTTGATATGAGTGAGAAACCCGATATGGACCGCATGCCAATGTGGCGGACGATGACGATTTCAGTCGCAGGCACGCTGTTGGTGTGCGCCTGCGCTTCGACGCCGCCGGCGCCAACGGCCGACCTGCAGTCGGCGGCTCAGGCGATTGCCACTGCCGATCAGGCGCGAATTCCAGACACTACCGCGCCTGAGCTGGGCGAGGCCCGCGAAAAACTTACTGCGGCCCAGGCTGCAGTGGCCGCACAGCACATGCAGGAAGCGGACCGGCTGGCGCTCGAATCGCGCGCCGACGCCGAACTGGCGAGCGCTACCAGCCAGGCCTCCAAAGATCAGTTGATCAATGACGAGATCGTCCGGAGCACCGCGACACTCTCGCAGGAAATGCAGCGTAACAAAGGAACAGCACAATGAACTACCAATCCTCAATGGCGCGCAATCTGCTGGCTGCAGCGGTAGCGGCAGCTTTGCTCGGTGCCTGTTCGAGCGCCCTGGTCAAGCCGGACGGTGCCGACAATCTGCAGATCCGCCTGGCACAACTGCAATCCGATCCGAATCTGGGCGGCCGCGCACCGCTTGCGATGCAAAAAGCCGCTCAGGCAGTTAATGCAGCGGAACAACCGCAGGCCGATCCGGTGGTCGGCGCGCACCTGGTGTTCATGGCTGATCGCAGCATCCTGATCGCTCAGGCCGACGCCCAAAGTGAGTACGAAGTGGCTCAGCGCGAGGCGCTGGGCGAGCAGCGCGAAGAAATGCGCCTGCGAGCTCGCACGCAGGAGGCCGATGCCGCGAACGCGCGGGCGAGCGTCGCGCAGGCCTCCGCTCGCGATCAAAAGCAGCAGGCTGAGAACGCGAATCGCCGTGCCACTGATGCCGAGGCGATTGCCGCAGACCAGGCATTGCGGGCCGAGGCGGCACGTGATGCCACGGCGCAAGCCGAGCGTGATGCCGACACGGCGCGTGATGCCACGGCGCAAGCCCAGCACGATGCCGACACGGCGCGCGATGCCGCGGCGCATGCCCAGCATGATGCCGCCGAACTGGCCGAGCAAATCGCCCTGCTGCAGGCACGCGTGACCGACCACGGTCTGGTGCTGACGCTTGGTGATGTGCTGTTTTCGAGCGGGACCGCAACATTGAATGGCGGTGGCAACGCCCATCTCGAGAAGTTGGCCGGCTTTCTCAACCACTATCCGGGTCGGACGGCCGTCATTGACGGCTATACCGACAGCATTGGGAGCGACGACTACAACCAAGGGCTTTCTGAGCGGCGTGCCGCAGCGGTCAAGGATTACCTTGTCGGGCAGGGCGTCGATGCGTCGCGACTGACGGCCTCCGGCATGGGCAAGAGCGCACCGGTTGCTAGCAACGGGACTGCGACGGGGCGGCAGCAGAACCGTCGTGTTGAGGTGACCATCAGCAATCCGCCGATGGCAGTTGCTGCTGCGACTGCGCCGGCTGTCAGCGTACGTTAGCTCAGGGCGCCGAGACGGGATCTCCTCGTGAGACCGTCTCGGCGCTTTCCTCAGGGGCGAGCAGCAGGCGGACTTGGTGAACCGCGCCGTCATCGACGAGCGCAATCGTGAACGGCACACCGCTCAGCGGCACACCGTCCAAGCTGCCGTGAGAGGCGCCCGTGCCGGCGGCAGTTAGCTTCGTGATTTCAATCTCATAGCGTGCGCTGCGGTGGCGAAACGTAATGTGAATTGCAGGCCACTGAATCGGCAGGCAAGGCGTGAGCACCAGGTGTGCGCCATTCAGCTGGAACCCAAGGATTGATTCGAGGGCGGCGCGATACATCCAGCCTGCAGAGCCGGTATACCAGGTCCACCCACCACGTCCCTCATTGGCGCCAACAGAATAGACATCGGCAGCTACCACATAGGGTTCGACTTTATAGCGATGCACCTGTGCGCGGGTGCTGCTGCGGTTGATCGGGTTCAGCAAAGACAGCAGAGCGGCGGCCTGCGCGGACTGCCCGAGACGCGCGTACGCCATTACCGACCACGCGGCCGCGTGCGTGTACTGGCCACCATTCTCGCGGATGCCTGGCGGGTAGGCCTTTATGTAGCCAGGCTTGAGGTTGCTGTGATCAAAGGGCGGTGCAAACAACAGCGCGAGGCCGCTATCCGAGCGGATCAGATGCCGGGTGACCGAGGCCATTGCCGTGAGCGCATGGGCGGCCGGGGCAGCGCCGGAAAGCACCGCCCAGGACTGTGCAATTGCATCTATGGCGCACTCCGGTGCCCCGGCCGACCCGAGTGGCGTGCCGTCATCGAAATAGGCACGCCGGTACCATTCACCGTCCCATCCGCTAGATTCCAGTGATGCCTGCAAGTCTGCTGCATGGGCGAGCCACCGTGCGGCACGCACCTGCTGGCCGCGAGCAGTCGCGAAGGGCGCAAATGCCTCCAGTGCAGCATATAGAAACCAGGCTAACCAGACACTCTCGCCCTTGCCGCCTTCACCAACGCAGTTCAGGCCGTCGTTCCAGTCACCAGTGCCAATCAATGGCAGCCCGTGATCGCCCACCCGCAGACTGCTATCGAGTGCGCTTGCGCAGTGCTCAAACAGATCCGCCTTGTCATCCGATATAGTGGGTTGAAAGTAAGCATCGTGCTCACCGGCTCGGAGCATCTGTCCCTCTAGAAAAGCGGTCCTCTCCCCAAGCACTGCCACATCGCCGGTCACCCGCACATAATGTGCGGCGACGAATGCGAGCCAGACGCGGTCGTCGCTGATCCGGGTGCGCACGCCCTGCCCAGTGTGCGGCAACCACCAGTGCTGCACGTCGCCTTCATGGAATTGGCGCCCGGCCGCCCGCAACAGATGCTCGCGTGCGAGTGCTGGTGTCGATATGGCCAGGGCCATCGAATCCTGAAGCTGGTCCCGGAAGCCATACGCGCCGCTGGCCTGATAGAAGGCCGACCGCGCCCACACGCGGCAAACGAGCGTCTGATAGAGCAACCAGCGATTCAGCATGATGTCCAGAGAGCGGTCTGGAGTTCGGATTTGCACCGTTCCGAGCACTCCGTCCCAGAAGTCACGGACCTGTTTCAAAGTGGAATCGAGATCCGCTCTGCGGTATTTGAGGATCAGCGCTCCGGCGCGATCCTCGCTGACTGCCTCTCCCAGGAGCCAAATGATCTCAACCGTCTGGTCCGTCTCGAGCTCCACGGTGGTCTGCAGAACGGCACAGGGATCCAGTCCCGCGCCCGTCTTCCCCGACAACGGCTTGAGACCGATCAGCGCCGCGGGGCGGGCGAGCGTACCATGGCGTCCCAGAAATTCACGACGGTCACAGGTCCAGAAACTCTGCTCTCCTCCAAGATCCGCGAACACCACGTGCCCAGATGACGCGGCGCCCCAGGTGTTGCGCGCTAGCAGTGCGTTTGTCTTCAGATCCACCGCGGTAGTAATGAAAGGCGCAGATGCGGATCTTGACTGCCCCAGTACCCACTCAGCGTATGCGCTCACCGTCAGCCAGCGCCTGCGGCCCGAGCGATTATGGATTCTCAGTCGTGAAAGCTTTATTGAGTCCTCCAGCGGCACAAACTGGAGCAAATCCGACTCAATGCCGTACGCGGTGTGCTCAAAGCGGCTGTAGCCTTGAGCGTGCCGTGCCTTGTAAGTGGATGTCGGACAGCGGATAGGCGAGGCGGTGGGGCACCACAGCTCGCCATTCTCAGCGTCGCACAAATAAAGTGCCTCGCCGGGCCGATCGGCGACCGGATCGTTCGACCAGGGCGTTAACTGATTCTCGCGACTGTTGCGCGACCAAGTGTAGCCACTGCCCTCGGTCGCCACCTGAAAGCCAAAGTGAGGGTTCGCGATCACGTTGATCCAGGGCGCCGGCGTGCTCTGGCCGGGCTCCAGGACCGTCACATAGTCCTGGCCATCATTGCCGAAGCCACCCAGGCCGTTGAAGTACTCCAGAGACTCCGGTTGCGTCTTAGGAGCGGATGCAACTGCAGTCTGCTTCAAGGCTGCCGGTCGCGAAGCGAATTCCACGGGCTCACGGTGTCGGTCGAGCTGGTCCAGTAGCGTGCCACGCTGTCCGGCCAACACGACGCGTGCGACCGCGACCAGCGTGGCGCGCGTCTGCTCGGAAATCAGATCCATCCGCAGCACGAATACGGCGCCACGGGTACCGTCGGCGCCGATTCTCGGACGCGATTGACTCATGCGTACCTGGGTTTCAAGCGCGACCTGCAGATCCTGGACATAGGAAACGGCGCGCTCATTCAGGATGACCAGATCGACGGCGACCAACTTCATGCGCCAGTATTCATGCGCCCGCAGCAGCTGCCGCGCGATTTCGATCTCCTCCACATCATCAATCCTCAGTAATACGATCGGCAGATCGCCGGAGATTCCCTGTGCCCAGAGCGCTGCTGGAATGGCCGCACCGAGCGCGATCGTCTCAGAGGAAGCGCGCATGGCCGGGTTGGCCAGCAGCACATGGCTCGCAAGGCGTTGGAACAGTCCGGCTTCTGCCGCCTCGATGCCGAGATGCCGCAATTGGACCTGCGCCTGCGTCCAGGCCAGTGTTGCGGCGCGCACATAAGCGTTGGCATCGTGGTGCTTGTCGAGCAGATCGAGGACGCCCTGGCGCGTTGCGGAGACTGCGGTCCAGTAGCCTATGCGTGCGGTGCCCCCAGCCGGAATCCGCAACCGATAACGAAGGGCGAAGATCGGATCGAGCACCGTCCCCACGGTGTTACTGAGGGGGCGACCGTCCCAAATCGCAACGGGCTCGCGAAGATCGCGCCCGCGCCCAATAAATCGAGCGCGATCCGTTTCCACTTCGGGGGCGCGCAGCATTTCACCCTCCACGACCGCCTGATGCGCAGCCCAGATTTCCGGCTCGGCGTTCGAGGCGCGGCGGCGGGTCGCCAGAATGACGCCAAGCTTGGCCTCGTATTCAGTCTGGATGAACATCTTGGAAAAGGCTGGATGCGCCGTGTCGGCCGCTGGCACCGCGAGCGCCAGCTCGGCGTAGGAGGTAACGTCGACATCGCGCGCGCGATTTCCGGTATTGGTAATTGATAGGCGGCGCACCTCGGCGTCATCCTCGGGCGACACCAGGATCTCGAGCTTCGTAATTATGGTCGCGTCGACCCGGACAAATTCGGCACGATCCTCTGTAAAGGTTACTTCGTAGCGGTCCGGCTCCACGCCGCTGGGTTGGTAGCCTGCAGTCCACACCGAACCGCTCTCGACATCGCGCAGATAAATGTAGCTGCCAAAGTCATCACGGGTCGCATCCTCATGCCAGCGGGTAATCGCCAAATCACCCCAGCGACTGTAACCGGAGCCGGCGGTCGTGAGCATCACGGCGTAGCGGCCATTGGAGAGCAGATGGACCTGCGGGACACTATGGTGAGGCGTGAGGATACGTCGCACCTCGGCCGCGCGCGGATCGGAACTGCCGGCTGCGGTCGTTACGCCCTCGGCACGCGGGTGCGTTACCGAGACATCACGCGGAGTCCGCTCCTGGAGCAGCAGTTCGGTGGCTTTGATAATGGGTTCGGAGTGGAATCGATCCCGCAGCCGGCCATCAAACAGGACGTTGGCCAGCGCCACGAGCGTCATGCCCTGGTGGTGCGCCATGTAGGCCTGGACGATTGCAAACGAACTGCCCTCGGGAACGCGATTGCGCGTGTAGTCGAGCGCTTCATAAAATCCGTAACGACCACGGGCACCCAGCGCCTCAAGGTTCAGGAAATTTCGCGCCGCCGCCGCGGGATTTATCATTGTCGCCAGAGCAGTGGCGTAGGGCGCAACCACGGTGTTTTGGCTCAGACCACGTTTCAGCCCCAGGCCCGGTACGCCAAAATTCGAGTATTGATAGGTGAGCTCCAGATCCCGCGCGTTATATGCCGACTCAGACATGCCCCAGGGAATACCAAGCTCGAGTCCATAGCGGATTTGGCGCTGTACGACCAGGTGGTTGGTTTGGGCGAGCAGGCTTTCTGCCGGCGCCCGCAGCACCAGCGAGGGCATAAGGTACTCGAACATGGATCCGGACCAGCTGATGAGCGCGGCACCATGCCCAATGGGAGTTACCGCGCGACCGAGGCGAAACCAGTGCTTGGCTGGAATCTCATCCATGGCGATCGCCACGAAGCTCGCCAGACGCGCCTCCGAAGCCAGCAGATCGTAGCAGTTCGGATCGAGACTGCCTTCGGCAGCGCGGTAGCCGATCGAGAGCAGCCGCCGTTCGACATCCAGCAGGAACCCAAAATCCATGGACATCGCCATCGTGCGGGCCGCGGTCTCGATGGCTGCGAGGCGCAACTGAACAAGCGGCTCCATACCCTGCGAGAGCTCTGCGTCACGGCGCCGGCCCAGAATTGTCCGCTGCGTCGCCTCGACCCAGTACAACAGATCGGCGCCTGAGTCATCGCCCAGCTCACCGACCAGGGTTCGAGCCATATCTGCCATGGTCGCGACGGCAGCAGCGATTTGCACAAAATCGCCTTGCCTGAGGATCGCGTCTGAGGCCTCGATGGCGTTTACCAGGTGCTGGCGCACCACACTCTGCATGCGCCGGCTGTCGGGAACCTGTTTCAGCGCGGCACGCGCAATTCGCAGCGAGTCCTCTATCCCGGCCAGGTCCCCGCCGCTGGCCGCCCCCAGCGCGCTCCAGTTCCGGCACGAATTGGCAAGCGCAAGCAGGTGCGCCGCCAGATTGCCACTATCAACCGAGGATACATAGCGCGGCTCGAGCGGCCGCAGGTCGCGCGTGTCATACCAGTTATACAGGTGCCCCCGAAAGCGCTCGAGTTGGCCAAGCGTCGCGAGCGTG
>Ga0181537_10000095_pt1 | contig 73725 bp, 66 predicted proteins | sample PEATcosm2014_Bin_39_FD_119765 | JGI IMG/M metagenome (GOLD analysis project Ga0181537, IMG submission 119765) | Peatland microbial communities from MTU Mesocosm Facility, Houghton, MI, USA - PEATcosm2014_Bin23_10_metaG | ecosystem: Environmental > Terrestrial > Soil > Wetlands > Peat | place... | reverse complement strand
GTCCGGAAATGTGGTCGCCACCGACAATGTGAAGGCGCACCTGGCGAGCGAAGTCGCCGCAATCGCTCCCGGCCAATCGTTCTGGGTTGCCCTGGAATTCAACATCCGCGATGGCTGGCACACCTATTGGCGCAATCCCGGCGACTCAGGTCAGGCGACCTCGCTCAAGTGGCAGCTGCCGCCGGGATTCACGGCCGGCGACATTGTCTGGACCGTCCCGCATAGCTTCGAGATTCCGCCGCTGATGAACTACGGCTATGCCAAACATGCGGTGCACTTGGTCAACATCGTCGCGCCCAAGGACCAGAGGACCGGAACGCCGGTCGTGCTGTCGGCGAAAGCCAGCTGGTTGGTGTGTTCGGACGTGTGCATTCCCGAGGAGGCCGAACTGAATTTGACGCTGCCGGTCAACTCCTCCCCCGGGAGCGTCGACCCGGCGGAAGCCGCGCTGTTTTCGGCGGCGCGCGGCGAACTGCCGAGCCCCGGGCTCGGCGCGGTCGGCGCCCGGATCCAGGGCGACCAGCTGGTGATCTCGCTCGGCAAAGAGTGGGGCGCCACCCTGTCGCAGATCAAGTCGCTGACCTTCTTCCCCTACGACGAAGGCGGCATCGAGTACGCGGCGCCGCAGAAGTTGCTTCGCGGCCGCAACGCGGTCGAACTCTCGATGAAACTGGGGGATCGTCCGCCCAAGGCGGGAATCGTCCGCGGCGTGCTGTCGGCGACCGAAGAAAACGGCGGCGCGACGGTGACCGTGCCGATGGAAATCGCCGCGGACTTCTCGAAGGGCGGCAGCGCGAATGGCGCGCCGGCGGCGAGCGAGGCGAAAACCTCGGTCGCGGCGTTGTTGATGTTGGCCGTCATGGGCGGCCTGATCCTGAATTTGATGCCGTGCGTTTTCCCGGTGCTGTCCATCAAGGCGCTGGGCTTGGTCGAGCAGGCAAAAAAGCATCCGGCGGCCGTGCGCAAGAAGGGCCTGGTATTCGCGGCGGGCGTCATCGCCTCGATGCTCGTCCTCGCCGCGGTGCTGCTGGCGCTGCGGGCGGGAGGAGAACAGATCGGCTGGGGTTTCCAGCTGCAATCGCCGCTGTTCGTCACGTTCCTGGTGTACCTCTTGTTCGCGGTCGGCTTGAATCTCTCGGGAGTCTTCGAATTCGGCGGCGGACTTGCCGGTCTCGGCGACGACCTCACTCGAGGCGACAGCTATCGCGCGTCGTTTTTCACCGGCGTGCTGACCACGCTGGTCGCGACACCGTGCACCGCGCCGTACATGGCATTCGCGGTCGGCGCCGCGCTCACGCAGCCGCCGTTCGTCGCGCTGTGCATTTTCGCCGCCCTCGGTTTCGGGCTCGCGCTGCCCTACCTGTTGCTGTCGTTCGCGCCGTGGATGCGCCGCGCGCTGCCGAAGCCGGGAGCCTGGATGGACACGCTCAAACAGTTCTTTGCATTCCCGATCTATGCCTCATCGGCGTGGCTGCTATGGGTGCTCGCGCAGCAGACCTCCTCCTTCGGCTTGGGCGCCGCATTGGCGGGCGCCATCCTGATCGCATTGGCGGCTTGGGCCTACCAAAAATCGAAGTCGAGCTCGGCGCGGGGCCGCATCGCAGCGCTCGCCACCGCCACACTTGCGGTGCTGCTGGCCATCCTGCTGCCCGTGCACTTCGGCGGTGTCGCCGCGGCGGCGTCCAGTGCGGCGTCCGGCTCCCAGGCCGCCGATGAGTGGCAACCCTACGACGCAGGACAGGTCGCCAAATTGAATGCCGCCGGACGGCCGCTGTTGGTGAATTTCACCGCCAGCTGGTGTCTCACCTGTCTGGTCAACGAGCGCAACGCATTTGCCGATTCCGCGGTTCAAGAGATCTTCCGTTCCAAAGGCGTCACCCTGATGAAGGGGGATTGGACCAACCGGGATCCCGCCATCACCGAGGCGTTGGCGGGCTTCGGACGCGCCGGTGTGCCGCTTTACGTGGTGTATAACTCGAAGCCGAACACCGCGCCCGTCATACTGCCGCAACTTTTGACGGCCGGTGTGGTGCGGGACGCATTCGCCGATACACCCAAGCCATGAATGCGGCATGCTGCGGTCATGGCTCCCCATAGCATGACGATTCCGGTGATCGATTTCCGCCGCCACAGCATGGTGTTGCAGTGGCATTCGGTCGCGGGAACCTGGAGCCCCTATGAGAGTCCCCCCCATCTGGTCCACGGCATTGCCTTGATTCGCTCATCGCAACCCAACATTTGCGTTTACGGCCAGGCCGGACGCCTGCGCCTGCAAGTCGGCGCCGATCAATACGCCCTGTCGGAAACTTCGCCGCGCATCACGTGTTCGCGGGGATTCGCGAGCTTCGGCTTTCGCCGGCGCTTCACCGTCCGCTCGAGCAGCGGCGCGATACTCTACAGTTACGGCTACTGGACCAGCCAACGCCGCGACTTCTTTCGCTGGCTGGCGGCTCGCGCCGATGATCCTGATTGGCGGGCAACGAGCGGGCGCAGCTGGTCGGAAGGCCTTGCCGCGTCGGTGCTGCGGGCTCACTGACGGCTTCAGCGCGGCAGGAGCCCGGCGAGCTCGGCGGGGGTCAAGTACCGCCACTTTCCGGTGCGCAAAGATCCCAGATGAATGTTCATGATGCGCACGCGCTGCAGCCGCTGTGCCCGGTAACCGAGCGCCGAACACATGCGGCGGATTTGGCGGTTCAACCCTTGAGTGAGGATCATTCGAAATTCATCCCGGCCGATGCGCTCGATTCGGCACGGTTTCGTCAGTTCACCCATGATCTTCACGCCGCCCGCCATCATTTTCAGCGCCAGGTCGGTGATGGGACGATCCACGGTCACGACATACTCCTTCTCGTGGTTGTTTTCGGAGCGCAGAATCTCATTCACGATGTCGCCGTCGTTCGTCAAGAGAATCAAGCCCTCCGAATCCTTGTCGAGCCGGCCGATGGGAAAGATTCGTTCAGCGTGGCCGATCAGATCGATGATGTTGTGCTCGATGTGCGCTTCGGTGGTGCAGGTCGCTCCGACCGGCTTATTGAGGGCGATGTAGATCTGGCGCTTCTTGGCGCCGACGGGTGCGCCGTCAACGCAAATCTCGTCTCCTTCGGCAACCTTCGTGCCGAGCCCGGCCGGCTGACCGTTGCACGTGACGCGCCCGGCCTCGATCCACTTGTCTGCCTCGCGCCGCGAACAGACTCCGGTTTCGCTGATGAACTTATTGAGTCTCACGAAGGAACGCGCTGATTTGCTTGGTCAAAGCCGGTGCGGCGGTGTCGAAAGGGGTGGTGTCCCCCCGATCGGCGACACTGAGGATCAAACGCGGCTGCTTCACGGCGCTCAGGCGTTCCGTGCCCGGCAGGCTCGCCAACACCAGCCGTCTCACTAGGTCCGGTCTCGCCGCGGCGAGTTCCAAAGCGACTTCGGCGCCATATTGCACCCCGAGCACGTCGATCTGGCGCAAGCGCAAGCCCGCGGCGAGATCGAGAGCCGCGGTGGCGGCCTCCGCAATGCTGCGTGCCGGCGAGGAATCCGATTCACCGAACCCTGGTAGATCGGGCGCGTAGACCGATCGCACGTCGGCGAGCGCGGCGAGGATTGCGCCGAAATCCCGGCTCGAGCCATCGAGGGCATGCAGACAGAACAAGGTGACCTCCTCGTCGAATCCACCCGTCGTCGGAAAGGCCGTGCGCACGTGCAGCTGGCCGAATTTGCAATCGAAATAGGCCCGCCGGGTGCGGACTTCTATGTGCGAAACGGTTGACTTCGAAGCCTTGGCCACGTTGAGTCTCCACAATCAGGCATTTGTTGCGGCAAGGGTACGCGACGTCGCCGATGCTCCGGGGCCGCTTCGCGACTGAATGGCCGCATCTGTTGTTTTCATGCTACATTAAGTTTTGCACTTCTTTGCAATTGGGCTGGCTTCGGTGGCGGCGCAAGGCTAGAGTGTTGCTCGGACGCAATAGGATGTAGGGAAGTAAAAGGACGACCAATCATCGCGAGAGCGCGACAAGCGCCACACTAAGGCATGGGGACTTGAAAGCCGGGCAATGCCCGGCTTTTTTATGCCCGGCTTGTTTATGCCCGGCTTGTTTATTGTACCGAGCGATCCCATACCCGCGACAACGTGAATCCGCTGGAGCGTCCCCCCTTGAATCCCACCACTTCGATCAAGCGCTGCCGATCCTCGGACAGACTGTATTGCTCTTCGAAAGGCGGGTGGTCATCGTCCGGGTCGCCGCCCTGTACGACCAGAGTCTTGTCGGTCCACCCGCAGCGCGGCGGCGGTGTGTCACGTCCCCGGGTCGGCGCATCGCGGCCGCCCGAGTCGGCATGCGGCCTATGAGGTTTTCCGCCGTCCGTCGGTTGGCACACCCGATTGATCCCGTCCGAAGTGAATGCCACCACCCCCGCGACTTGCTTGATTTCGAGTTGCTTGCCGGGCCAGCGTAACCCCTCGTCGAGTGCGCCCACCGAGGGCATCTGTGGGCCTTGAGGTCCCCCCGGACCGCCGCCGCGCGCACCCCCTTGCCGACCACCACGGCCGCCGCCTCCACCGCCGCCAGGAGCACCGGTTTGGCTGCCCGATGGGCTGTCGAATTGCGCTTGAAGCAGGCGCTGCGTGTCGTCGCTATCCGCCTCGTTGAGCTTCCAGCGGCCGCTGAAATCGACACCGGCCGGCGGCGCCTGGGCGAGCTTTTCGCCCGCACAGGCTGCGAGAAACGCCACTGCCAAGAGGACGGAGAATCGCATCCCTTGATCTTATAATGAAGCCCGCGCCGGCGGGTACACCGGAGAACGTCACCCGGATCCGCGTGCCCGGGACATGGCTCGCAAGTTTTTGGGTCCGCAAATCCATACGCGCCCGTGGAAAGGCTGAAAGCACACGCGCAGCGGCTCGGTCCTGCGGGTCGTCTGAGTGCCGCAGGCAATTTTGCCATCGGCGAGATCGGCCTTGATCAAGTCCACCAGAGATGCACTGGGTTCGCCCTTATCGGCGGGCGGCAACGCATGCGCGAGGATGCGGGCCTGGACGTCGGAACCGCGCGTCGCATTGCCGAGCACCGCGCGCTTGAAGCGGTCGAGCACCACCAACACCGAGCTCAAGGTATTGTCGGTGACATCGCTCGGACGGCCGGTGCCGCCAATGAACTTGAGATGCAACAGGCCGCCGACCGCGCGCGCTTCGTCATGCAGACACAGTGCAAGCGCGCCGTGCAGATCGGCAATCAAGAGCATGGGTTCGGGCGAGACATGGTAAGTGTCCGGCGCGACTATGATTTCCGGGAGATCAGCTGCCAAATGCAGGCCCCTAAATGACCTGCATGATGCTGCCCGTAACCGTAAATTCCCTCTGCCGAGCCAATCACGCTTTTGGCTAGGACGAATGGGTCTAAGCTCATGCATTCCGGTAATTGGCGGCCCCGCAACGCCGGAAGTATCGTCGGCTGATGTACCGGTATGACGCAGTCGACAAAACGCTGGTCAGCGAACGCGTCGCACAATTCCGTGATCAGACGCGCCGTTTCCTTGCCGGCGAACTCAGCGAGGATGAATTTCGCCTCTTGCGCCTGCGCAACGGCCTGTACATCCAGCGCCATGCTCCCATGCTGCGGGTGGCCATTCCCTACGGGCTTCTGTCATCGAACCAATTGCGCGCCCTGGGCAGCATTGCGCGTCGCTACGATCGCGGCTATGGCCACGTGACGACGCGCCAGAACATCCAATTCAACTGGCCCAAGCTCGAGCAGGTACCGGATATTCTGGCCGAGCTGGCCGAGGTCGAGATGCACGCGATCCAGACCAGCGGCAACTGCATCCGCAACACGACGTCCGACCACCTGGCGGGCGTGACGCCCGACGAGATCGAGGATCCGCGCCCCTGGTGCGAACTGATCCGCCAGTGGTCGACATTCCACCCCGAGTTCACCTACCTGCCGCGCAAATTCAAGATCGCGGTGACCGGCGCCGCCAAGGATCGCGCTGCCTCGCTGGTCCACGACGTCGGGGTGCACATCGTGCGCGGTCCCGCGGGCGAGTTGGGGTTTGAGATTCTGGCGGGCGGCGGTCTCGGACGCACGCCCATCATCGGTCAAGTGGTGCGCGAGTTTCTGCCGCGTGAGCACCTGCTGTCCTATTTGGAAGCCATACTGCGCATCTACAACCTCGAGGGGCGGCGCGACAACCTGCAAAAGGCCCGTATCAAGATTCTGGTGCGCACCTTGGGAATCGAGGAGTTTCGCCGGCGCGTCGAAGCCGAGTGGCAGCTGATACGCGGCGCGGGTCCCAAGGTCGACGATGCGCAAATTACGCGGCTGAAGAGCTTCTTCGATCCACCCGCGTATCGAAAACTGGCGGACATCGAGCCCGCCACGGCCAAGAGCGCTGCGTTCCAGGCCTGGTACCGCTACAACACGGCCGCGCACAAGGTTCCCGGGTACCGCGCCGTCTACGTATCGCTCAAGAAGCACGACGTCGCTCCCGGCGACATCACGGACTCGCAAATGGAGTTGGTCGCCGATCTCGCCGACCGGTACGGCTTCGGCGAGGTGCGCGTCAGCCACACGCAGAACCTGCTGCTCGCGGACGTCGAGCAGGGCGCGGCCTTCGATCTCTGGCTCGAGCTCGAGAAGGCCGGTCTTGCGACGCCGAACATCGGCACCTTGACCGACATGATTTGCTGCCCCGGACTCGATTTCTGCAGCCTTGCGAACGCCGGGTCCATCGATGTCGCAAAGCTCATCAACCAGCGGTTCGACGACTATGATTATCTGTACGATCTGGGCGAACTCGAGATCAAAATGTCGGGCTGCATGAATGCCTGCGGCCACCATCACGTCGGACACATCGGCATACTCGGCGTGGATAAGAGCGGCGAGGAGTGGTACCAAATCACCATCGGCGGTGCCGCGGGTGTCGACGCCTCCCTGGGGCACGTCATCGGTCCGTCTGTGAAAAAGGCCGACGTCGCGGAAACGATCGCGCGTCTGCTCGAGATCTATGTCGAACAGCGCCGGCCGGAGGAGCGTTTTCTCGACACGGTACGCCGGCTTGGCGTCAAGCCGTTCAAGGAGAGGGTGTATGCCGCGCCGATTGCTGCGTGACGGACAGATCATCGTCGACGACTGGTCGTACGCCGCCGAGGCCGAAGGTGCCGGGGCAGAGGGCACTGCACCGCGCGCCGTGATCTTGAGCGTCGAGCAATGGCAGAACGAGCGCGACAAGTGGAGCGGCGGCGGCCGGCGCTTGGGGTTGGTGCTGCTGCCCGCGCACAAGGTCGAGCTCCTGGCAGCCGATATTTCGCGCTTCGACTTGATCGCGGCGGAATTTTCCGGACCCGGCGAAGGACGCGGTTACTCCCAGGCGCGCGTGCTGCGCGAGCAGTGGAACTTCAAGGGCGAGTTGCGGGCGACGGGCTATGTGCGCCGCGATCAACTGTTTTTCATGGCGCGCTGCGGCTTCAATAGTTTCGAACTGCCGGACGCGGACATTGCCGGTGCGCATGCGGCGCTGTCGACATTCTCGTGGGCTTACCAACCATCCAACGATGCGGGGCTCGCCGTCACCCTGCCGTTGCGCCGGCCGGATACAACTGCCAGCGCCTGAAGCGCAGGCCCACTTTCTGACCCACCTTGAAGCGCTCGCCCGCGTAGCGTTCGCGGCTGATTTCCGCTTCCAGCCGCTCGCTCGCCGGCTGACCCTCGGCGCACAGTTCCAAACGCACGATCGGCCCGATCACCCGCACGGCCACCACGGTCGCGGGCCACCCCAGCGTCTCGGATCCGATTTCAATTTCGTGCGGCCGGATCAGCGCAATGTTGTCGGCGCTGCCGGTGCGCACATCGGCGGCGGCTGAGATATCGATCGGACCCAGGAAGGCGCGGCCGTCGCGAAATCGCACCGGCAATTCGTTCACCTGGCCCAAGAATCGGTGCACGAACGCCGAGGTGGGCACGTCGTAAACCTCGCTCGGCACGCCGCACTGTTCGATCCGGCCGCGGTTGAGCACCACGATGGTATCTGCCAGCTCGATCGCTTCTTGTTGGTCGTGCGTCACGAAGATGCTGGTGAAATGCAGCTCGTCGTGCAGGCGCCGCAGCCAGCGGCGGAGTTCGTGGCGCACCTGGCTGTCGAGCGCGCCGAACGGCTCGTCGAGCAGCAGCACGTCCGGGGCCACCGCCAGCGCCCGCGCGAGCGCCACGCGCTGCCGCTGACCGCCCGACAGCTGGGCAGGATAGCGCTCGCCCGCCCAATCGAGCTGCACGAGTTCGAGCAGCGAGCTCACTTTCTTGCGTATTTCCGCCGCCGGCGGCCGCTCACGGCGGCGTTTGACCTTGAGCCCGAAGGCGATGTTCTCGGCGACCGACATGTGGCGGAACAACGCATAGTGCTGGAACACGAAGCCGACGTTGCGATCGCGGATCGGCCACAACGTCGCATCGCGCCCATCGAACAGCACCTGTCCTTCGTCCGGAATCTCGAGACCCGCGATGATCCGCAGCAGCGTGGTCTTGCCGCACCCCGAAGGCCCGAGCAACGCGATCAATGCGCCGGTCGGCACGTCCAGATCGATGTTCTTCACGGCGGCAAATTCACCGAATTGCTTGGCCACGCCGCGCAGCGCGATGCTCAAGTGATTTGCCGCCGCGTCCGGTCGCGCACCGGTTGCGCACGTCGAAGTTCGGGCTGCCGCCACTCCAGAAAGCTCTTGCCCGCGAGCGTCAGCAACGCCAGCAAGGCGAGCAGCGAAGCGACGGCGAACGCCGCCGTATAGTTGTATTCGTTGTAGAGGATCTCGACGTGCAGAGGCATGGTATTGGTCTGGCCGCGAACGTGCCCGGAGACCACCGAGACCGCGCCGAATTCGCCCATGGCGCGGGCGTTGCACAGCAGGACACCGTATAAAAGTCCCCAGCGGATGTTCGGCAGCGTGACGCGCCAAAAGGTCTGCCAGCCGTTTGCGCCGAGCGACAGCGCGGTCTCCTCGTCATCCTTGCCCTGAGCCTGCATCACCGGGATGAGTTCGCGGGCAATGAACGGAAAAGTGACGAACACGGTGGCGAGCACGATTCCCGGCACGGCGAACACCACCCGGATGTGGTGAGCCCGCAGCAAACCTCCAAACCAGCCGTGGGAACCGAACAGCAGAATGAATACGAGTCCGGCGATGACCGGCGACACGGCGAAGGGCAGGTCGATCAGCGTGATCAAGGTGCTCTTGCCGCGAAATTCGAATTTGGCGATCGCCCACGCGGCGGCCACGCCGAACACGAGGTTGCACGGCACCGCGATGGCGGCGACGGTGAGCGTCAGCTTGATCGCCGCCCACGCCATCGGATCCGAGATCGCGAGCAGATAGCTGCCGATGCCCTTGCTGAGCGCTTGCACGAACACCACCAGCAGCGGCAGTGCCAGGAAGAGGCCGAGGAACGTGAGCGCGACCGCGATCAGCAGGCGGCGGCTCAAGCGAGGGCCGATTCCGCCTGAGTGTTCAGCGGCCGCCATGTCGCGTCAGCGCAAAGTGTTGCAGCGCGTTGATGGCGAGCATGATGGCAAACGACGCCACCAGCATCACGACCGCGATGGCGGTCGCTCCCGCATAGTCATATTGCTCCAATTTGGTGACGATCAGGAGCGGCGCGATCTCCGATTTCATGGGCATATTGCCGGCGATGAAAATGACCGAGCCGTATTCGCCGACTGCGCGGGCGAAAGCCAGGGCAAACCCGGTGAGCAACGCCGGCCATAGCGCCGGCAAAATGACGCGCACAAAGGCCTGCAACCCCGAAGCGCCGAGGGTGGCCGCGGCCTGCTCCACTTCATTGTCCAAATCCTCGAGCACCGGCTGCAGCGTCCGTACCACGAACGGCAGGCCGATGAACGTCAATGCCACGATGATCCCCAACGGCGTGAAGGCAACCGCGACGCCGAGCGACAGCAGCCGCGCACCCAGCCAGCCGGTGGGAGCATACAAAGCGGTCAAGGCAATTCCCGCCACCGCGGTGGGCAGCGCAAACGGTAGATCGACACTGGCGTCGACCAGCCTCTTGAACGGGAACGGGTAGCGCACCAGCACCCAGGCGACGACCAGACCGAAAATGATGTTGATCGACGCCGCCATCAAGGAGGCGCCGAAGCTCAAGCGCAGCGCCGCAAGCACTCTGCGATCGGTCACCACATCCCAGAAGTGGCCCCACCCCGAGCCGAGGCTGCGGATGAAGACCGCCGAGAGAGGAATCAACACCAGCAGCGAGAGATACAGCATGGTGTAGCCCAAGGTGAGTCCGAAACCGGGAAGCACCCGACGCGGCGTGCGCCGCAGGGGATTATCGAGATCGATTGCCGCGGCGGGCGTTGCCATGGGTGGCGCGGTTACTGGCCATAGATTCTGTCGAAGGTACCATGGTCCGCGAAATGAGTGGCTTGCGCTTTCGCCCAGCCGCCGAATACGCCATCGATGGTCACCAATCGAGGGATATTCACGAATTGGGCCGCATGCAGAGCCGCAACGGCCGCATCGCGCGGACGGTAAAAATGCCTCGCCACGATCTCCTGGCCCTGTGCGGAATAGAGATATCTCAAATATTCTTCGGCGACCTTGCGGGTGCCGTGCGCATCCACGTTCTGATCCACCACGCTCACCGGCGGCTCCGCCACGATGCTGAGCGACGGGGCGATGATGTCGAATTTGCCCGGCCCCAGTTCCTTGATGGCAAGGTAGGCTTCGTTTTCCCAGGCCAGCAGCACATCGCCGATGCCGCGCTCCACGAACGTCACCGTCGCGCCGCGTGCGCCCGAATCGAGCACCGGCACGTTGTGATACAGCTTTTTCACGAAGGCCTCGGCGGAAGCGTCGTTGCCGCCCGGCTGATTCAGCGCCCAAGCCCATGCCGCGAGATAATTCCAACGCGCGCCACCCGAGGTTTTCGGACTCGGCGTGATCACCGCGATGCCCGGCCGCGCCAAATCGCCCCAATCCCGTATGTTTTTCGGGTTGCCCTTGCGCACCAGAAAGACGATCGTCGATGTATAGGGTGTGCTGTTGTTGGGCAGGCGTGTCTGCCAGTTTTTCGGGATGAGGCCGCCCTGCGTCGCCAGTGCATCGATGTCGTAAGCCAACGCCAAGGTCACGACATCCGCCTCGAGGCCGTCGATGACCGAGCGTGCCTGCTTTCCCGATCCGCCGTGGCTCTGGTTGATGCTGACCACATCTCCGGTCTTGCTCTTCCAGTAGGCGGCGAAAGCCTTGTTATATTCTTCGTAAAACTCGCGCGTCGGATCGTAGGAGACGTTCAGCAGTTTGACGCCGGCCGCGCGCGCCGCCGGGCCCGTGAATACGGCGATCAGCGCCAGCGCGACCCAGAAATACCCGCGTCCTGCGCTCATCAGGGCATGTCGCGGAGCGGAATCTGCAAATGATCGAGAATTCGATTGACCTCTTCCTGGGTCTCCAATTTTTCGGTCTCGCGCACCAACTTGCGCGGCAGGTGGGGCGCCAGCAACTCGATGAACTCATACATATAGGCGCGCAGCAGCGCGCTGCGCCTGAACCCGATCCACGTCGTGTGGCCCTCGAATAAATGCGCCGCATCGAGCACCACCAAATCCGCGTCGGTCGCAGGATCGATCGCGAGGCGCGCCAGAATCCCGACTCCGAGACCGATTCGTACATAGGTCTTGATTACGTCCGAATCGCGGGCCGTGAGCGCCACGTCGAGCGACAGGCCCGCGGTCTCGAACAGCGCGGGCAGCGAGGATCGGCCGGAAATGCTGAAGACATAAGTGACGATCGGATATTCGGCCAGCTTCTTCAGGGTCAGCTTGCCGGCCGACGCAAGCGGATGGCCGCGGGGCACCACCACCGCACGATGCCAGCGATACACCGGCAATCGCACCAGATGTGGGAATTGTTCCTCGGACCCCGTGGCAATTGCGAAGTCGACCCGATCCCGGGCAACCATCTCGGCAATTTGCTCCGAGGTGCCTTGGTGCAGATGCAGGCGCACCTTGGGGTACTTGACGCGGAACGCACGGATCACTTCGGGCAGCACATATCGCGCCTGCGTATGCGTGGTGGCAATCGACAGAGTGCCGCCGTCCGCCTTGCGCAGCTCCGCCGAGGTGCGGCGGATGTTCTGCATTTCGCGCAGGATGGCGCTGGCGCGCGAAATGATCTCCTCGCCCGCGTCGGTGGTCCGGGTGAGCGCACGGCCCTCGCGTTCGAACAACTGAAAGCCGAGTTCCTCCTCCAAGAGCTTGAGCTGACGGCTGACCCCGGGTTGCGACGTATGAAGCTGGCGCGCGGCCGCGGTGATGTTCAGCCCGTTCTCGTGGACCGCCACCAGATAGCGCAATTGCTGAAACTTCATTCCGGCAGCCGGCCTCGCGTTGCACAGTTGTCGGCATAGGATATAAGTTTCGTCCCGGCCGCGCTCAAGGTCGTGCACGCCGGCCCCGGCCATCACCAATTCGCATGTAGTCATGCCGGATTGTTTGTTTCGCGGGCCCCATGCGCGCACTATAGTTTTGCCTCGTCGCGACCGTGGGCGCGAAAAACGTGTGTTATGCCAATAGCTTAGGCTCCGAAGTGTGCAAGTGAACTATTTTCCGGTCTTCTTCAACCTCGCCGGGCAAAAGGTGCTGATCGTCGGCGGCGGCGAAGTGGCGCTGCGAAAAATCTCGATGTTGGAGAGGACCGGCGCAAGGTTGAGCGTGGTTGCGCCGCAAATCGCGCCCGAGATCATGCAGCGCGCCGCTGCCGGCGCGCTCGAGCTCGCCATCCGGGAGTTCGTCGCCGAAGATCTCGATGGCGCGCGGCTGGTCATCGTCGCCACGTCGCGCGAGGCCGTGAACCGGTGGATCGCGAAATTGAGCGAGTCGCGCAACATTCCCGTCAATGTGGTGGACGACCGCCAGGCTTCACGCTTCATCGTCCCGGCGATCATCGACCGCGACCCCGTTCTGGTCGCGGTCGCAACCGGCGGCGCCTCGCCGGTGCTGGCTCGCCGCTTGCGCGAGCGCCTCGAGGCCTTCATTCCACGAAGAATCGGCGAATTTGCCGAATGGCTGCGCGAGCTGCGCGCCGGCACGCGCCGGCAGCTGCGCGACGTGGACGAACGGCGGCGTTTTTTCGAGACTCTCATCGACGGTCCGGCGGCACGGCGCTTCATCGAGGGCGACAACCAGGGCGCGCGCCGCATAGCGCAGCGGCTGTTGGCGACGACCTCGACGGCCGCGCGTGCGGCCGGAGAGGTCACCCTGGTGGGCGCGGGACCCGGCGACCCGGAACTCTTGACGCTCAAGGCGCTGCGCGCGCTGCAGGATGCCGACGTGATCCTGCATGACCGCCTGGTGCCGGCCGCGGTACTCGATCTCGCACGACGCGACGCCGAGCAAATTTGCGTAGGCAAGGCGGCCGGCAATGTCGGCACCACGCAACAGGAGATCAACTCGTTGATGATCGAGCACGCGCGGCAGGGCAAGCGGGTGGTACGCCTCAAGGGGGGCGATCCCTTCGTGTTCGGGCGCGGCGGGGAAGAGCTGCAGGCGCTGGCGGAAGCGAAGATCGATTTTTCGGTGGTGCCCGGCATTACCGCCGCCGCCGGCTGCGCCGCGTATGCCGGAATCCCGCTGACGCATCGCGACCACGCGCAGAGCCTGATCTTCGTCACCGGCCATGCGCAGGAGTCGGACAAGGAACCTGATTGGCGCGCGCTGGCCCAGACGGGCGTCACCGCGGTGTTCTACATGGGGCTTGCCCGCCTGCAGCACATCGTGGACAAGCTGCTCGAGCACGGCGCCGAGGCGAGCCGGCCGGCCGGCATAATCGCCCAGGGCACGACCGTCGATCAATGCGTCGTCACCGCCACGCTCGCGACGCTCCCGGCGCTTGCGGCCGATGCAAAGCTCGAGTCGCCGGCACTGCTCATCGTGGGCAAGGTGGTCGAATTGCAGCCAACGCTCGCCTGGTTCAACGTGGCCGCCGGCGTCGATCTGTCCCTGACGGCCTAGCTCCGGCGCGCGGTCGTCAAGCGGTCGCTAGCGCGCGATCGCCTGCGTAAAGCCGCGCTCCGCAATCCAAGCGGGATTGAACAGCCTCGATTGATACTTCGATCCGCCGTCGCACAGAATCGTCACGATGGTGTGTCCCGGGCCGAGCTGCTTCGCGAGCGTAACCGCCGCCGCCACGTTGATCCCCGCCGTACTGCCGAGCAGCAGGCCCTCCTCGCGCAGCAGCCGGTACACGAAATGCATGGTCTCGGCGTCCGCGATGCGCAGCGCATCGTCGATCGGCGTCCCTTCGAGATTGGCCGTCACGCGGCCGGTGCCGATGCCTTCCGTGATCGACGAGCCGCCGTCGGATTTCAGCTCGCCGTCCTTGAAGTAGTGGTACAGGGAGCTGCCGGGAGGATCGACCAGCACGATTCGCACGGCGCTCGACTTCGACTTGAGGTAACGGGCGACGCCCGCCAACGTTCCGCCGGTGCCGGTGGACGCGCAGAAGACGTCGATTTTGCCGTCGGTGTCGCGCCAGATCTCAGGGCCCGTCGATTCGAAGTGCGCGTCGCGATTCGCCGTGTTGTCGAATTGATTGGCCCAGACGGCATCGGGCAGCTCTCCCGCCAGGCGGCCTGCCACCTTCTGATATTGGTTCGGATTGGCGTACGGCACGGCCGGCACTTTGCGCAGCTCCGCCCCCAGTGCCTCGATGATCTGGTATTTCTCCGCGGCTTGATTGTCGGGCATGACGATCACGCAGCGGTAGCCGCGCGCGTTGCAGACGTGCGCAAGGCCGATGCCGGTGTTGCCGGCCGTCCCCTCCACCACCACGCCGCCGGGTTTCAAGAGTCCGCGGCGTTCGGCGTCCAAAACGATCCACTTGGCGGCGCGATCCTTCACCGAGCCGCCGGGATTCATGAATTCCGCCTTTCCCAGGATCTCGCAGCCGGTTTCATCGCTCAAATGCCGCAGGCGTATCAAGGGTGTATTGCCGATCGCGTCCGTAAAGCCGTCACTGATGCGCATCACATGGTCCTTCCGCCGAGCTCACGGCGCATTGTGACCATATCCAACTCGCCGGTCCATCGGGCGACCACCAGCGTGGCCACGCCGTTGCCGATCACATTGGTCAGCGCGCGGGCTTCGGACATGAATCGATCGATGCCGAGGATCAACGCCAGGCCGGCGACCGGCAGCGTACCCACCGAAGACAACGTCGCAGCCAGGACGATGAAGCCGCTGCCCGTGACGCCGGCCGCTCCCTTCGAGGTGAGCAGCAGCACGGCGAGCAGTGTCAGCTGCTGCAGCAGGTTCATCGGCGTGTTGGTCGCCTGCGCGATGAACAGAGTCGCCATGGTGAGATAAATCGATGTTCCGTCGAGATTGAACGAATAGCCGGCCGGAATCACCAATCCGACCACCGATTTGCTGGCGCCCGCTTTTTGCAGCTTCGCGATCATTCGCGGCAGGACGGATTCGGAGGACGACGTGCCGAGGACGATGAGCAGTTCGTCGCCGATATAGCGGACGAATTGCCAGATGCGAAAGCCGTGCAGACGCGCAACCGTTCCGAGACCTGCGAAAATGAACAGCACGCAGGTGGCATAAAAGCAGGCCATCAAAAGCCCCAGCGACAGCAGCGATCCGAACCCGTATTTGCCGATCGTGAATGCCATCGCGCCGAACGCGCCCACCGGCGCCAATTTCATGATTGCGCCGACGATGGCGAACAAAACCTGCGACAGGGCGTCGATGAATCCCAACATCGGCGCGCCGCGCTGGCCGAGGCGCTGCAAGGCAAAGGCGAACAGCACCGCGAACAGCAGCACCTGCAGGATTTCGCCCCTGGCGAACGCATCCACCACCGTGGTGGGGATGACGTTGAGCAGAAAGTCGCTCACCGACTGCAGCCTCTTCGAATCGGCATACACCGCGACGGATGCCGCATCCAGACTGCGGACATCCACGTTCATGCCGCTGCCCGGGTGCAGGACATTCATCACCAGAAGCCCCACGGCCAGCGCCAGCGTGCTCATGACCTCGAAGTAAATCAACGCGAGGCCGCCGGTCTTTCCGACCTGCTTCATGTTCTCGACGCCCGCGATGCCCGTCACCACCGTGCAGAAAATCACCGGCGCGATCAGCATTTTGATGAGCTTGATGAATCCTTCGCCCAAGGGCTGCATGGCGGCGCCCAAGGCGGGGTACAACGTGCCCAGCAGCACTCCCAGGGAAATGGCGACGATGACCTGGAAATACAGGGAGCGCAGCAGGGTCTTCACCCGCCAAATTTAAGCGATTCGGAAACCCTGCGGTGGCATTTCGGAACGAATCATCAGCAGCGCCCCGTTGGGCGCACGAATCGGCGCGTGCAGCACGCCCGGGCGCGCGACATGCATGTCGCCTTGTCCGAGACGGTGGCTGCCGATGAAAACCTCGCCCTCGAGCACCAGGCACTCTTCGTCCTGGGTGTGGCGATGACCCACCACGACAGAGCCCGGCTGCATGCGGATCAATACGGTTTGATCGTTGCGCTCGCGATCCATGCGCAGCACTTTGACTTCCACTCCCGGACCCACGGTCACCCAACGCATGTCCGCGGCGCGAATTGTCACGGTGCCCGCCGGTGCGCCGTCGTCGATACGCTGCATGATGCGGCTGTGCATGGCATCGCGATCAGCCGCGGCCAATTCCGCCGGCAATATGGCCGCCGCCAGGCGCTGAACGGCCGTGCGGTCCAGCACCTCGGCTGCCGGCATTGGCTGTTTGGAACGCTTGCCCATCACGAGTCGAGTGTGAGCTCGCCTTGCAGTGCCGCGAGCGCGCGGCGCAGATGCGACTTTACCGTACCCACGGGCATTCCGGTGACGCCCGCAATCTCCCGATGAGTCAGCCCCTGAAAGAAGGCCAATCCCAACAAATACCGGCGTTGCGCGGTGAGCGACTGCAGTGCCCGATGGATCGCGCTGCCCGATTGGAATTGCGCCAGCACCTCTTCGGGTCCGGGCACCTCGCCGACGAGCGAAGCGGCGAGCGCCCCGTGCCTGGCATCGTCCAAGGACAGAGACTCGCGCCGCTGTCGCAGGCGATCGATAGCGCGGTTCCTCGCCATCACGGCGAGCCACGCCATCACCGTGCCGCGGCCCGCGTCGTAGCTGCTCGCGCGCTGCCAGGCGTGGGTGTAGACGTCGCAGACGACTTCCTCGGCATCTTCCTTGGAGCGCAGCATGCTGCGTGAAACGGCGAATACCTGCGCCACCGTCTGTTCGTAGAGGCTCGACAGCGCACCGCGATTACCGGCCGCCATGGCGCGCACCAGGTCTTCGAGGGGTTGCATATCGGGCCCCGGCGGCGGCGTGCCGCCGATCGCGCTGCCCACATTGGTGGCCCCCGACCGCATTCGACCCTCGACCTTGCTTGCTTACCAAGGCCATTCGCGCCGGCACCTCGATTGGATTCAACCATCAGTCCATGAACCTACGCACCGATCGCCGACTCGGATGCACGGTGATGGGGGGGTGATGGGGGATTACCGGCAAAAGAATCCCCGGGCAAGCCGGGGAATTCGAGTGGAACAGGTGTAGGGTAGAAACCCGACACGTCCGTGCGTGGGCGATACGCAGTGGGCAGGAGCCCCTCACGTTCGACCTTGTTTGTCTGTCTCTTCCAGTGTTGCAACTAAGTAACGCTGGCTTCGAATGCGCGCTGAGTCGACGATCTAATAATAACAGATATCATAGATAAATCTATTAGTTATGACGCAATGCTTGGATGTTGCGGTACTATGTCAAGTGTGTCGCCAAATTGTGACAGAGGACTCCCTTCCTGGCCGGGGGCAGTGCACTACGGCCACACGGTTGCGCGGCCGGCGAACGCCTCGGTGGCTCGTTGCACCACGCAAAAACGTTGTCCCGTCGGCGCCTCCATGACCCACCAAGTGCGCACCGCCTGGACGCGTTTTGCACCCAGCTTTTCCAGGCGGCTGACCTCGGCATCGACGTCGTCGGTTTCGATGTCAAGATGTACCCGGCTGGCGTGATCCACCTTTTGCACCTCGATGTTCAGGCCGTGCGCCGGGTCTTCGAGCCGCTTGTAAAGCGCGGCCTCGTCGGCGGGCAGTTCGCGCACCGGCATTCCCAACGCGGCGCCCCAAAAAGCGGCGGCTTGGTTCAAATCGTCGGTCCGGCAATCGATGATGAATCCCGCAAGTTTGCTTTTATGCATCGCTTACTCCAAATTCCGAATTCCGCACATTTGAAAATCGTCGCCCATGAAATATCTACACACTATGGTACGCGTGACGGACATCGAGAAATCGTTGCGCTTCTACCGCGACGCGCTCGGCTTGAAGGAGCTGTCGCGCCGCGACTACCCGCAGGGCCGCTTCACCTTGGTTTTCCTGGCCGCCGCGGGCGACGAGGATGCGCAGGTCGAGCTCACCTACAACTGGGATCCGGAAGCGTACACGGGCGGCCGCAATTTCGGACACCTGGCGTATGCCGTGGATGATATCTACGCCACCTGTCGGCGCTTGATGGAACACGGCGTCACGATCAACCGGCCGCCGCGCGACGGCCACATGGCGTTCGTGCGCTCGCCGGACAACATTTCCGTCGAACTGCTGCAGACAGGCGCGGCGCTGCCGGCGGCGGAACCTTGGACCACGATGCCTAACAGCGGCGTGTGGTAGCGCCGCGAATCAAAACATTTCCGACGCGTCCGGCGTCTTGATGTCGACCTGGGTGCGCGATGGAATGTGCTCGCCGGTGATCATGTCGGCATACGCCTGACCCGGCCCCACCATCGGATAGACGCCGGCGTCCGGATCGATCATCACCTCGAGAAATGCCGCACCCTCGAAGCGGATGAACTCGTCGATGATCCGCGGCACGTCGGCCTTCTTGTCGAGACGCGCCGCGTACTTGAAGCCGTCCGCCAGCGCCGCTTTGACGAAATCCTTGGTATGCAGGCTTTTATCGCTGGCGCTCAAGCGGCCGGCATGGAACAGCTTCTGCCACTGCTTTACCATGCCGTCGCCGCAATTGTTGAGCACCACCACTTTGATGGGCAGATCGTAGGTCGTCACCGTTTCGAGCTCGCCGATGTTCATGCGGATGCTGGCATCGCCGTCGATGTCGATGACCAGGCGGTTGCGCTGTGCATACTGCGCACCCACCGCGGCCGGCAGGCCGAAACCCATGGTGCCCATGCTGCCGGAGGTCAACCACAGCCGCGGCGTGCGGAAGTCGAAGTATTGCGCGGCCCACATTTGATGCTGACCGACGCCGGTGGTGATGATGGCCTCGCCGCGCGTCAGCCGGTTGATTTCCTCGATCACGTAATAAGGCTGGATCAGCGCGCTGTCGCGATCGTAGTTCATCGCGTATTTCGCACGCAGCTGGTCACAGTGCCGGTGCCACTCGGACCAGTCGCGTTTGAAGCCCTTGCGCCTGCCGTAATCCAGCAGCACCAGCAGCGCATCCGGCATCAGGCCGACATGGCTCCAATCCACCCGCTTGACCTTGTTGATCTCCGACGCGTCGATGTCAAAATGTGCGATGAATTTCGCGGCTCCCGCGAACTTGGTCGGATTGCCGGCGACCCGATCGTCGAAGCGTGCGCCGAGGGCCAGCAGGCAGTCGCAGTCGTCCACCGCATAGTTGGCGAACGCCGCGCCGTGCATGCCCAGCATGCGCATCGACAGGGGGTGCGTCGTGTCGACGGCGCCGATGCCCATCAGCGTCGTGACGACGGGTATCTGAAATTCCTTGCAGAACTCGCGCAGCGCATGTGCGGCGCTGCCGTTGATGACCCCGCCCCCCGCATAGATCAGAGGCCGTTTGGCGGCGCCGAGCGCGGCGAACAAATCCGCGCACGCCGCTTCCGGCAGCTTGCTGGCCTCGAGGCGATTCATGCGCTGCCGATAGCCGGGCACCGGCAGGCGTCCCGAGCCGTGAAACACGCCCTTCCAGTTCTGCACGTCCTTCGGCACGTCGAGCACCACGGGCCCCGGGCGGCCGGTGCGGGCGATTTCGAATGCCGTGCGCACCGTGGCTTCGAGCTTGGTGGGATCCGTAACCAGGAATACATGCTTCGCGACGGCGCCCATGATGCTCGGGACGGGCGCCTCCTGGAACGCGTCCGTGCCGATGGCGGTCGTCGGTACCTGCCCGCAGATGACCACGATGGGCACCGAATCCGCCATGGAATCGCGCACCGGAGTCACCGTGTTGGTGGCGCCCGGACCCGAGGTGACCAGGGCCACACCGACCCTGCCGCTGGCGCGCGCATATCCCGCAGCCATGAATCCCGCACCCTGCTCGTTGGCCGGCACGATCAGCGGCATCGAGGATTGGTGCTCCAGGTTGTAGCGGAACACGGCGTCGTATATCGGCAGGATGGCGCCGCCGCTGTAGCCGAAAATCGTGTCGACGCCTTCGTCGGCCAGCACCTGCACCAGCATATCCGCGCCCGTCATGCTGGCGCCTGCCAGGGGATGAGCGGCCTGATTTAACATGTCGTAACGGTCTTTCACCGCGAAAGACTAGCAGTTCTCGCCCTGGCGCCCAAGTACCACCCTCCCGTATGCTTGCCGGCCAATGCGCCATCTCATAGCCATACTCCTGCAGAACGAAGCCGGCGCGCTCACGCGCGTGACCGGCCTCATATCGACCCGCGGCTACAACATCGAGTCATTGTCGGTGGCGCCGACCAATGACCCGACGGTGTCGCGCGTCACCCTGGTCACGATCGGCTCCGATCCCGTCATCGCACAGATCAACGCCCAGCTCTTGAAGCTCGTCGATGTGGTGGCGGTCGAGGATATGACCAGCGGCGATCATCTGGCGCGTGAATTGCTGTTGATCAAACTGCAGATCGCCACGGAGAACGTGGATTCCGTCGCGACGCTGCTGCGCCGCGCGGGCGGGCGGGTGCTGTCGACAAATCCCTCGAGTTACATCGTCGAGCTCACGAGCACGGAGACCGAGATCGGCGAATTCATCGCCAACGTCGCCGCATTCGGCGAAATCGTCGAAGTCGTGCGCAGCGGCGTCCTCGGTATTGCGCGCGCCAATCCACGCCTGCACGTCGTCAAATGACCCCGCACCATGACTGAAATCGAAGTCAAACCGGAACACGCGGCCGATCCCAACACCCGCAGGGTCGGAATTCTCGTCGGCGTGGTCGGTGTGCTGCTGTCCGTGGTCACGATCGCGTCGCATCGCGCGCATACCGAAGCCGTGATTCATAGAACCGAATCGAACGATGCATGGGCGTACTACCAGGCGAAGAAGAATCGCGAATACACCAGCGATGCGGCGCTCACCTTGCTGCGTGCCCTGGCGGCGGAACCGGCCAAGTCGGACGCTGCCGCGCAAAAACTCGAGGCGGCGCGCGGCAAATACGCCGCCGACGCGGAGAAGATCCAGGATGACGCCAACGCCAAGGACCGCGAAACCGAGCTCGAAGAGCGCCGGGCGTTGCGCTTCGACATCGGCGAGGGATTCCTGGAACTTGGCCTCGTGCTGTGCTCGCTGTATTTTTTGGCGCGCAATAGTTTTTTCCCGATCTTCGGCGTGCTCGCCGGCCTCGCCGGCACCGCCATGGGCATTTGGGGCTGGGTGCTTTGAGCCGGGGGATGGCGGGAGGCTCCGGCTTTCGATTCTTCGTATTGGGCGCCGCAGCGTCGGCACTTGCGGCATCGGCGCTTGCGGCATCGGGACTCGCGGCCGCCGCCATCGCGGCCGGCGAACCGGCGCGGATCGAAGCGCGCTCGGCCGATTTGCTGGCCGTGGGTCTGGTGCATGGCGATCGAATGAGCATTCATTTGAGCCGCGTGATCGACAATGCGCCGGTGCGGGACGCGGCATTGACCGTGGTGTTGCGCGGCGCTACGCATCCCGCCGTCGCCGAGGCTGACGGCAGCTATACGCTGCGAACTCCGGACCTCGAGATCCTGGGTCCGGCGGCGGTCGAGTTCCAGGTCGCACAGCCATCCGGGACCGAAGCGCTGAAGGGAACTTTGCAGGTCGCCGGCGCGGGGCGGACGGAAGACAAGAATTCGGCGCGCCAGCTCGGGTGGTGGGCGCTCAATTTCGCGGTGTGCATCGGCTTTCTGTGGCTGTATTCGCGGCGCCGCAAGGCGGCAAAAGACTAGCCGCGGCCCCTGGCTTGGCGGGTTAGAAGCTCTGCATGGTTTGCACCAGGAATTGGAATTTCTGGATTCCCGCGATGTCGTTTAGCGGAAATGCGAAATCGACGTGCAGGACATTGCCGAGTCCGGAGCGTGTATTGCCGAGCCGCAACCCGAATCCGACGTCGCGCAGCAGTCCCGGATCGCTGTTGCCGATGACCCCGCTGCCCCAGGTGCGGCCGACGTCCGCGAAGATGGCGCCCCCGACCCGGGCCAGGCGAAAAGGGTACCAATCGGTGTAGAAGCGCTGCTCGACCGTGAGCAGCGCCCGCGAGGTGCCCGCCTCGTAGCGCAGGGGATAGCCCCGCAGGCCGTTATCGCCGCCGAGCAGCAATTGCATGTCGGGATCGAGAGAACTGGTCACGGTCCCCGAGAGGCCGGCGTACAGCAGCCAATCCGGGCGCCAACGCCAATAGTATTTGGCGCCGGCGTCGGCGATCAGGTTGCGGGCACGGCCGTCCTCGACGCGCGAGGAAAAATCACTGGTCAGGAACAATTGCTGCAGCTCGCTCATCTCGATTCCGCGCAGAGCCTTCGCCGCCAGCATGATGGCGTTGCGGTCCGCGCCGAACGCACCCCTCGACAGCCCGACCTCGCCGCTGACTTCAGTGCCGAAGTACAGATCCTCGGTGCGCCCGATCTGGTTTTCGTCGCCGACCTTGGCATATTTGTCCTGCAGCAGATCGAATCCGACGAAAGGGTAGGATAGCGTGCGGTCCGGCGGCAGCTGCCGGGCAGGTGTGGCCGTTGCCGGTGTCGGCAGGAACAAGTTGCGGTCGTAGCGCATGCCGAACGTGAGGCGTCTGGTCCAGCCGTCGATCAGGCCGTTGGACACGCCGCCGCTCAATTCGTAGGAGGTCTCGGAGTCGTTGAATTGGTCGACGATTTCGCCCAGGTTGTAGCGGGAAATGCTGCGATCGTAGCTCGTCGCCGATATTTTGGTGCTCCATCCGGCATCCAGCGAATAAAACGGACGCGTGACCAGAAGCGAACGCTGCGAACCATCGCTCGAGTCGGCGTAGGTGAGCGTCGAGGTCCAGCGCGAGCCGAACACGTTCGGGTCGGTCCACGCGATGGTGTCGCTGGTGCGGTCGACGGTGCTGCCGTGCGACACCTGCAATGCCTTTCCCCAGCCGAGGAAGTTCGAGTCTTGAAGGTTGAAATTCGTGGCGTTGGTGCCGCCGGCCCGTCCGAAGGAGATGCCCGGACTCAAGGTCCAAACGTCCCAGGTGATCACCTTGATATCGACCGTGCCGTCGGCGTAGCTCACCGGCACGATGCGCGCGTCATATATGTAATTGAGCAGGCGCAGCGTTCGTTCGGTTTCCGCGATCTTGCGCGCGCTGTATCGATCGCCGGGGGCGAACAACAATTGCGCCTTGATGCTCGAGCGTTTGCTGCGTATGTGCAGACGGTTTGCGAGCTGATAAAGCCCGTTGCTCTCGCGCGCGTCGCTCTCGTTGAAGATGTTTCGAGTATCGATGTCGATCCGGCCGATGATGGCCCCGGCCGCTTCCAGCTCCGCATCGCTCGGCAGGCCCGCGGGCCGCGGCTCCTCGATCCGCGTGTGCTCCAGATCGGTGAGTTTTGCGGTGAACCCCGGTTCGGCGATCGATGCGGCGAGTACGGTGAACGCGATCAGACGACAAGCGTCGGATGGAGTCATCCGACGGAGCGGCTACAACGCGGCGTTGTCGGTCTCGCCGGTGCGAATACGCAGAACCCGCAGTATATCGGTGACGAAGATCTTGCCGTCGCCCACCTTCCCGGTCTTCGAGGCGCCGACGATGGCTTCCATCACCTGATCGACGAGCTCGTTTTTGACCGCGACTTCGATCCGGGTCTTCGGCACGAAATCGACGACATATTCGGCGCCGCGGTACAGTTCCGTGTGGCCGCGCTGGCGTCCGAAACCCTTGACCTCGGTGACCGTCATGCCTGAGACGCCGATCTCGGAGAGTGCCGCGCGTACGTCGTCAAGCTTGAAGGGCTTGATAATGGCAGTAATTAATTTCATTGTAGACTCCGGTCCAGGGCCGTCGCGACAATACTACCTCAACCCGCTATAAGGGAGAGATGATCTCCACCATCATTATCGTAGGCGCTGGCCAGGCGGGCGCGCAGGCGATTGATACCCTGCGTCGAGAAGGCTTCACCGGCCGGCTGGTGCTCATCGGCGACGAACCGGAACTGCCCTACCAGCGTCCGCCGCTGTCGAAGAAATACTTGTCCGGCGAGATGGCCGCCGAGCGCCTCGTTTTCCGGCACCGCTCCTTCTATGACGAACATCGGATCGAACTCAAGCTGGGCAAGGCGGCGGTGCGTCTCGACCCCGCGGCGCGGCGCGTCGCGCTGGCGGATGGCGAGGAACTCGCCTATGACCGTCTATTGTTATGTCTCGGCGCCGATTCACGCCGCCTGACCTGCTCCGGCGCGACGCTCCCGGGCGTTCACTATTTGCGCACCGTGGCGGATGTCGGCCCCATCCGCGAGGGATTCAAGCCTCAGGCGCGAATCGTGATCATCGGCGGGGGCTACATAGGCCTCGAAACGGCGGCGACCTGCCGCAAATTGGGCTGCGATGTCACCGTGCTCGAGATGGCCGACCGGATCATGAACCGGGTGGTTGCGCCCCCTGTCTCGCAATACTTTGCCGGCGAGCATCTTTTGCACGGCGTCAACATCGTTTGCGACACCCGCGTCGTCTGCCTCGAAGGCAACGGCAGGGTCGAACGGGTCGTTTGCGCCGACGGCAGCACCCATGCGGCGGACCTCGTCGTCGTCGGTGTCGGTGCGGTGCCGACGACCGGACTTGCGGGCGCGGCCGGCCTGGCCTGCGATAACGGCATCGTGGTCGACGAATACTGCCGCACCAGCGATGCCGCCATCTATGCGGCGGGCGATTGCACCAACCATCCGTCGCTGCGCTTCGGCCGCCGCGTGCGGCTCGAGTCCGTGGACAATGCCTTTGAACAAGCCAAGACCGCTGCGCTCAACATGCTCGATCGGCCTTCCGTCCACGACCGCGTGCCATGGTTCTGGTCCGATCAGTTCGACAACAAATTGCTCATCGTCGGGCTCTCGCAGGACTACGACCGCCAGGTGCTGCGCGGCAGTCCGCAGTCGCGAAGTTTCAGCGTCTGCTATCTCAAAGGCCGGGAATTGCTCGCCGTGGAGGCGATCAACCATTCGAAGGATTACATGGCCGCGCGCAAGCTCATCGCGGAGCGTACTCCGCTGCACCTGGACAAACTGGCGGACAACGGGCTTGGCCTGAAAGACGCCGTCTGATGCCGAAGATCGTGTTCATCGAGCCCGGTGGCAAGCGGCGGGAAATCGAGGCGACGCTCGGAATTTCATTGATGGAAGTCGCGCGCCAGCATGGCGTGCAAGGGGTGGTGGCGCAGTGCGGCGGCGCCTGCGCGTGCGCAACCTGTCACGTGTACGTGGGTCCCGCATGGCTCGCGAGGTTGGGGCCGCCCGAAGAGATGGAAGAAGCCATGCTCGAGACCGCATGGGAGCCGCGCGGCAACAGCCGCCTGAGCTGCCAGATTCACATCACGGCCGACATGGCCGGACTCGAGGTGACGGTGCCGCAGCAGCAAGCATAGCCGCTACTCGAAGACGATCAGCAAGTCCTTGGTGTCGACTTGCGCTCCCGGCCGGGCCAACAGCTCCTTGATCACCCCGTCGCGTTCTGCACGCACGGTGGTTTCCATTTTCATCGCTTCCAGGGTGATGAGCGCCTCGCCTTTGCTCAAAGTCTGGCCGATGTGCACCGCCACCGTGGCGATCGTGCCCGGCATCGGGGCCCCGATGTGACAGGCATTGCCAGGCTCGGCTTTGCGCCGCGGCGGGCGCGTCGCCACCTGGCTCCGGTCCGCGACGCGTATCGGCCGCGGCTGGCCGTTCAATTCAAAGAACACCGTGCGCGTCCCGTCCTCATGAGGATCGCTCTTGGTCACGTAACGCACGATCAGCGTCTTGCCGCGCTCTATATCTATGTTGATTTCCTGACCCGGATCCATCCCATAGAGGAATACGGCGGTGGGCAGCGCACTCACGTCGCCATACGCGCTGCGGCCGGCCGCGTAGTCGGCAAATACCTTCGGATACATGAGATAGGAGGCCAGCTCGTAGTCAGTGATCGCGCGGCCCACCGTGGACTCGGCCTGCCGGCGGGCGGCCTTCAAGTCCGCCGCCGGCAGCAGCTCGCCGGGTCGCGACTCGAGCGCGGCCTGACCGCCGAGCACCTTTTTTTGCAGCTCCGCCGGGAAGCCGCCGACCGGCTGGCCCAGCTCTCCGTGAAACAGGCGCACCACCGATTCGGGAAATGCGATTTCCACTGCCGGATCGAGCACGGCCTCGCGGGTAAGGCCGCTCGTGACCATGGTGATTGCCATATCGCCGACCACCTTCGAGGTCGGCGTTACCTTGATGATATCGCCGAACATCTGGTTGACTTCCGCGTAGGCCTGCGCCACCTCCGGCCAACGGTGATCATCAAGTCCGAGCGAGCGCGCCTGTTCGCGCAGATTCGTGTACTGCCCGCCCGGCATGCCGTGCAGGTACACCTCCGAGGCGCCGGCACGGATATCGCTCTCGAAAGCCACGTAGCCGCGGCGCACCTGCTCCCAATAGGTCGAAATCACCCGCAATTTATCCGGATCGATTCCGGCATCGCGCGGACCGAAGCGCAGCGCCTCGATGATGGAGCCGAGGTTGGGCTGCGAGGTGAGGCCCGACAGCGCGTCGATCGCGCCGTCCACGGCGTCGACGCCCGCTTCGATCGCCGCGAGCACGCTCGCGGCCGCGATTCCGCTGGTATCGTGGGTGTGGAAGTGGAGCGGCAGACCCACCTCCTGCTTGAGCGCCGCCACCAGCGCCGCGGCCGCCCGCGGCTGGCACAGGCCGGCCATATCCTTGATCGCCAGCACATGCGCGCCCATCGCCCGCAGTTCCTTGCCGAGCTTGACGTAGTACTTCAGGTCGTACTTCGTTTCCTTGGGATTCGTGAGGTTGCCGGTGTAGCAGATTGCCGCCTCGCAAAGCCGCCCGGTGTCCCGCACCGCCTCGATGGCGACCCGCATATTCTCGACCCAGTTCAAGCAATCGAATACGCGAAACACGTCGACGCCGGCATCGGCGGCGCGCCCGACGAAATGTTTCACGACGTTGTCGGGATAATTGCTGTAGCCGACGGCGTTCGCCGAACGCAACAGCATTTGCAGCAGCAGATTGGGCATCGCCTCGCGAAACTTCGCGAGCCGCGCCCACGGATCCTCCTGCAAAAACCGCATGGCGACGTCGAATGTCGCGCCGCCCCAGCACTCGACGGAGAACAACTGCGGCAACAGGCTGGCGTAATACGGCGCAATCAGCGCCATGTCGTGGGTGCGAAAGCGCGTCGCCAGCAGCGACTGATGAGCGTCGCGCATGCTGGTGTCGGTCAGGAGGATTCGCTGCTGCTGCTGCATCCATTGGGCGAACCGCTCCGGCCCCAGCTCGTCGAGTTTTTGTTTGCTGCCGGGCGGCGGAGGATCCAATACCGCCCGCGGCAGACGCGGAAACACCGGCTGCTTCGGCCGGGCGCGCCCCTTGACTTCGGGATTTCCATTGACGATCACATCGCCGATGAAACTCAGCAGCCGGGTCGCGCGGTCGCGCTTGCGCGGGCTCTTGAACAATTCGGGAGTTTCATCGATGAGCTTCGTGGTGTAGTCGGCGGCGGCGAAGCGCGGATGCATGATGAGCTGATCGAGAAAACGCAAATTGGTCACGACCCCGCGAATTCGAAATTCCCACAGCGCCCGGTGCATGCGCGCGATGGTCTCTTCGGGGGTCGGCGACCATGCCGTCACCTTGACCAGCAGCGAGTCGTAGAAGCGCGTGATGATGGCGCCCGCATAGGCGGTGCCGGCATCGAGGCGGATGCCGAATCCGGCGGGACTGCGATAGGCCGTGATGCGGCCGTAGTCCGGCACGAAATTGTTCTCTGGATCCTCGGTGGTGACGCGGCATTGCAATGCGTGGGCGTTGACTCGAATGTCTTCCTGGCGCGGCACCCCGCTGTCGGCGGTCCCGATGCGGGCGCCCGCGGCAATGCGGATTTGCGCCTTGACCAGATCGATGCCGGTCACGCATTCGGTCACCGTGTGCTCCACTTGGATGCGCGGATTGACCTCGATGAAATAAAATTTGCCGCTGTCCGCATCCTGCAGGAACTCGACGGTGCCGGCTGCCCGATATCGCACCGCGCGGCCGATCTTGAGTGCCGCCTCGCAAAGCTCGCCGCGCTCGCCCTCGCTCAGGAAAGCCGCCGGGGCGCGCTCCACCACCTTTTGATTACGGCGCTGCACCGTGCAATCGCGCTCGTACAAGTGAACCAGGTTGCCGTGGCTGTCGCCGAGGATCTGTACTTCGACGTGCCGCGCACGGCGAATCAGCTTCTCCAGATACACCTCATCCTTGCCGAAAGCCGCCTTGGCTTCGCGCCTCGCTGCCGCCACGGTTTCGACCAGGTCGCGCTCATCCTCGACGACGCGCATGCCGCGGCCGCCGCCGCCCCAGCTGGCTTTGAGCATCATCGGGAATCCGACCGCTCGCGCGGCGGCGAGCACTGCGGCGGCATCGTTGGGCAGAGGCGGCGTCGCCGGCATCACCGGCACGCCCGCGGCCAGCGCCAGATTCCGCGCTTCAACCTTGTTGCCGAGACGACGCATCGTGTCGGGCAAAGGCCCCACGAACACGATGTTGGCGGCGGCGCAACTTTCCGCAAATTCCGGGCTTTCGGACAGGAAGCCGTAGCCCGGATGAACCGCATCGGCGCGCGCCTCGATCGCGATGCGCACGATGTCATCGATGTCGAGATAGGCATCGATCGGGCCCTTGCCGTCGCCCACCAGATAGCTTTCATCGGCCTTGGTCCGATGCAGCGAGAAACGGTCTTCCCGCGAGTGAATGGCGACCGTTCGGATGCCGAGCTCGGCCGCCGCGCGCATGACGCGAATCGCGATTTCACCGCGGTTCGCGATCAGCAGGCTCTTGATGGTCCCGGTCTTGGGAAATGGATTCATCGGCAAATGATGATAGCCTTGCGCCCTCTGAGCGACCAGGGGAACTCATGTTCGGTTTGGCAATACATGGCGGCGCAGGCACCCTGCCGCGCGCCGAGGCAGACGGTGAAAGGGAACGCGGCTACCGCGCCGGGTTGGCCGCCGCACTCGATGCGGGGTACCGAGTGCTGCAGCAGGGCGGCACGAGTCTCGAGGCGGTCACGCGCGCCGTGATGGTGCTCGAGGACGATCCATTGTTCAATGCCGGGCGCGGCTCGGTGTTCACGTACGACGGACACAATGAATTGGACGCCGCGATCATGGACGGCAGCACGCTCAAGGCCGGCGCCGTCAGCGGCGTGACCCATATCCGCAATCCGGTCGAGTTGGCGCGCACCGTCATGGAGCATTCCGAGTTCGTCATGCTGCACGGTGCGGGAGCGGAAGAATTTGCCTTGAGCCGGGGTTTCGCGCTGGTGCCGCGCAGCTATTTTTTCACCGCCGAACGCTGGCGGCAGCTCGAACGCATCCGCGGCGGCGACACCGGATTGTCGGCGCTGACCATATCGCACGTCGGCACGGTGGGAGCGGTCGCCTTGGACTCGGGCGGCCGCCTGGCCGCGGCCACCTCCACCGGCGGCATGACGGCCAAGCGTTACAGCCGCATCGGCGATTCACCCATCATCGGCGCCGGTACCTACGCGGACGATCGCTCGTGCGCGGTGTCGGCCACGGGGCATGGGGAAGTCTTCATACGCGCCGCGGTGGCGCACGATATCTGCGCGCGCATGCGCTTCGGCGGACGCAGCCTGCAGGCGGCCGTACACGAGGTCGTGCTCGGGGAACTGCCGGCGTTGCGCGGCGAGGGTGGCGTCATCGCGATCGACCGGCGCGGCGAGATCGCGATGGAGTTCAATTCGGAAGGCATGTTCCGCGCCAGCCGCAGGGAGGGCGAAGCGGGGGAGATCGCGATCTACCGGCCGTAACCTCAGCCGTCGGCGTGCTGGCCGCGGCGCTTCTCGAAGCGGCCGGTGCGCAGACTCTGGTACTCGGCCTCCATCACCACCACCCGGTTTCTACCCTGCTCTTTGGCGCTGTACAGGGCTTCGTCCGCGAGTTGAATCAGCCCTTCCGGCGTGCGATTGCTGCTCGGGCGGATGAATGCCGCGCCGATGCTCACGGTCAGACGGCTGGCCACCCGCGACGCTTCATGCGGGATGTTGAGCTCCGCTATCGAGCGCTGAATTCTCGTCAGCACTTCGGCAACGTATTCGCGGCTCGCCTCGTAGAGGATCACCGCGAACTCTTCGCCGCCGTAACGCGCAACGAAATCCAAGGGTCGCCGTGCGCACTGGCTCAAGGACATCGCCACGGCGCGCAGGCACTCGTCGCCCGCCTGATGTCCGTAGCGATCGTTGTAGTCCTTGAAACAGTCGATGTCGGCAAGCAACACGGCAACGCGCTCCTGCTCGCGCACGGCCTGCTGCCATACGCGCTTGATGTGCTGATCGAACATGCGGCGATTCTGGATGCCCGTCAGACCGTCTCGCGCCACCATTTCACGCAGCAGGCAGGCTTCCAGAAAGCGCATGCGGCTGGTTTTTTCGTGCATGTAAACCACCGAGGCGCCGAACAGATTGGCGGCCACCATCGCCAGCGCGTCGTACGCGAACTCGCGCCCCGGCAGCTGCAGCACGGTGCCGGCCGCCAGATACACGAACATCACGATCATGTTGGCCGCGAGCGCGTGATAGAAGATCAAGCCGCCCATGAAGTAGATGAAAATGATGGCCAACATCAGGCAGGGAAACAGGATCGACATGCCGCCGAGCGTCGCGATGATCTGAATCGCCACCACGCCGAGGCCGAGTATGGTCGAAGCGATCAGCGCCAGCGGCGGATAGATTCGATGGCGCTGCGGCGAGAAGCTCGATGCAATTCCGAGGAGCAGAGTGGGAATGATCACCAGCATGTGGATCATGCCGGGAACACGGTTGAGTTCGGGACCGAGAACCATCCCCTCGAGCGCGCAGAAGGCGATCGTGATCACCACCGCCAGGCACAGGTTCACACGCGTGTGCACCAGGTTCTCGTCCAAATGCGCGTGCCTGAATTCGGATTCGAGTTCGGCATCGAAGGTGAGCCACGGAAAGCCCGAGTGCAGCTGCCGGGCCTGCGGAGAATCCGGCAGATCCGCTGTGGGAAGTCTTTCGATGCTGCTCATTGGCCTCACCGTACACAACCTAAGCTTGCGCGCTCAATGACCTACGCCACCGTTTGCAGTAAAAAAAAGCGCCTGGGTTTCACTTCGTTATGTCAAATAACGGCGTCTTGCGGCCGCACCGTCCGGTCAATCGCCGAGGTAACGCGCGAGGTAGGTGTCGAAATCGATCTTGTCCGAAGCTTCGATGCGCGTCTGGCGCTCGTGCGACTCGCCGGCGGCGGCGGCGAATTCGGCCAGACGCCGCCCGTTCGGCGGATAAAGATCCAAAAAGTAATCCTTGTGCAACTTCGACATGCGCAGCGCCAGCTGAAAGAACGACTCACCGGTCTGGCGCATCTCCGTGAGCAGGCGCGCCGACGGAGTTCGTTCAACGTCGTCGATTTTTACGCGCTGTTGTTCGAGAGCCGTGACATACGGGCGTTGCGCCTCGCCGTGATCCAGCAATTCGCAAAGTCCCTGCATGGCGTCCAACAATTCGCGAGCCCATTCCAACATGGGAAAGTCGCGTCCCTCGCGTTTTAACATGAGCTTGGGTTCACGGCCGCGCCGCGCGACCAACAGATGGTTGGCGTCGAGGGAAGCTTGCTCGCCCTGGCCGATCGGCGCGCTGTCGCGCAGCAGACACAAGGCGAGGAAAGCCTCCAGGAAACGCAGCTTGTTCTGATTGACGCCGACGGGGTCGAAGGCGCTCACGTCCAACGCGCGGACTTCGACGTATTCCACTCCGGCCCGTTGCAAAGCCTTGGTCGGACGCTCGCCGGAGCGTGCCACGCGTTTCGGCCGGATGAAGCTGTAGTATTCGTTTTCGATCTGCAGGATGTTGGCGTTCAATTGTTGGTAAACGCCGTTGACCTTGACGCCGATCTTCTCGTACGCCGGGAACGGAGTGCTGATGGCGCGCGACAGGTCGCGCACATACTCATCCAGGCTGTTGACCGAGACATTGACCGTCGCCTGATTCTTGTTGCGGTAGCCGATGTCGCTCATGCGCAGCGACGTCCCGTAGGGCTCGTAGAAGGTGTCGGCGTCGAGCTTTGCCAGACTGACCTCGCGGCCGGCGAAGAAGCTCTTCGACACCGCGGGTGATGTGCCGAACAGGTAAAGCACCAGCCAGCCGTAGCGCCGGTAGTTGCGCAACACGCCGAAGTATTGCTCGGATATGAAGCTTTGCTGCGCTTGGGTCGATTGATTCACTGCGCCGAGCACGCCCCACAGGCGCGGCGCAAAGGAATAATTGAAGTGCACGCCTGAGATTGCCTGCATGATGCGGCCGTAGCGCACCCCCAGGCCATGCCGGTAGATGTTCTTCATCCGGCCGACATTGGAAGTGCCGAACTGTGCGAGCGGGATGCTCGCGTCGCCCTCGAGAGCACAGGGCATGCTCGTCGCCCACAGCATTTCGGCGTCGAGGTGGCGGTACACGAATTGATGGATATCGCACAAATACTGCAGCAATTCCCACGTCTCGCCGAACGGCGGCGTGACCAGCTCGATCAGCGACTCGGAAAAGTCCGTGGTGATGTGTTCGTTGGTGAGCGGTGCGCCGAGAGCGTGCGGATGCCTGGTCTGCACGATGTCGCCGGCGGGAGAGACGCGCAGCGATTCCTTCTCGGCGCCCTTGCGGCCGCCGCGCAATACGCCGCGTTCGCCGGAATTCACGAGTCCCGCGACGCGGCGTTCGAATACCTTGTCAACCACGTTACGCAATGCCTCGATCCTCGATTTATGGCAGCTCGGCGACGACCTCGATCTCCACGAGAAATCCCGGATCTATCAGTCGCTGCACCTGCACCCACGATGTCGTCGGCAGCCGCTCTTTGTCGTAAAACTCGAACCGCAAATCGGCGGCTTTCAGAAACGCATCCATGTCGGTCGTGAATATCGTCTCTTTGACGACTTCATCGAAGCCGGCGCCGTGCGCGGCGAGCGTGCGGCGTACGTTCGTATACGCCGCGCGCATCTGTCCCGCCATGTCGCCCGGGGCCACCAGACGGCCATTCTGGTCTGCGGCCACCGAACCGGAAATATACAGCGTTTTATCGATCAATACGGCCTGGGAATAACCGAAATCCTTTTCGTAAGGATTCAGGTGGAACACCTGCTTGACCCGGGGCGGCGGCGGCTCGGGTGTGCGATCGCAGGCGGCGAGCCCCAGCGCGAGCGCGATCCCCACGGCCGTCACCCTGGTCAACACCGCCGATTTACCCCCGTTTTTGCTGTTGTACGAATTCAGCACGGGTGCGCAAGGCGCGCAACATTTTCGGCAGATCGCGCTTGAGGGCCGCGCGTTCGATCCAATGCGGCACCCAGAATCCCGGTTCCAGATCCACCGCGTAGTGTGCAATCGTGAAACCGCCGTCGCTTTGCAATACCCACGAGCCGCGCAACGTTTGCAAATCTCCCGAGACACGCTCGATCGAGACGCGCGACGGCGGGTCATAGGACGCGCGGATCACGTAGCTCAGCCTGGGCATGTACCAGGAATAGTCCATCACGTGGTGGATCCGCTGCCAAGACCGGTCCGCCGCCGTTTCCACGACCTCGCACACCATGAGGCCGGGTACCAGGCGCAGTGCTTCGTTGCAATTCGTTATCAGCGACCACACCACTTCGCGGCTGGCGTGAATTCTGACCGCAGCGCTCGCACTGCCGCTCTGTTCCCCGGAGTCGAGCGCCACGGCAACCTGGATATCGCCCTGCTGCGAGAAATCGGCAACGAAATCCGCCGCCGGCGCGGCGGTAAACAGCAATGCTGCGAAGTAGATGAATGCGCGCACCGCATGCTTTGACCCCGGCGAATGCACACTGTTCGATGCATATTGCCGCCTGGCGGTTGTTTTTTTCGATTTTCGTCACGGCCGGGCCTCCATCCACGCTTTGATTCTGGCCTCCAGAATATCCAAGGGCATGGCGCCGTCGCGCAGCACCTGGGAATGAAACTCGCGGATATCGAACCGCGTCCCCATCGTCTGCTGTGCCCGGTTGCGCAGCGACTGGATCTTGAGCTCGCCGATCTTGCAAGCCAGCGCATCCCCCGGCAGCGCCACGAAGCGGTCGGTCATGAACCCTGCGTCGGCGTCATTGACCGCGAGCTTCGAGCGAAGATAGTCGATCGCCTGCGTCCGGCTCCAACCCTTGGCGTGCAGGCCGGTGTCGACGACCAGCGCGGCGGCGCACCGCAGTTGACCCAGGGCGGCGCCGCGCCTTGCCTCATCGTCGCGGTACAGGCCGAGTTCATCGCCGAGGGAGGCGGCGTACAGAGCCCAGCCATCGACGAAGGCGGGTTCAGCGCCGAATTGTCGGAACTTGGGCAGGTCGCTGCGTTCCTGCTGAAGCGCGCTTTGATAGTGGCGCCCCGGCATCGCTTCCTGCAAAAAGCTCGCGATCTCCACACGCGGCGGCGCCGCGCTGTTCACATACAGGATCGCAGGGACGCCGCGCTGCGCCGCGGCGGGTTGATACACGAGGGCATCGGCCGACCCGCCGGGCGGCAGCGCATCGCGCAGCTCGAAGTCCGCGTGCGGCAGCGTCGCAAACAGAGCCGGCAGCGCCGCCGCCGTCTGCGCTTTGAGGTCTTGATAACCGCTCACCAATCCACCGGCACCCGTGGGCGCAGCCGGATTCGACGGCGCCGGCGCACTCAAGGAGTTCAGGCGGGCTCGGCTGCGCTCGACCTCCGCCAGACCGATGCCATGAATCTCGTCGGGCGTGAGCGCCGAGCCGGTCGCGCGTTTGATCCGGTAAGCATACCAAGCGGGTCCGAGCGGCAGCACCGACAGCGACACCGTGAGCCGCGCCCGCGGCAGGTACTCGCGCTGCAGGAAATCGTGCAATTCACGAAATGCAGGCAGCAGCTTGTCCTTGATCGCGCCGTTCAAACGCCACGCAAGGCGGGTGCGATCGGATTCGGGGAAGGTTTTCGGCATACCCCGCCAAGGGACATAGAACACGTTGCCGGACGCGTCTTCGCCGAATCTTTGCAGCAGCGGCAGCATGCGCTCGACCACAGCGCGCGGCGAGGTGTAGCCGCGGCGCAGACCCGCGCGCATGTTCTCGATCGCCTGCTTCGTCCACGCCACATAGTCATCGATCGAGAGCAGCCAATCCTCATACTCCTTGACGGTGCGGAACGGGAATTGTCCGCTGTCCGCGGCCGCTTGCGCCAGTCGCAGCGGCGGACCGTCGAAGGGATTGATCGGGATGAGCTCGATGGGGTAGGTGAATCCCTCGATGTCCAATGCGCGTTGCCGCGTAAAAATGTCGTAGTTCAAGCGCGCGTCGGCATCGAGCGAAGCGCGCGGAACTGCCGCCGCCTCGGCAAGATAGCGCCGCTCCACCGCCAGGGAATCCGCCATGAATTGCGCCGACTGCGCTTTGCCCGGGGACGCGCGCTCATCCCAGTAGCGGGCGACGATGCGACTTAAGTCATCGTGGGGTGCGACGGGGTTGGCAACAGGGGCAGGGTTCGGGGACGGCGCTGACGAGGCGCCGCAAGCGCCAAGTCCCAAAAACGCAATCCCGTGCAAAATCGCATGCGAAAATCGGCTCATCGATCGATTATAAGCCGGTCGGTTGGTTCATAATTCGAACCTTCTTCATTCGGGAGTCAGCCTTATGTTGGTTGGAGCAAATCCGCGGCGCGTCGCGATCATCGGCGGCGTGCGCATTCCGTTCGTCCGCGGCAACGGCGCTTATGCCGAGGTGGGCAATCAAGAAATGTTGACCGCCGCGCTGCGCGGCCTCGTCGAGCGCTTCGGACTGCAGGGTCAGCGCCTGGATGATGTCGCTGCCGGTGCGGTGATGAAGCACTCGAGTCAATGGAATCTGACGCGCGAGTCCGTGCTTGGATCGGGGCTCGCCGCGGAAACACCGGGGCTCGATTTGCAGCGTGCTTGCGGCACCAGCCTCGAGGCCGCGATCCTGATGGGCAACAAGATTGCCCTCGGCCAGATCGACAGCGCCATCGCAGGCGGCGTCGACACCGTGAGCGATCCGCCGGTGGTCTACCCCAAGAGTTTTCAGCAACTGCTGTTGCGAAGTTACCGCGGCAGGTCGACGGGCGAACGTATCGGCCCCTGGTTCGGCCTGCGCCTCAAGCATCTGCGCCCGGTCCTGCCGGGAATTGCCGAACCCAGGACCGGCTTGTCGATGGGCGAAAGCACGGAACTCATGGTGAAGACCTGGGGGATCAGCCGCGCTGAACAGGACCAGTTGGCGCTCGAGAGCCATCAGAAGGCGACTGCCGCCTATGCGGCGGGCTTTTACAAGGATCTGGTGCACGAGTATCTCGGAGTCTCTCAAGACAACAACATCCGCAGCGACACGAGTCTCGAGAAGCTGGGCAAACTCCAGCCGGTGTTCGACACGTCGGCCGGCACGCTGACCGCCGGCAATTCGACCCCGATGACCGACGGCGCTTCGGCGGTATTGCTGGCCTCCGAAGCGTGGGCCAAGGAACGCAACCTGCCGGTGCTCGCCTACCTGAGCTACGGCAAAGTCGCCGCCGTGGACTTCATCGACAAGAGAGAGGGCTTGCTCATGGCGCCCGCCTACGCCGTGCCGCGCATGCTCAACGACGCGCACCTCACCTTGCAGGATTTCGACTACTACGAAATTCATGAGGCATTCGCCGGACAGGTTCTGTGTACGCTCAAGGCATGGGCGGATCCCGCGTTCTGCCGCGATAAGCTCAAGCTGCCGGAGGCGCTCGGCGCCGTCGACCGCTCGAAACTCAACGTCAAGGGCGGCAGCCTCGCCATCGGCCATCCGTTCGCCGCGACCGGCACGCGCATCGTCGCCACGCTCGCGAAAATTCTCGACGAAAACAAGGCGAAACGCGGGCTGATCTCGGTTTGCACCGCCGGCGGCATGGGGGTCACGGCCATCGTCGAGCGTTGACGGCGTCGGGGAACGCGCTATTCTTAAGCATGGGACTGAACGTCGAACTGACCGCGGCCGATGGTCATCGGCTCTCCGGGTATCAAGCGGAACCCGCCGGCAAGCCGCGCGGCGGCATCGTCGTGATCCAGGAGATTTTCGGCGTGACCCGCCACATTCGGGCGGTGGTCGATCAATATGCGGCGGCGGGATTTCTGTCGCTTGCGCCGGCGCTGTTCGACCGCGTTGAGCGCAACGTCGAAGTGCCCTACACCGATGCGGCGAAGGGCTTCTCCTACGTCAAGGCTCTCGACGACGGCCAGGTGACGCTCGACTTGCAGGCTGCCATCGACCGCGTGGCCCGCGCCGGCAAAGTCGGCGTGGTGGGCTATTGTTGGGGCGGTCTGCAGGCGTACCTGACCGCCGCCCGGACCCACGTCGATGCAGCGGTTGCCTACTACGGCGGCGGCATCAACCAGCATACGGCGCAAAAGCCGCGCGCGCCCATCATGTTCCACTTCGGTGAAACCGATACGCACATTCCGTTGTCCGCGGTCGCAGAGATCAAGGCTGCCGTTCCGGAGGGCGTTTTCCATCTGTACCCCGCGGGTCACGGCTTCAACTGTACGGACCGGGCCAGTTTCGAGCCGGCCAGCGCGCAACTCGCCCTCGAGCGCAGTTTGGATTTCTTTCACCGGCATCTGGGGTAGGAAAGCATGAAACTCAACGATCCGCTGCTGCTGCGCGAGCAGTGTTTCATCGACGGCGCCTGGATACCCGCGGACGACGGCGGCACCTTGGAGGTTCATAACCCCGCCACCGCGGAGAAGCTCGGACGGATTCCGAAGATGGGCGCCGCCGAGACGCGGCGTGCAATTGCCGCGGCCGCCGCGGCAATGCCGGCGTGGGCTGCCAGAACCGGCAAGGAACGCGCACTGGTGCTGCGGCGCTGGTTCGATCTCATGCTCGTGCATCTCGAGGATCTCGCGGTGCTCATGACGGCCGAGCAGGGCAAACCGCTGGCCGAGTCGAAGGGGGAAATCGCCTACGCCGCCTCTTTCCTCGAATGGTTTGCCGAAGAAGGCAAACGGCTCTACGGCGATGTGATTCCGGGTCACCAGGCCGACAAGCGGATACTCGTGCTGCGCCAGCCCGTCGGCGTCGTCGCGGCGATAACGCCGTGGAATTTTCCCGCCGCCATGATCACGCGCAAAGCGGGCCCGGCGCTTGCGGCCGGATGCACGATGGTGTGCAAACCGGCGACCCAGACGCCCTACTCCGCCCTGGCATTGGCTGAACTCGGCAACCGGGCAGGGATTCCCAAAGGTGTATTCAACGTCATCACGGGATCGGCGGCGGCGATCGGCGGTGAAATGACGTCGAATCCCACCGTGCGCAAACTGACTTTCACGGGCTCCACCGAGATCGGCAAGAAGCTGATGGCCCAATGCGCCACGACGGTAAAGAAGGTTTCCCTCGAATTGGGCGGCAATGCGCCGTTCATAGTTTTCGATGATGCGGACCTGGATGCCGCGGTTCAGGGAGCCATCGCCAGCAAGTATCGAAATACCGGTCAAACCTGTGTTTGCGCCAATCGTCTGTTGGTGCAGGCCGGCGTTTACGACGAGTTTACGCAGCGGCTGGCGCAAGCCGTCGGCAAATTGCGCGTCGGCGACGGCCTGGCCGGCGTCACCGATCAAGGGCCGCTGATCGATGCCAAGGCGGTCGCCAAAATCGAGGAGCATATCGAGGATGCCGTGGCGAAGGGCGCGACGATCAGGCTCGGCGGTAAACGCCACGCGCTCGGCGGCTCGTTTTTCGAGCCCACCATCCTCACCCAGGTGACGCCCCAGATGCTCATCGCCCGGGAAGAGACTTTCGGTCCGGTGGCCCCGCTCTTCAATTTCCAAACCGAGGCCGAGGCCATCGCAATGGCCAACGACACCGAATTCGGCCTGGCCGCGTATGTTTACACGCGCGATCTGGCCCGCAGCTGGCGCGTCTCGGAGGCCATCGAATACGGCATCGTCGGGCTCAACACCGGCATCATCTCCACCGAAGTCGCACCCTTCGGCGGCGTCAAGGAATCGGGAATGGGCCGGGAAGGCTCGAAGTACGGCATCCTCGACTACACCGAGATGAAATACGTATGCGTCGGCGGCGTGAGTTGAAAGAGCCGTGCTCGGCCGGTTCCTCGAGTACTCGCTCGCCACGCCGGATATTCGCGAATCCCTGGATTTTTACCTCAAGCTGGGTTTCTCTCCGGTTGAGGTCGGAGAGGCATGGGCGCATCCCTATGCCGTCGTAACGGACGGCCGGATCTGCCTCGGACTGCATCAGGAATCGATCCTCGCACCGTCGCTGACGTTCGTGAAACCCGGTTTGCTCAAACACGCCGAGCTGCTCGAGGAGATGGGAATCGAATTCGAATTCCGACGTCTCGGCACCGATGTGTTCAACGAACTCGGCTGGTTCGATCCCAGCGGGGAACTGGTGCGGCTGATCGAGGCGCGGACCTTTTCGCCGAGCAAACGGCTCGCAACCAACACATCGAAATGCGGCTATTTCCTCGAAATTGCGCTGCCGGCCCCGAGCCGCGAGGAGGCCACCGCATACTGGGAGCAATTCGGGTTCGTCGGGATCGAAGAGACGGATGATCGCCTGCCGCACGTCTCGTGCACCAGCGATTATCTCGATCTGGGGCTTTACGATCCCGCGCATCTGCGCCGCCCCATGCTGCGCTTCGAGACGGACGATGTCGGAGGAGCCCTGGCCCGTCTCGCGGAAACCGGCATCTCGCCGGCGGGAGAAATACCCCGGCCGCTGCGGCCGCTGCCGGCGGCCGTGCTGACTGCGCCCGAGGGAACCTCGATTCTGCTGTCCGACGCCGGCGCGCATTAAATCGGCGACGCGACGATGTGGAACTTGAGTGTCATGGCGTCCTGAACCTGGAGCGCGCCGAGCATCAGGCTGTAGGGCGTGAGCCCGAGTGCGGTTTGACGCAATCCCAGAATTCCGCTCGCCGTCACACCGTTCGAGTCGCCCTGCAGGGTGAGCGGCACATCGATTTTCGATTCGTGTCCCGCCACGCTGATCACGACGCTCGCCGTCACCCGGGCGCCGGGCGCGGTCAGCGGGGCGATGACACCGCTGATGGCGATCAGTGGATGCGCGCCGGCGTCGAGAAGCGCAGCGCTCGACATGTTGTGCAGGGTGCCGGCTTTGGCGTCGTCGGCGATCTCGCCCTCGAAATCGGCTCCCTCTTCGCGGCGCGCCTGGCTGTCATCCACCACGAACGCCGCGACCGGTACTTGCAGCGAAAATACGCTCGAGCCTGCCGCTCCCGGCCCCACGGTGCCGTGGAGTGCGCGGTTGACCAGCACATGGTTGTGCCCGAAGCGGGCCAGCGGCCCGGCGCGGTACACCAGTATGCGGAGTTCCGATCGGTCCGCGTCGATCAGATAGTTCCGCTCCCGTGGCGCCGCATTCGGGGCAACCGAAGGCGCGGCCGGGGTTTGCGGCTGTGTGAGCCGCGGCCGGGGCACGCCGCATGCAACCAGCAGCAACGCGAGTGCCGCAACACCGACGCTTTTGAACATGCAGGGCCCGGATGTCTTGCTAAACTAGTCGGGCCCAGTTTGCACGCGGAGCGCGCAGTATGCCAGGTCGAGGTTCGTCGGGACGCTACACCGCGGTTGCGCAGGCACTACACTGGATCATCGCCGCCTTGATCGTCACCCAATTCGTGCTCGCCTACATGGCGCTGGATCTGCCCAACGGGGTGCACAAGCTCGCTCTGTTCGCGCGCCACAAGAGCTTCGGCATGACGGTGCTGATGCTGGCGATATTGCGTCTGCTGTGGCGGCTGACGAACCCCCCGCCGGAGTTGCCCGCCGGTATGGCTCCGTTCGAGCGCCTGATCGCGCGCGCGACTCACGTTGCGTTCTACGTGCTGCTGTTCGCCATGCCCCTGACCGGCTGGATGATGTCCTCCGCCAAGAACTACGCGGTGAGCTGGTTCGGATTGTTCACCTGGCCCAATCTCATCGGCAAGAATGAAGCCGCGTTCGACGCCTTGCGCGCGACCCATGACGTGTTGAGCGATGTTCTGTTCGCGATCGCGGTCCTGCACATTCTCGCCGCGCTCAAACATCACTTCTGGAACAAGGATGATGTGCTGGTGCGGATGCTGCCCCTCGCCGGACTATCCCGGTCAAAATCGGAGAATCCATCATGATGGCGCGACTTTCGGTATCGCCGGCGTTGTTCGCCGCGGCGTTTCTATCGTCCGGCGTGGGCGTTGCCGGCGCCGCGACGAGCTATTCCGCGGATCCACAGCAAAGCCGCCTCGAATTTGTCGGCGTGCAGGCAGGAGCGGATTTCAAGGGGACGTTCCATAAGTTCACCGCCGCCGTCGAGTTCGCTCCGGACGCACTGCCGGGCGCGCACCTCGATGTCCTGATCGACACGAATTCGGTGGACTCGATGGACAAGGATCGCGACGGCACCATCCGCTCGTCCGATATCCTGGATGTCGCGCACTTTCCGACCGCGCACTACGTCACTCGCAGCATCACCAAGACCGCCGCGGGCTACACGGCGAGCGGCGCATTGACCTTGCGCGGGGTCACGAAGGACGTACCGATCAATTTTCAATTTACACCGTCCGCAACGGGCGCAAAGCTCGAAGGCAGCGCCCAGCTCAAGCGCCTCGATTTCGGCGCCGGACAGGGCGACTGGAAGAGCACCGAGTGGGTGGCTGACACCGTGAAAATAAGCTTCTCGCTGCTGCTCAAGCCCAAGACCTGATTGCCTGCCGTCTAACGGACCGGAAGCTCGCGCGATTTTTGCACCGTGCGCAGCGCGAAGCTCGACTGCACGCGCGCGACATTCGGCAGCCGGGTCAGGTGCTGACTATGCAGGCGTTCGAAATCCGCGGTGTCGGCGAGCACGACCCGCAGCAGATAATCGTATTCGCCCGACATGAGATAGCACTCCATCACTTCGGGAACCTTGCGCGCGGCCTCTTCGAACGCGTGCAAGTGGGCCTGCTCCTGCCGCTCCAACGTGATATTGACGAACACATTCACCGGGCAGCCCGCCTTCTGCTGGTTGATCCTCGCCGTGTACCCTTCGATGAAACCCGATTCCTCCAATGCCCGAACCCGCCGCAACGTGGCGGATTCGGACAAGCTGACGCTCTCGGCCAGCTGACTGTTGGTGATGCGTCCATCGAGCTGCAGTGCGCGCACGATGGCGCGATCGTAGCGGTCCAATTTCATTGTAGGCTCCCAGCTATAATTTGCAGTTTATTGCGTGAAATGGCGATAAGTCGCGGTATTCTGCCATAGGAGCGTCCTTGCGGACCAGATTTTGCAACTTTCCAGCACCGGCCTGCCGTACCCTAAGGATCCCCCACCCGGCCGGCATTGCGGAGCATCATCATGAAAATCGGCGTCCCCAAAGAGATCAAGATTCACGAGTATCGGGTTGGCCTCGTGCCGGCGGGCGTTCGCGAACTGGTTGCAGCGGGACACCGAGTACTGGTGCAGAGCGGCGCCGGGGCCGGCATCGGCTTCGAGGATTCGCACTATCAGGCGGCGGGCGCCGTCATCGCGCAAAGCGCCGCGGACATCTTCGCGAGCGTCGACCTCGTCGTGAAGGTCAAGGAGCCGCAGCTCGCGGAGTGCAGGCAGCTGCGCAGCGGGCAAACCTTGTTCACTTATCTGCATTTGGCTGCCGACCGTGAACAGACGCAGGCCCTGCTGGCATCCGGCGCGACGGCGATCGCGTACGAGACCGTGACCGCGCCCGATGGCTCGTTGCCTTTGCTTACGCCGATGAGCGAAGTCGCGGGGCGCATGTCGGTGCAGGTGGGTGCCAACAGCCTGCAGAAAGCCAATGGCGGCTTCGGAGTGCTGCTGGGCGGTGTACCCGGCGTCGCGCCCGCCAAGGTCGTGATCTTGGGAGGCGGTGTTTCCGGCACTCATGCGGCGGAAATGGCCATCGGCCTGCGCGCCGACGTGACCGTCGTCGACCGTTCGGTGAAACGGCTGCGCGAGCTGTCGTCGATTTTCGGCAGCCAGCTGAAGACAGTCTACTCGACCGCCCATGCGATCGAAGAGCTGGTGCGCGATGCGGATCTAGTCATCGGCGCCGTGCTCATCGCCGGTGCCGCCGCGCCGAAATTGGTGACGCGGGCGATGGTCAAAAGCATGAAGCCCGGTGCGGTGCTGGTCGACATCGCCATCGATCAGGGAGGCTGCTTCGAGACCAGCCGCCCGACCACGCATGCCGAGCCGACCTATGTTGTCGACGGCGTGATTCACTACTGCGTCACCAACATGCCGGGCGCCGTGCCGCGCACCTCCACATTTGCCCTCACCAATGCCACCCTGCCGTATGTCCGGGCGCTCGCCGATCTGGGTTGGCGCCAGGCCCTCGTGAACGACCCGGGATTGGCGCGCGGCCTCAATGTCCATGCCGGGCAGCTGACTCACGAGGCGGTGGCGAGCGCGCTGGGGCTGGATTTTCGCGCCTTCAAAGCGGCCTGAGGCCGCCGGGCTCGCGATGCGCATCGCCGTGTGCCGGGCAACGCTGCTCGCGTCGCTGCTCGCGGCCGGGTGTGCGGCATATCCGCAAATCCAGGAGGGACTGTGGGACGTGCGCGTTCAAAGCACCGAAAATCCCGGAGCGAAAAAAACGCAGTACGAGTACAAGCTGTGCCGCGATCATGCCTACGACAAGCAGACTGATTCCCTGGTGAAAAACAACAAGGACTGCAAGACCACGCTCGAAGCTGCCGGCCCCAACCGCTATTCGGCGGCATCGCGCTGTACGGTGGGAGCCACCGTGATCGTTTCGAAAGGGCTGTCGATTTACGAAAACGGCAATTCCATACATTCCGAGACGGTTGCCACCTACACGCCGCGGCTTTACGGAAAGAGCGACGAGACGCTGATTCTGGACCAGCAATTCCTCGGCAGTTGTCCGGCCGGAATGAAACCGGGCGATCGATTGTTGCCCGACGGTCTGATCGCGCACCCCAGATGATCCGCATCGGTCCCGGTTGCTACTATACGACTGATCAATTACTCTGAGCGCCCGCAAAATCCTGTGAGGCAAGGGATCGGCCATGGCCCGCAATCCACGCTTTGACATTTTGTTCGAGCCGGTGCGCATCGGGCCGGTCACGGCGCCGAACCGTTTTTACCAGGTCCCGCACGCGAGCGGCATGACGAATGCCCTGCCGCAGGTCCGCGCAGGCTTCCGCGAAACGAAGGCGGAAGGCGGCTGGGGCGTGGTCTGCACCGGTGCCGTCTCCATCCATCCGAGCTCGGACGATTCGCCGCTGCCGTTCGCCATTCTCTGGGACGACAAGGATATCCGGTCCCACGCCCTGATGACCGACGCCGTCCATCGCCACGGTGCATTGGCGGGAATCGAACTTTGGCACGGCGGCGCCTGCACGTTGAACCGCACCAGCCGCATCGCGCCGCTGTCGCCGTCGGGCATGCCCTGGTTGTCGACGCATCTGGGCTTCATGGGGAATCTGCGTCCGCGGGTCATGGACGACGCGGACATTCAGGATCTGCTGCGCTGGCAGGCCGCCGGCGCGCGGCGCGCGATGCAGGCGGGATTCGATATCGTCTACGTCTACGCCGGAATGGGCTATCTGCCGTACGAGTTCCTGCTGCCCGAATACAATCGCCGCACCGACGCCTACGGCGGTTCGATCGAGAACCGGGTGCGCCTGGTGCGTGAACTGCTGGATGTGACCCGCGATGCGGTCGGCGACAAATGCGCCGTGGCACTGCGCATCAGCCTGGAGGAACTGCGCGGCAGACCCGGCGGGAGTGCGGCCTCCGAGGCGCATGAAGTCGTGGCCCTGCTCGCCGACATACCCGATCTCTGGGACGTCAAGATGGACTCGAGTCCGACCGATTGCGCGCCCTCGCGTTTTTCTCCGGAGGGCAGCCACGAGCCCATCATCAATTTCGTGAAGCAATTGACGCGCCGGCCGGTGGTGGGCGTCGGCCGCTTCACCTCGCCGGACGTGATGGTCTCGCAGGTGCGCCGCGGCATTCTCGACTTGATCGGCGGCGCCCGGCCCTCCATTGCGGATCCGTTCCTGCCGAAGAAGATCGATGACGGGCGCGAGCACGAAATTCGCGAATGCATCGGCTGCAACATCTGCATCTCGAGCTGGCACGATGGCGTGCCGGTGCGCTGCACGCAGAATCCCACGGCCGGCGAGGAATGGCGCCGCGGTTGGCACCCCGAACGATTTGCACCGCCGGCGAGCGACTCGTCCATCTTGATCGTCGGCGGCGGCCCTGCCGGGCTCGAATGCGCCACGACGCTGGCCCGGCGCGGTTATGCGGTGACCATCGCCGATTCGGCGGACGAATTCGGCGGGCGGCTGCGCTTCGAAACGGCGCTGCCGGGACTCAAGACCTGGAACCGGGTCGCCGACTGGCGGCTCGGGCAGTTGCGCGAACGGCCCAACGTCAGCATGTACCCGGGAAGCGCGCTCGGCGTGGACGATATTTTGGGGCTCGAGCACCGCCATGTCGTCCTTGCGACCGGCGCCCGCTGGACCAAGATGATGTATTCAACCTTGGAGTTCCCCGTCGGCGAGCTCGATGGGCCGGCGGTTTATACGCCCGACGACCTTGCCGCCGGCATCATGCCGCAAGGCCCCGTGCTGGTTTTCGATTTCGACAACTACTACTTGGGCGGCGTCATCGCCGAACACCTGGCGAGGTCGGTCCGCGAGGTGGCCTACGTGACGCCCGCCGGCAATGCGTCGGCGTGGACGTTCATGACGAACGAACTGCCGCTCGTGCACCGCGCTCTCGGCAAAGCGCAGGTTGCCATTCATACGTTGCGGCGGGTAACCGCTTTTGACGGCACAGCGGCGACGCTCGCGGATGTGTACAGCGGCAGCGAGCAGCGCCTTGCCTGCCGCTCGTTGGTGATCGTCGGGGTCCGGGCGCCGCGCGATGAGCTCTACCACGCTCTCGTCGCGCGCGGTTCCGACCTCAAAAGCGCTGCCATCGACTCGGTCACCCGCATCGGCGATGCGCTCGCGCCGGGTGCGATCGTGCACGCGGTGCACAGCGGGCATCGCTACGCGCGCGAGTTCGATACGATACCGGGGACTTCACCCTACGCACGGGACTATCCGTCATGAATGCCATCCATTTGGAACGCAGCCTGCCCTCCAGCTGGTACCGCACGGCCGAGGTGTTTCGCGTGGAAAAGGAGCGCATCTTCTGCCGCGAATGGATTGCGGCGTGCCGCGAGGAAGAATTGCCCAACGCAGGCGATTCCATGGTGCTGGATGTCCTCGGCGAAAGCATTTTGTTGGTCCGCAATCGCGACGGTCTGTTACGCGGCTTCTACAACGTGTGCCGGCATCGCGGGTCGCGCCTGTGCCGGACCGCCGCCGAGAACGCCGCGCTGACGGTGACGCTGCCCGGCGGCATCACTGCGGGACGGATGATCGTCTGCCCGTATCATCAGTGGTCGTATGACTTCAACGGCGCGCTGGTCGCGGCGCCGCATCTGACCACCGCCTTAGGCTTCGCGAAGCAGGATTACTCGCTTTATCCGGTCGGCGTCGAGAGCTGGGGCGGCTTCGTCTTCCTGCATTTGACGCCCGCGGAGGCCAGACCGCTGGCCGCCCAGCTGGCGGGCATTCCCGACCGCTTGCAGCGATATCCCTTGAGTGAGCTCTGCATCGGCGTCACCAAACGCTACCAAGTTGCGGCGAACTGGAAGATCCTGTGCGAGAACTACAACGAATGCTATCACTGCGCCGGTGTGCACCCGGAGCTATGCGCGGTGGTTCCCTCGTTCCGTGAATCGGGCGGCGCGAATCTCGACTGGAACCGCGGGATCCCCCACCGCGAGGGAGCCTACACGTTCACGCACTCGGGCACGACCTCGCGCCGCGCATTTCCCGGGCTGAACTCCGATGAGCAGGTGCGCCATAAGGGCGAGCTGGTGTACCCGAACCTGTTTTTGAGCATCGCCTGCGATCACGTCGCCGCCTTCATACTCGAGCCGCGCGGCGCCGAACGCACCGACATCGTTTGCCGGTTCTTGTTCGAGCCGCATGAAATGGCTGGAGCCGGCTTCGACCCGGCGGACGCGGTGGATTTCTGGGATCTGGTCAACCGCCAGGATTGGGCGGTGTGCGAAGGCGTCCAGCGGGGAATCCAGTCGCGGGTCCATACTCACGGTTACTACGCACCCATGGAAGACTGGAATCTGGACATCCGGCGCTATGTGACCGAGCGAATCGAGGCCTTTGTAGCCGATCGCGCGTAACGCAACGCCTTCGGTCCGCGCTTCGGTATAATCCAGCGAAAGGGACTTTAAATGGCACTGAAGCGGCATGTTCCGAAATTTCACCGTGCGACGCCGGCGGTGCGCCGCGAAGCGTTGGTGGATGCGACCTTAAGCTGCCTCAAGCGCTATGGCCATGCAGGCGTGTCGGTGCGCCGGATCAGTGCCGCGGCCGGCGTCTCGATCGGCTTGATCAACCACCACTTTCCCAGCAAATCCAGTCTCATCGCGGAAACCTACGAAACGCTCTCCTTCTCCCTGCTCGACTCCATCAAGCGGCAGGCCGGCAACCATTCAGTCTCGCCGCGCGAGCGCCTGACCAATTTCTTCAAGGCTTCCTTCGCTCCGGAGCTGCTCGATCCGCAGCTTTTCAATGTCTGGCTGGTGTTTTGGAGCATGGTGGCGCATTCGGCCGAGATACGTTCGGTGCACACCCTGACGTACGGCAAGTACCGCGCGGTGCTCGAGTCGATGTTGCAGGAACTCGTTGATTCCGGCGAGGCGCCGCCGTTCAGACTGCGCCCGGCCGCGATCGCGCTGTCCGCGTTTCTCGACGGCTTCTGGGTCGAATTGAGCTTGAGCCCGACGGTGTTCAAGCCGCGCGAAGCGATCGCGCTGTGCGAGGATTGGGTCAATGCCCTGTGCATCGGCGGCTTCCCCCGGCTGTTGGCCACCCCCAAGGCCAGGAAGGCCGGCGCTGTGCGCAAACCCCGCAAATCGTAGCGTCCGCTAGTGGCGATTGCCCGCCATTGTTATACTTTCGTTCAACAACATTCAAGGAGGCCGTGATGGAAGCGAAGCGCCATTTGCAGAGCGAGGTGCCGGCGGCGGCTCTCGCGGGCGAGGAAGGATTCAGCCTGCCCGGTTGGATCTATCGCGATGCGGATTTCCTCGAAGCGGAGAAGCAGCGGGTGTTCGCCACGTCGTGGCAGGTGCTGTGCCATCTCAACGATATTCCCGAAGCGGGCGATTACCACACCCTGGATTTCCTCGGCGAGCCTTTGGTCGCGGTGCGCGGTCAGGGACAACGGGTGAGCGCGTTTTTCAATGTCTGCCGGCATCGCGCCGCGCGGCTCTTGGACGGGGGTTCCGGTCACTGTCCGGGAAGAATCGTCTGCCCTTATCATGCGTGGACCTACGACCTCGAGGGCCGTCTGACCCACGTCACGCACCGCAAGGAATTCGCCGAATTCTCGCTCGAGCAGTATTCGCTGAAGCCCGTCGAGACCGAGATATACAAGGGCTTCGTTTTCGCCCGTCTCGAGCCCGGCCTGCCGCACGTCGCGGAAATGCTTGCGCCGTACGAGAGCGAATTGGCGGCCTACCGCCTCGAAGAGCTCAAGCCCCTGGGCCGCGTGACTCTGCGCACCCGCCATGTGAACTGGAAGAACGTCACGGACAATTATTCCGACGCCATGCACATTCCTGTGGCTCACCCGGGCCTCACACGCCTGTTCGGCCAGAGCTACGGCGTGGAGGCGCAGCCGTGGGTGGACAAAATGTGGGGGTATCTGCGCGACGTCCCGTCTTCACAGCTGTCGGAGCGGCTCTATCAAGCCGTGCTGCCGAAATCGCCGCATCTGCCCGCCGAGCGGCAGCGCCTGTGGACCTACTTCAAGCTGTGGCCGAATATCGCCTTCGATATCTATCCCGACCAGCTCGATTTCATGCAGATGATTCCGGTCTCGCCGACCGAGACTCTGATCCGCGAGATCGCCTACGTCCACCCCGACAGCCGGCGCGAGATGCGTGCGGCGCGTTATCTCAATTGGCGCATCAACCGGCGGGTCAGTATCGAGGACAAGGCCCTCATCGAACGCGTGCAGACCGGTATGGGCTCGCGCAGCTATACGCCCGGTCCGCTGGGACGTTCCGAGGTGGCGCTGCGCGGTTTCGCGCAGCATATGCGCAGGCTCATTCCGGAGAGCCGGCTCGAGCAGCCGCCTGCGCCGGGCTGGCATGCCCGCAACGGACTGAAAAAGACCCATGGCTGATCCAAAAATTCGCGATGTCGTGATCATCGGCGGCGGCCACAACGGGCTGGTCTGCGCGGCCTATCTTGCGGCGGCCGGCTTGAAAGTGACCGTCCTCGAAAGGCGCGGCGTGGTCGGCGGCGCGGCGGTCACCGAAGAATTTCATCCGGGTTTTCGCAACTCCGTGGCGGCTTACACCGTCTCGCTGCTCAACCCGAAAGTCATCCGCGATCTGGATCTGCCGCGCCACGGCCTGCGGGTCGTCGAACGCAAGCTCGCGAACTTTCTGCCGCTGGACGAAGGTCGGTATCTCAAAGTCGGCGCCGGCAGGACCGCCCAGGAAGTGGCGAAGTTCTCGGCGCACGATGCCGGCCGTCTCACCGCCTACGGCGAGCGCCTCGAAGTGATCGCCGATGTGCTGCGCGACATGGTGCTCGAAACCCCGCCGAACGTCTCCGCCGGCAGCTGGCTGGAAGCGCTGCCCGAGTTGCTGAAGAGTGCGCGTCTCGGCAAACGCATCGCGAAACTCGACATGCCGATGCGCCGCGAACTCCTCGACTTGTTCGTCAAATCCGCCGGGGATTACCTGGACGCCTGGTTCGAGAGCGCACCCATCAAGGCGGCCTATGGTTTCGACGGCATCGTCGGCAACTATGCGAGCCCGTATTCGGCAGGTTCCGGCTACGTTCTATTGCACCACGTCTTCGGCGAGGTCAACGGCAAGAAGGGAGCATGGGGCCATGCCATCGGCGGAATGGGCGCGATCAGCCAGGCGATGGCCAGGGCAGCCGCCGAGCGCGGCGTTGATATTCGAGTTTCGAGCCCGGTCCGCGAAGTGCTGGTCGAGGCCGGCCGCGCGGTCGGCGTGGTCACGGAAAACGGCGATGCCATCCGCGCCAACAGCGTCGTTTCAAATTTGAATCCGAAGCTCTTGTACGGTTCGCTCATCGACCCGGCCGCTTTGCCGCAGGATTTTCGCGAGCGCATCAATCGCTGGCGCTGCGGTTCCGGAACGTTCCGCATGAACGTGGCCCTGTCCGAACTGCCCGATTTCACCGTGCTCCCCGGCCGTTCGCTCGCCGAACATCACAGCTCGGGCATCATCATGGCGCCGAGTCTCGCGTACATGGAACAAGCCTATGTGGATGCCAAGGCCGGCGGATGGTCGAAGCGGCCCATCGTCGAGATGCTGATTCCTTCGACTCTGGACGACAGCCTGGCGCCGCCCGGGCAGCATGTGGCCAGCCTGTTCTGCCAGCATGTCGCCCCGGTCCTGCCGGATGGCGCGTCCTGGGACGATCATCGCGAACAAGTTGCGGACGTGATGATTGATCTCGTCGCGAGCCACGCGCCCAATTTCAAGTCTTCTGTATTAGGAAGGCAGATCATGAGCCCTTTGGATCTCGAACGGACCTTCGGCTTGATCGGCGGCGATATATTTCACGGCGCGCTCACTTTGGACCAAATGTTCTCGGCGCGGCCGATGCTCGGACACGGCGACTATCGCGGCCCGCTCAAGGGGTTGTACATGTGCGGATCCGGGACGCATCCCGGCGGCGGTGTGACCGGCGCGCCAGGCCACAATGCCGCACGCGAGATCATCGCCGATTTTCGGCGCGGCCGCGTCCGGCAGGCTTAGTTTAGTGAGTCAGCAGCGCGCCTACTTCTTCGCGGGGTCCGGATAGTGGAATGGATCGCTGACCCGCGGCTGGCTGGGCAGCACCTTGCGCGGCAATGGCCGGTCGCTGTTCGCGGCATCCACCAGAACGCCGGCCAACACCGCCGCGGCCTGCCTGAGATCCTCCGGCCGCAAATGGTCGAAGGTGTCGAGATCCGTGTGATGCACCCGCGTTTCGTAATCCAAGGGATCTTGAATGAATTGAAACGCCGGCAGGCCGAGCCGGCTCAAGAATACATGGTCCGTGGACTCGGTGGGCTCCGCGACCACGGCGCCCGCGCCCATGCTCGCAAACGGCGCCAGCCACTCACGAAAGATCGGGACGACGGCCAAATTCCCTTCGGTGTAAATCCCGCGGATCTTGCCGGAGCCGTTGTCGATATTAAAATACGCGATCATGTCGGCAAACCCCGGCAGCGTTTGAATTGGATACGCATCCAAAGAAAACGACACCGGCAGATCGGCGAGCTCCGGATCGGTGGTCGGGCGGCGCGCCAGATGCTTCTCGACGTAAGCGGCCGAGCCGATCAGGCCCTGTTCCTCGCCCGACCATAGGGCGAATCGAATGGTTCGTCTCGGCTGCACGCCGAGGCTCGACAGAATCCGGGCCGCCTCCATCACCACGGCGCTCCCGGCACCGTTATCGGCCGCGCCATCGGCCGCGACCCAGCTATCGAGATGCGCGCCGGCCATCACATAACCGGCCTTGGCATCGCTGCCCGGGATATCCGCCAACACGTTGTAGGCGTTGTGATCGGCGTCCTCGTAGTGGACGCGGCTGTCGATCTCGATCCTCACGTCGCCGAGTTTCGCCAAGCGCGCGAGGCGGCGATAGTCTTCGGCTGCGAGTTCCAGGCCGGGCAGCTTGGGCGTCTTGCCGACGCGAAAGCCCACGCCTTCTCCATGCACCAAGCGGCCTTCGGTTCGTGACATCTGCACCCAGGCGAGCGCGCCCTCCGCCGCCAGGAAACTGTCGATTTTGATACGCAGGCGATAGCGCTCGATGCGCTTCTGCCGCGCCTCCGGATCGAATACGGGTTCCTGATACCTGTCCAATTTGGCAATGTCCGCATCGCTCAAGCGCTGGAACGGTGCATCGCCATCGTCCTTCGGCGGCCCCGGCCAGCTCACCAGAACGATCTTCCCGGACAGCTTGCCCTGCCAATCGGCGAAATCCTTGTCGCTGGCGATCGGCGCCACGATCACCGCGCCGCTGAGAGCGCCGTTGGTCGCCGGCGTCCACGCAATCGGAATGCCGTGCAATTCGAGCGGCCGCGGCACCGTCATCCGCACATGCGCGGATTCGATCCACCAGCCGCGGCCGAAGTCGAAAGCCTCGGTCCTGACGTCCTTCAATCCCCAACTCTTGAACTTGTCCTGGGTCCAGCGCTCGGCCCTGCGCATCGCGGGAGAATTGGTCATGCGGCCGCCGATTTGATCGGCGAGGTAGGCGGCGATATCGACCACTTCGCCGTGATTGAATGCGGCATCCACGATGCGGTTGACGGCGACGACCGAGTCGGACGACGGCGCCGCCGGCGACGCCGCGATCAGCACAGCACTCAGGCACGAACCGGCCAGCAGAAACTTCACCGGCATCCCCTTCATTTTTTGAGACTTGCCCGCATCCTAACAATCCACCCCGGCGGCTTCCATCGCGACGGCTAGACTTCGATTCCCTGTCCCTTGAGGTATTCGTCGTAGGTTCCCTTGAAGTCGGTGGCGCCGGCGCCGGCGCGCAATTCGATGATGCGCGTCGCCAGGCCGGCCACGAACTCGCGGTCATGCGACACGAAAATGATGGTTCCGGGGTAGTGCTCGAGGCCGATCTGCAGTGATTCGATGGTTTCCATGTCCATGTGGTTGGTGGGCTCATCCATGAGCAGCACGTTGGGCTTGGTCAACATCAACTTGCCGTAAATCATCCGCCCTTTCTCGCCCCCCGAAAGCACCTTCACCGATTTCTTGGTCTCTTCGCCCGAAAACAACAGCCGGCCGAGGGTCGCGCGCACGATCTGGTCGTCGTCGGCTTTGCCCGTATATTGCGACATCCAGGAGAACAAGTCCGTGTGGTCGTCGAACTCGGCTTGCGGATCCTGCGGCATATATCCTGGCTGCGCGTTTTCGACCCAGAGAATGCGGCCCGCGGTGGGCCGCAATTCGCCCGCGAGGCAGCGCATCAGCGTCGTCTTGCCGACGCCGTTCGGGCCGATGATGGCGACGCGTTCTCCGCCCTCGATGTTGAAGCTGAGATCCTTGAGCACGATTTCGTCCGAGCCGGGATAGCTGAATGACAGCTTCTCCACGGTCACCGCCGAGCGGTACAACTTCTTGCCCTGCTCGAAGCGGATGTAGGGGTTCTGCCGCGACGATGGCCGGATTTCCTCGATCTTGATTTTCTCGAGCTGCTTCTTGCGTGAGGTCGCCTGCCGCGCCTTGGACGCGTTTGCGGAAAAGCGCCGCACGAATTCCTGCAAGTCGGAGATCCGATCCTTGGCTTTGGCATTTGCCGCCTCGACCCGCGCCCGCGCCTGCACCGACGCCAGCATGAAGTCGTCGTAGTTGCCCGGATAGATCTTGAGCTGCTGAAAATCCAGGTCCGCGACATGCGTGCATACCTGGTTCAGAAAGTGCCGGTCATGGCTGATGATCACCATCGTGGCATCGTAGTTGTTGAGGGCGCTTTCGAGCCAGCGGATCGAGTGGATGTCGAGGTTGTTGGTGGGTTCATCGAGCAGCAGCACGTCCGGCCTGGAAAAAAGCGCCTGCGCCAGCAGCACGCGCAATTCCAAGCCCGGCGGTACTTCGCGCATCGGCCCGTTGTGGCGCGACTCGTGGATTCCGGCATCGGTGAGGATGCTGGCCGCGCGAGCCTCGGCGTCGTAGCCGCCGTATTCGGCGAACACGCCCTCGAGCTCGGCGGCCTTCATGTAATCTTCATCGGTGGCATTGGGATCCGCGTAGATCCGGTCGCGTTCCTTCATTGCGGCCCACAATTCCGTGTGGCCGCGCATGACGACGTCGAGCACGCGGTCATCCTCATAGCCGAATTGGTTCTGATTGAGCTTGCCCAGGCGCATGCCGGCCTGCAGCATGACGTCGCCCGCGCTCGGCTCGAGATCGCCGCCGAGCACTTTCATCAGCGTGGATTTTCCCGAGCCGTTGGCGCCGATGAGACCGTAGCGGTTGCCGTCGGAGAACTTGACCGTCACCTGTTCGAACAGCGGCTTGGCGCCGAACTGAACGGCAACGTTTGAGGTGGAAAGCATGTTCGTCCAATCAACTGATATGACCGAGTGGGGCTGGCCGGTCGGGCCGCGCTGCGCTAAACGGGGGTACTCGGATGGAGTCGCGTCGTTGGCGGTGAGCTCCCCATGCCGGCGGCGCGATTCTAACCGAGCCGGAGCATTCCGTCACGCGCCCGCGGTTTAGTCGAAAGGTTGCAGCGTCTGCGTCGCGCCCTTGGCGTCTTTCGCCACGAGCTCGGCGGGCGGCAGCGATTTCTCGACCCAATCCTCGAGAGCGGCCTGCCAGTTCACGTCGGTCGGCGCATCGCCGCCGCGGCAATGGAGCATCCCCGGCACCATGTACAGCCGGTAGAAGCTGCCCGCAGCGGCGGTCTTCGCGGCCATTCGCTCGCGGTACTCCAACGAATACCCCGGAGGGATGGCCGGGTCGTTCCAGCCGTGATATTGGATGAGCTTGCCGCCGTGCGCCTTGAAGGCGCTGAGGTCGGGATTGTCCGAATCCATGATCGGCGCGTAGCGGCGCTCGCCGCGCACGATGTCCGCTTCGGTCACTTTGCCGAGCTCGAGCTTCGGATCGTTCATCACCATATACGCGAGATAATTCCACGTGAACTTGATGCCGGCCGGCTGGGTTTGGCCGTCCCGGCCGGTCAGCCACGCGTCCCAGCTTCCCTTGACGCCTTCGGCGCCCGGCAGCACCGCGTACAGCACCGTGCCGTTGGCGGGGTCTTTGCGCTCAGCATACAGGACGCGGGCCGTGTTGATTTGCGCGTCCGTGAGACAGGTGTCCGTCTGGCCGGGGGCGCATTTCAATGCAGCCAGATCGACGTGACACTGCCGCGGATCCTTGAGATACGCCGCGCCGGTGCCGCAGTTCTGCAATGCGTGGCGCTGCAACAGCGCCAGCTGCGGCGCCGGGATGGCCTGGATCGCGCCGCCGAGTTCAGCCGCGCGCAGCGCGCCGCCGGTCAGCAGACGCGTCATGGAATAGGCAGGGGCTCCCGCGATGATTCCGTCGAAGTAGGTCGGAAAGCGCTGCGCCATCATCAGCGCCTCGCGGCCGCCGTCGGAGCACCCGGCGAAGTACGACTTGACCGGTGTTCTCGACGTCAATCGGCGCACGATCAGCTTCGAGGCGAACGCGGTCTCGCTGATGGCCCGCCAACCATAATCCTTGACCTTCTCGGGATGATCCAACGCCCAACTCGCATCGGTGCCGTCTTTCGCTTCGTGGCCGTCGTCGGTGCCGGCGACGGCGTAGCCGAGCGACAGCACATGCGCCATCCATTGATACGGGATCGACCCGGCGAAGCCGCCGTTGCCGATCTGTTCGAACTTGCCGTTCCAGCCGGCCGACGGCACCCAGACCTCGAAATGGATCTGCGAGTCCCTGGTGGGTTTCGAGATTGCCTGGACGCGGCAATAGTCCACCGGCGCACGCGCACCCCCTGCCTCGTCCGGCGTTATCGAAGTGCCGGCCGCAATGAGTTGCGCTCGGGTCACGCTCACGTGCTCGAGCTTCATGCGCTTCAACTGACCACAGTCCTCGGCGTGGACGGCCGCGAAAATCAGCAGCTGCAACACCCCGCTCAATACCACCCGATGGCGCATCAATGAGTCCCCATGACGATCAACGGCACTCCGAACAGGCGGGCGTGCGCCCAACCGATTATCCATACATAGGCCGCAAGCCCCAACACGACGGCGATGACGTCGTTCCACGGCCCGCCTCATTTCTTGCGGCGTGTCTTGCGGCGTGCCGTGCGCGACGCCACGACGGCGTTGCGTTTTACGGCCTTTCCCTTGGCCTTTCCCTTGGCCTTCGCCGCGGGCTTGGATCGCGCCGCTGTTCGCGCCGCAGGCTTGTGCTTTGTTTTGGGCTTTGGTTTGGGCTTGCGTGTGCCCCGGGCCTTGCGCTCGAGCTTGGGCTCTTTCTTGGGAACCCGCGTCGCGGCGCTCGGCTTCCCATTCACGGGGCTCTCATCCGCCGCCGCAACGCCGCGCAGCTGGTCGAGAATTCCGGGGTTTTCCAGCGTCGACATGTCTTGCGTGATCTGTTCACCGCGCGCAATCGAACGCAGCAAGCGGCGCATGATCTTGCCCGACCGTGTCTTCGGCAGGTTGTCGGTCAGGCGGATCTCGTCGGGCTTGGCGATCGGACTCAGCTGCTCGCCGACCCAGCCGCGCAGTTCGTCGATCAATGCTTGCGCCGTGGTTCCAACCGGGCGCGGCACGTTGAGCACGACGTACGCGAACACCGACTCGCCCTTGATATCGTGCTGCTTGCTGACCACCGCGGCTTCCGCGACCCGCGGATGGGCCACCAGCGCCGATTCGATTTCCATGGTCCCGAGCCGGTGACCGGCGACATTGAGCACGTCGTCGATGCGGCCCATGATCCAGTAATAGCCGTCCTTGTCGCGGCGTGCCGAATCGCCCGCCACATAATAGCGGTTATGGAATTTCTCCCAGTAGGTTTGCAGGTAGCGCTGATTGTCGCCCCAAATTGTCCGCAGCATCGAGGGCCACGGCCGTTTGATGACGAGGTAGCCGCCGCCGTCGGGGACCGTGACGGGCCGGCCCTCGTCATCGACGATGTCGACAAAAATTCCGGGCAGTGGCTTGGCGCAAGAGCCGGGCTTGGCCGGCGTCACGCTCGGGATCGGCGTCATCATCGTGGCCCCGGTCTCCGTCTGCCACCAGGTATCGACGATGGGACAGCGCTCGGCGCCGATCACCCTGTGGTACCACATCCAGGCTTCCGGATTGATCGGCTCGCCGACCGTTCCCAAGACGCGGAGCTTGCCGAGGTCGTACTTCGCGGGCAGCGCATCGCCCAATTTCATGAGCGCGCGAATCGCGGTCGGTGCCGTGTAGAGAATCGTCACGCCGTGCGTTTCGCATAGCTGCCAGAATCGGCCGCCGTCGGGGAACGTGGGCGCGCCCTCGTACATCAGGATCGTGGCTCCGGCCGCCAGCGGCCCGTACGCCACATACGTATGCCCGGTCACCCAGCCGACGTCGGCGGTGCACCAGAACACGTCGCTGTCCTTGAGATCGAATATCCAGCGGACGCTGGTCTTGGCGTTGAGCAGGTAGCCCGCGCTCGAATGCTGGATCCCTTTGGGCTTGCCGGTGGATCCGGACGTATACAAGAGGAACAGGGGATGTTCCGCGTCGACCCATTCGGGTTCGCAAGCCGTGCTCTGTCCGGACAGCGCTTCGTGCCACCATAGATCGCGGCCCGGGAGCATCGGGCAGTCGCCGCCCGTGCGGACGTAAACGACGACGTTTTGCACCGTCGGGCAGCCGTCGGCGAGCGCCTTGTCGACTGCTTTTTTGAGTTCGACGGCGTGGCCGCCGCGCCAACCCGCATCCGCGGTGATCACGAGCTTGGCGCCGGCATCTTCGATGCGGTCTTTGACCGCGTTGGAGGAAAAGCCGCCGAAGACCACCGAGTGCACCGCGCCGATCCGGGCGCACGCCTGCATGGCGATCACGGCTTCCGGAATCAGCGGCAAGTAGATGACGACGCGATCGCCGCGAACCACACCGAGCTTCTTGAGCGCGTTCGCGGCCCGGCACACCTCGCTGTGCAATTCGGCATAGGTCAGCCTGCGCACATCGCCGGGCTCGCCCTCGAACACGAGCGCGAGCTTCTCGCCGCGCTCGCGCAGGTTCACGTCCAGGCAGTTGTGCGACACGTTGAGCTGGCCGTCGCTGAACCAGCGATAGTTGGGCGCCTGGCTGTCGTCCAGCGGCTGCGAAAACGGCCGCCGCCAGTCAAGTTCGGCGGTCGCCAGATCCGACCAAAAACCGACATAGTCGCGCGCCGCCTTGGCGTACATGGCCGCGAGCTCGGGCTCCTTGAGGCCGGCGTTCTTGCGAAACTGCGCCGACGGCGGAAATACGCGATCTTCCTGTAGTACGGATTGAATGTCTTTTTGCGCCATTGCCCTGTCCCCCCGGCAAGAATCGGCTGATTGAATGTTCGTCGATTATGCGGCAGCCGCTATGCGCCGCGCCTGCTGCCGCAAAATACTGCCAAAACCATGTGCATCAAAGAAGCGATCGAGGCCCGCGCCGTCCGGCCGGCGCGGCTTCAAGTCATCGAGCGTCGCCTCGAGCGGTATGTCGCAGACGATGCCGGTCAGGCGCCGCGCCATGTAAGCCGCCTCCTTGTGCGCCAGCAATCTAGCTGCGACCGCGGCCGCGCCGCGTAGTTTCAAGGAGGGTATCCGATCCAGGTTCGCGTACAGTTCGTCGAGTGAGCCGAATACCGCGAATAAGAGTGCCGCGGTCTTTTTCCCCACCCCGGGCACTCCCGGAATATTGTCCACGCTGTCGCCGGTCAGCGCCAGATAATCGGCGATCAGTTCGGGGCTCACGCCGAAGCGCGCTCCGATGTCTTGATAGTGGTAGCGGGTATTGCCGCTGTAGTCCCAAAAAACATCGCCGGCGCGGATGAGCTGGGATAAATCCTTGTCGCGGGTCACCAGCACATTGCGCAGGCCCGCGGCACGCGAGCGCGCGGCGAGAGTGCCGATGATGTCGTCCGCTTCGTACCTGGCGCTCGCGAACTCCGCGAGCCCCATGTGCCGGCAAAATTCCCGGCACAACGCGAATTGACGCTCGAGATCCGCGGGCGGCGCTTCTCGATTCGCCTTGTAGGCGGGATAAATGTCGTTGCGGAACGAGGTCTCGCCGCGCAAGCTGAGATCGAAGGCGACGCCGATGCGTTCCGGACGGACCTGCTCCAAGAGATCCGACAGAAAGCGCGCGAACCCGTACAGCGCGTGGGTGGCATTGCCCTCGCCGTCCACCATGTCGGGCGGCATTGAGTGATAGGCGCGGAAGATGAAATAGCTCGCATCGATGTGGTACACGACGCCGGAGGCTGATTGCGGCTGGTACACGCCGCTGTTCACATCGGCCAGCGTTGCATGCGCTCGTGCAGCGGGCTCGAACGTGGAAAGTGCGCGATCAAATATTCCATCTGATCGGCCAGCACGCGCCGGCCTTTGAGGAATATGTATTCTGCGTACGTCGGTGTGAACGGCACCGCCAGAAGCTGCATGCCCGCCTGCTCGGGCGTGCGCGAGGCCTTGGCGTTGTTGCAGCGGCGGCAGGCGGACACCACATTGCTCCACGTGTCCTGTCCGCCGCGGCTGAAGGGCGTGACGTGATCCCGCGACAGCAAGCTGTAGCTGAAGCGCGCGCCGCAATAAAGGCAAAGATATGCGTCGCGGCGGAACAGCGTTTGGTTGTTGAGCGGCGGAGTGTAGGCGGAACCGCGCAAGTTTCCGGGATTGCCCGAAGTTCCCAGCGTCGCGATGATGGAGTTGACGTCGACGATGGTCCGAAGACCGGTGCGCGCGCAAGTGCCGCCGTACAACCGGTACAGCAAGGTGCCGCACGTATAGGCCACCTGCTCGGTGTGATAGAGCCGCGCCGCCTCCCGATAATCCACCCACTCGAGCGGCATCCCCGACACATCGGTGCGCAGTATTTGTTGCGACAAGGGATAGCCGTTCGCCACCAGCGCGAGATCATCCCGCCAGTCCAACAAGTGCTGCCTTTCTTGCAACATGGGCCTCATAACACTACCAAAGATAGTCGACTCTTATGCCATAATTCAACGTTTGGCATAATTCTTGGGGATTTGGGGAGAGATCTGCATGGCTGTCGTCGTCGGTGTGCTCGCGGAAACCGCTGCCCACGAAACACGCGTTGCGGTGGTCCCGGAAATCGCCGCGAAACTCAAGGCAGCCGGTGTTCGCGTGCTGATCGAGCGCGGCGCAGGAACCGCGGCCCACTTCCCGGACGCATCCTATGCGGATGTTGAGTTCGCCGATGCCGCCGGCATTCTCGCCGCCGCGGATGTGCTGCTGAAGGTCCAGCCGCCGAGCCTCGCGGAAGTGAACGCGCTGAAGGGCGGCGCCGTCGTCATCGGCTACATGCAGGCCTACGCGCGGCCGGAACTCGTGCGCGCGCTCAAGGATCGGGGAATCACGAGCTTTGCGATGGAGCTGGTGCCGCGCATTTCGCGGGCGCAATCGATGGATGCTCTGTCATCGCAAGCCTCGGTATCGGGCTACAAGGCGGTGCTGATCGCGGCCAACACGCTCGAAAGATTTCTGCCGATGCTGACCACCGCCGCGGGTACGATCCGCCCGGCCGCGGTGCTCGTCATCGGCGCCGGCGTCGCCGGCCTGCAGGCGATCGCCACCGCAAAACGACTCGGGGCCGTGGTCGAAGCTTATGACGTGCGCGGCGCCACGAAGGACCAGGTGAAATCGCTCGGTGCGAAGTTCGTGGAGACCGGAGTTTCCGCGGAAGGAGCCGGCGGATATGCGCGCGAACTCACCGCCGACGAGAAGGCCAAACAGCAGGCGGTGCTCGATGCGCGCATCGCCGCCAGCGATGCGGTGATCAGCACCGCCTCGGTGCCGGGCCGTGCGGCGCCGCGCATCATCAGTCAGGCGGCGGTCGAGCGCATGAAGGCGGGGTCGGTGATCGTCGACATCGCCGCCGAGCAGGGCGGCAACTGCGAATTGACGCGGCCCGGCGAGACCATCGTGCATGGCGGCGTCAAAATCGTGGGGCCCTTGAACCTGCCGGCCTCGCTGCCCTATCACGCGAGCGAAATGTACTCGCGCAATCTATTCAACATATTGAAGCCCGCGCTGGCGAAGGGCGAACTGGCCATCGACTGGAAGGACGAGGTATTCGCGGGCGCCGTGCTCACGCATGGCGGCGAGATCAAGAACGAGGCGGCACGCAAAGCGGCAGAGGGACGGTAAAATGATCGACGGCGTCATAGCGCTCTATATCTTCATGCTGGCGGCGTTCACCGGCTACGAAGTCATTTCCCGCGTGCCGGTGATTCTGCACACGCCGCTCATGTCGGGATCGAACTTCGTGCACGGCATCGTGTTGGTCGGCGCCATGGTGGCGCTCGCGTCGGCGGATTCCACGCCGTTGCGGATCATCGGCGTCATAGGCGTGTTTCTCGCGGCGGGTAATGCGGTCGGCGGCTATGTGGTGACCGAGCGCATGTTGAAGATGTTCGTCACTGCCGGCAGAAAGAAGGGGCCCTGAAGATCATGCCCGGAGCTTCGACGGTTCAAAATGTAACGCAGCTGTCATATCTCGTCGCGGCGGCGCTGTTCATTCTCGGCCTGAAACGCATGAGTTCGCCGGTGACCGCGGTCAGCGGCGTTCGCTGGGCGGGCGCCGGCATGGTGCTCGCCACGGTCGTAACGTTGGCGTTCATGGGCGCTTCGACCTTCAATCTGGTGCTGGTGATCGGCGCCATTGCGGTCGGCGGTGTTCTGGCGTGGGTCAGCGGCAAGCGCGTCGCCATGACCAACATGCCGCAGATGATCGCCCTGTACAACGGCATGGGCGGCGGCGCCGCGGCCGCCATCGCGGCGGTGGAACTGTTTCGCGGCACCGAGCAAAGCCTCGCTCATCTGACCATTGCGACCGTCGGCGGCTTCATCGGCTCGGTGTCCTTCAGCGGCAGCATCATCGCCTACGCGAAACTCCAGGGATTGATCACCAAGTCGGTGCGTTTCTCCGGCCAGAAATTCGTCAATCTGGCGATATTGCTGGCAACCGCCGCATTCGGCTTCATCGTGGTCTCGGGGATGGCGCCGGGCTTGGGCCTTGACGCGATAGCCGCGGTGTCGTTGTTTTTCGCGTTGGCGCTGCTGTTGGGCGTCGCCATGACGCTGCCGATCGGCGGCGCCGACATGCCGGTGGTGATCTCGCTGTACAACGCGCTCACCGGCCTTGCGGTCGGTTTCGAAGGCTTCGTTCTCGACAATGCCGCCATGATCATCGCCGGCACCGTGGTGGGCGCCGCCGGCACGTTGCTCACGCAGCTCATGGCGAAGGCCATGAACCGTTCCCTCGGCAATGTGCTGTTCTCGAACTTCGGCGAAACCTCCGCCGCGGGCGGCGGCGGCGTCACCGGCACGCAGAAGGCCATCGAAGCCTCGGACGCCGGCGTCATGATGGCTTACTCGCAAAAGATCATCATCGTGCCGGGCTACGGCCTGGCGGTCGCGCAAGCCCAGCACAAGGTGTGGGAACTGACGCAGTTGCTGATCGATCATGGGGTGAAGGTTCGTTTCGCCATTCATCCGGTCGCCGGCCGCATGCCGGGACACATGAACGTATTGCTTGCCGAAGCGGGCGTGCCCTACGACCTGATATCCGACCTGGACGAGGTCAACGCCGAGTTCGAAACCGCCGACGTGGCGTTGATCATCGGCGCCAACGACGTCGTCAATCCGGACGCGCGCGCCAACAAGGCGAGCCCGATCTACGGCATGCCGATCCTGAACGCGGACAGGGCGAAGAACGTCATCGTCATCAAGCGCGGCCAGGGACAGGGATTTTCGGGGATCGACAACGCGTTGTTCGTGCTCGACCAGACGCGGATGCTGTACGGCGACGCGCAAGCCGCCGTCAGTCAGCTCATCCAAGCAGTCAAGGCGGCGGGGTAAACGAAAACGACGGGCAAATCGCTGCGCATTCCGCGCTGCTGCGGAACCCCGGCTTGCGTTGCATGAGATTCATGGTCGCCGCCGTGCTGCTCGGTTTGACCGCGGTCGCCGCGGCCGCTCCGTCCGAGCGGGCACGCTGGGTGCAGCACGTGCACGGCGTGCGCATCGTCCGCGACAACTGGGGCATCGCGCACATCTATGGCAGGTCCGATGCCGATACCGTATTCGGAACCATCTATGCGCAGGCCGAGGACGACTTTGCCCGCATCGAGCGCAACTACCTCACGGGCCTCGGCATGCTGGCGCAGGCCGAAGGTGAAAGCGCCATCTACAGCGACTTGCGCCAGCGGCTGTTCGTCGATCCGCAACAGTTGCAGCGGGACTATCGCGGCAGCCCTGCATGGCTCAAGGCGCTGATGACCGCCTGGGCGGACGGCCTCAACTACTTCCTGGCGAAGCATCCCGGAATAAAACCCAAGGTACTGCACCGATTCGAACCGTGGATGGCATTGTCTTTCACGGAAGGCAGCATTGGCGGCGACATAGAAAGCATCGACCTCGCCAAACTGCAGGCATTCTACGGCGGACCGCCGCGCCCGCCGCCGGGCCGGACCTTGGTCGCGCACGAGGATCCCGCTTTGGGCGGCTCCAACGGCTTCGCCATCGCGCCCGGCCGCTCGAGTTCGCGGCATGCGTTGCTTTGGATCAATCCACATACCTCTTTTTACTTCCGCTCCGAACTGCAGATGGTGAGCGATGAGGGACTGAACGTCTACGGTGCCGTCACCTGGGGACAATTCTTCGTCTACCAGGGTTTCAACTCCCGCAATGGCTGGATGCACACTTCCTATGGCGGCGACGCGGTCGATGAATATCTCGAGAACGTCGTCAAGCGGCCCGACGGACTGTATTACCGTTACGCCGGCGCTTTGCGCAAAGTGCTCGTCAGCGAGATCACCGTCGCCTTCAAACAAGGCACGGGTCTCGGGCATCAGCAATTCACGGTGTATCGCACCCATCACGGACCGATCATCCGCGCCGAGAACGACCGCAACGGCGAGGCCCGCTGGGTCGCGATCAAGTTGTTGCAGGATCCGGTGCCGGCGCTCGCTCAGTCGTATTTGCGCACCAAGACATCGGACTACGCATCCTTCCGCAGGACCCAGGAAATGCGCACCGACACGTCCAACAACACGGTGTATGCCGACGCGGACGGAACGATCGCGTACTTCCACGGCAATTTCATTCCGAAACGCGACCCGCATTTCGATTACACGCACCCCGTGGACGGCAGCGACCCCGCGACCGAATGGCACGGGCCGCACGCCCTCGAGGACACGATCACCCTCAAGAATCCCGCCAGCGGCTGGATTCAAAACACCAACAACTGGCCTTTCTCGGCGGCGGGAGCGGCGAGCCCCAAGCGCGAGAATTATCCCGCCTACATGTGGATCAAGGGCGAGAATCCGCGCGGCATTCACGCCGTCGAGGTTTTGACGAATATTCACGCGGTGACCCTGGAGAGCTTGATCGCGGCGGGCTACGACAGTCACCTCACCGCATTCGACGTGTTGCTGCCGCCGCTGGTCCAGGACTACGACCGGCTGCGGGCGGACGATGCGCGGCGGGCGAATCTGTCCGGGCCGATTGCCGCGCTGCGCAGTTGGAACCGGCGCACCTCGGCGGACTCGGTGCCGACGGCACTGGCCATTTTCTGGGGCCAGGAATTGCTCGACCGCAAGGGTCCGGAGGCACGCGACGCCGACGAACCGGTGTACGACTATCTCGTGGACCACCTTGGCGCGGCCGAGCGCATCGACGCCTTGAGCAATGCCGTGGCGAAATTGCAGCGCGATTTCGGCACATGGCAAACCCAGTGGGGCGACATCAACCGCTACCAGCGTCTTACCGACGACATCGTCCAGCCGGTCGATGATGACAAGCCAAGCCTCGCCGTGGGCCTCGCCTCGTCCAACTGGGGCGCCCTGGCGTCATTCGATTCCTCGTATCCGCGCAAGACCCGGAAGATCTACGGCTCGAAGGGCAACAGCTTCGTCGCGGCGGTGGAATTCGGCCCGACGGTGCGCGCCAAAGCCATCATGAGCGGGGGTGAGAGCGGCGACCCGGCTTCGCCGCACTTCGCGGACCAGGCAACGATGTTCACGCAGGGATTGTTTCGCGATGTGCTGTTCAGCCGCGAGGACGTGCTCGCGCACGCTGAACGAAGCTACCAGCCGTGAAGCGGCGCGGCCGGCGGCGGCGCGGACTGCGCCGCGGGGTCAGCGCGGATTGCGCCGCGGCGGCGGCGGGCGTTGCGCATGCTGCACGACCCTGTGACGTTGCTCCGGACTCATCTGACGCCATTGCCGGCGCAATTCCGTGCGCCTTTCGGGCGGCATCTGCCGAAAACGATTGAATGAATCACGCACCCGCTGCTGCTGCTCCGGCGGCAGGCTCTTGAACTGTTGCCACCGTTGGCGCAGCTGCTGCCGTTGTTCCGGCGGCATGGCGCGCCACTGTGTGAAGCGCTGCTGCGCGCTCGAGCGTTGCTCGGGCGTCATGGACAGCCAGCGCTGACTGCCCTTGGCGAGCGCCTGCTGGCGCTCCGCAGGCAGGCTGTCCCACTTGCCCTGGAAACTCTTCAGCAGCTGCTGCTGTTGCGGCGACATGGTCGACCACGCCTTGGGCTGAGCAGGGGCCGGGGCGGGCGCGGCGGCGGGCTCGGGCGGCGCGGGCGCAACCTGCGCGAGGCAGGGTGCCGCGATCAAACTTGCCGAGATGAACCACGCCCTGATCATTGCCTTGCTTCCTGCGGTGGCGCTGCGGGAGGATTCATCCCCCGCGGCGGCACCTTCTTCAAAAATTCCCACCAAGCTGCGTCTCCGACATCGTCCGCGCCCAGGAACTCGATGAAATCATCCCCGGGCTCATCCGGCGAGGCAGACGGCGTCGAAGGCGGCGGCGGGGGCGGGGGCGGCGGATCTGCGCCGAGCGCAGTCGCGGTCCCGATGCTCACCCACAACAGCCAATGCCTTCCCCAGCGCAACTGGAGTTCAACTCTGGGCTTCCGTCCCCGGATTCGCCGCCGCTTTATCGACCCAATCATAAAATTCAAGATCGTCTTGCAACATGTCCAGGGCGTCGCCCGAACCTTCGTCCGACGCCGCGACAAGTTCCAAATCTTCGAAATTCGACTGACCATCGGCTACTGTAACGGCGTGCGGGCCCAATGGCGATCCCAGCCAAAGTACGGCGCCCAGCACCGCGGCGGCGGTTACCCCGGCGGGCGCCAGCACACCCGCTCGCGAAAACCAGGGTCGGCGGCCCGAAGCTGCCGCGAGCGCCGCGCTTCGCGCCTGCGTAAGGCGTGAGCGTGTCGCGAAGTCGATGCCCTCGACACTCTCCAGAAACAGCTTACGGCTGCGCTCCTCGAAGCGATCGCGGGGTTGCACCGGCACTTGTTCGTTCATCACCAGGCCTCGTCCAGTTGTTCGCGCAGCGTATGCACCGCGCGCGAGTAGTGGGTCTTGACGCTGCCTTCGGAGCAACCCATGGCGGTCGCCGTTTCGGCCACATCCAATCCTTCGAAATTACGCAGCATGAACGCTTCGCGTTGCCGCGCCGGCAGGCCGCGCAACGACACTTCGAGCTGCTGCATCGCCTGATCGCGCATCAACTCCTCGGGAATCGGCGCAGCCTGGTCCGCGACGTTCTCCAACGGATCCTGCGCTTCGTTGTCGGGATCCTCTTTGGCGCCCGGCAGCCACGTCATGAATCGTTTGCGCACCGATCTGCGCCTTTGCAGATCGCGTATGCCGTTTTCCAGAATCCGGTAGAACAGCGGCCGCCATTCGTTGCTCGGGCGCGAGGCGTAGTTGCGCGCGAGCTTCAGCATCGTGTCTTGAACCACATCCATCGCGTCGTCGGGATCGCGCAGCGCGACCTGCGCCATGCGGAACGCCCGCCGCTCGATATCGGCCAAGAATTTCTCGAGTTCCCGCGTGTACTCCAGAACCGCTTCCTCCGGTGCCGGGGCGGGATTATCCCAGACCATCCAAGCTGAGTTCAGCGTATCAATGCGGGGCATGCCTCATCCTCGGGACGTCGACGGAGCGTCGTCGTTCCAGGTATAAACGTGTATCCGTCACGACGGTTGACGGCGCGGCTTGCGCAAGATCAGCGACTTACACACATCGACTGTGACAGCGATTGCAATAATTGCAGCAACACCTCATTGCGGCATCTAGAGGGCGTTGTAACCCATTGAATTGGAACGATTCATTTCCATTTCGGACACTTTTTCGCCAATTTGGAAGGGACCCGAAACGGAACGGGCACTTAAGGCAGATGATCCCCGGTTCTCAACAGACTTATCCACAGCTTTTGTGGACAAAAGGAACGCCTTGATTCTTAAAGTGGCGCTCGACACTCCGTTGCGTCGAGTCTTTGATTATCGGCCGCCGGCATCGCCGGCCGGCCAGGAATCCGGGGAGCCGCTGCGCGCCGGCGTCCGGGTTCTCGTACCCTTCGGGCGCCGGCAATTGATCGGCATTCTGGTCGGGGTCGCTGCCGAGTCCGCGGTGCCGTTGATGAAGTTGAAAACGGCGGTCGAGATTTTGGACGAGCGACCGATCCTCGATCCGGTGACTTTCGATTTGCTGTGCTGGGCCGCGGAGTACTACCACCATCCGCTCGGCGAGGTTTTCGCGGCCGCGTTGCCGGCGAGCCTGCGGGCCGGTCAGTCGGCGCTCCCACGGGCCGAATGGTGGTCCATAACCCAAGCCGGCCGGCAGCAACTGTCGGCGCCCGGCGCGAGGCGCGCTCCGCGGCAGCGCGCGCTGCTCGCGTGGCTTGACGAACGGCACGGCGCCACCACCGACGACATCCGCGAGGCATTCCCGGCCGCGCAATTGCGCGCGCTCGCGGCCCGCGGTTGGGCCGCGGCGCACCACGCCGTCGCGCAGGTCGCGCCCGCTGATGCCGCGGTTCAGCCGCTGCCGGGCGCAGTCGAACTCAACCGCCGCCAAGCGGACTGCGTCGCCGCCGTACTTGCGACCTTGCCCGCGTTTGCGGTGCACCTGCTCTACGGTGTGACCGGCAGCGGCAAGACGGAGGTGTACTTGCGCGTCATCGCCGCCGCCATCGCCGACGGCGGCCAAGCCCTGGTCCTCGTGCCGGAGATCGCATTGACGCCGCAGCTCGTCGAGCGCTTTCGCAGCCGCTTCAGTTCCGGTGTGGTGGCCGTACATTCGGGCCTTGCGGGCAGCGAACGGCGCGACGCCTGGCGGGCCGCACACAGCGGCGCGGCGCGCATCGTCATCGGCACCCGTTCCGCCGTGTTCACCTCGCTGCCGAAGCTCGCCCTGATCGTGGTCGACGAAGAGCACGACACCTCGTACAAGCAGCAGGAAGGTTTTCGCTATTCGGCGCGCGATCTTGCGGTGGTCCGGGCCCGGCGCGCGCGGGTGCCCATCATTTTGGGATCGGCGACACCGTCGCTCGAAACGCTGGAAAACGCCGCCGCCGGGCGTTACGCGAAGCACCTGCTGCCGCAACGCCCGGGCGCGGTGCAGTCGCCGCGATTGTCGCTGCTCGATTTGCGCAGGCACGCCGGCGACCAAGGATTCTCGACGCCCGCGATGCTCGCCATGGCCCAGCACCTCAAAGCAGGCGGCCAGGTCATCGTGTTCTTGAACCGCCGCGGATACGCGCCGGGCTTGTTTTGCAACAGCTGCGGCTGGGTCGCCGGGTGCGCGCATTGCGATGCGCGCATGACCCTGCACCGCCGCGCGCAGCAACTGCGTTGCCATCACTGCGGCGCCCACGAAGCAGTGCCCGTGATTTGCGCAAGCTGCGGCCGGCCGCTGCAACCGGTCGGACAAGGCACCGAGCGGGTCGAGGAGACTCTGTCGCGTCTGTTCCCGGACGCGCCGCTGGCGCGCCTCGACCGCGACACGGCCGGTGCGCGCGGCGCCGTGCAAGACGTGCTCGAGCGCGTCCACAGCGGCGCGGCGCGGATTCTGGTCGGCACTCAAATGCTGACCAAGGGCCATCACTTTCCGGAGGTGAGCTTGGTGGTGATCCTGGATGCCGATCAAGGATTGTTCGCCAGCGACTTTCGAGCCACCGAACGGCTCGCGCAAACCATCACGCAGGTGGCGGGCCGCGCCGGGCGCGGAACCCTGGCGGGCGAGGTTTTGATTCAAACGCAGTTCCCCGAGCATCCGCTGCTGCAGCGGCTGATGACGCAAGGCTATGAAGGATTCGCGCAAGCCGCTCTGCAGGAGCGGCGCGACGCGGGGTGGCCGCCATATTCCCGGCTCGCGATGCTGCGCGCGGAGGCGAAAAATCTTCAGGGACTGGACGCCTTCCTGCGGGCGGCCGCCGATCGCGCGGGCGCGCTGCAGGAAGCGGACGTCAAGGTATTGGGTCCTGCGAGCGCCTTGATGGCCCGCAGAGCCGATCACTTCCGCGCCCATCTCCTCGTCGAGACACGGGCGCGCTCCACTTTGCAGCGTTTTCTGAGCGGCTGGCTGCCGCACGTGGAAGCTCTGGCCGGTCCTCCGGGCCTGCGCTGGTCGATCGACGTCGATCCGCTCGAAGTCGATTGAGATGTTTGCGCGACCGTGCAGCGGTAAACTGCCGACCCTTTTCTCTGCACGGGATCCGCCTTGAAGACTCTGATCGAAAATCTGCTGAGACAGGCGCTCGCCGCGCTGCCGGAGGAGGCGGTGCCGATGGCAGCCCGCGGCCTCGCGGTGGAGGTCGAAACCACCCGCGATGCCGGGCACGGTGATTTCGCCAGCAATCTCGCGATGCGCCTCGCCAAGGCGACGCGGCAAAATCCGCGCAAACTGGCCGAGCTGCTGCTGCGCTCGCTGCCGCCGAGCGCGGCGCTTGCCAAGGTCGAGATCGCAGGCGCCGGCTTCATCAATTTCTTTCTGGCGCAGGATGCATATCACGGCGAAATCGGCAAAGTGCTGCAGCAAGCCCGGCAGTACGGCCGGTCGGATGCGGGCGCCGGCCGGGCGGTGCAGGTGGAATTCGTCTCGGCAAACCCGACCGGCCCGCTGCACGTCGGTCACGGCCGGCATGCGGCGTACGGCGCGAGCGTTGCCGGCTTGCTGGAGGCGGTGGGCTACCGCGTGCAGCGCGAGTACTACATCAACGACGCCGGCCGTCAAATGGAAATTCTGGCGGCCAGCACCTGGCTGCGATACCTCGAACTGTGCGGCGAGCAATTCCCGTTCCCCGCGAACGGCTATCGCGGCGATTACATTGCGGCGATAGCCGCGAAGCTCCATGCCGCGGAGGGCGCCGGGCTCGCGCGCAGCGCCGCGGAGGTTTTCCGCGGCTTGCCGCCGGACGCGCCCGAGGGCGGCGACAAGGATGTTTTCATCGATGCGCTCATAACGAGCGCCCGGACCCTGATCGGCGATGCCGCGTTTCGGCGCGTGCTGGATCTCGCGCTCGCGGACATTCTCGGCGACATCCGCGAGGATCTGCGGGAGTTCGGCGTCACCTTCGACTGCTGGTTTTCCGAGCGCAGCTTGAGCGACAACGGCTCGGTCGATCGGGCAATCGCAGCATTGCAAAAGACCGGACACGCCTACGCCAAGGACGGTGCCCTGTGGTTCAAGAGCACGGACTTCGGCGACGAGAAGGATCGCGTGATGGTGCGCGACAACGGCATCAAGACGTATTTTGCGTCCGACATCGCCTATGTCTTCAACAAGCTCGAACGCGGCTTCGATCACCTGCTGTACATTTGGGGCGCGGACCATCACGGCTACATCACCCGGCTGCGTGCCGGCCTGACCGCGCTCGGCGGCCCGGCCGAATCCTTCGAAGTGCGGCTGGTGCAGTTCGTAGCGTTGTTTCGCGGCGGCGAAAAGGCGCAGATGTCGACGCGCTCGGGCGAGTTCGTGACGCTGCGCGCCCTGCGCCGGGAAGTGGGCAACGATGCGGCCCGTCTGTTCTACGTCATGCGCAGCAATGATCAGCACCTCGACTTCGACCTGGACCTCGCCACCCGCCGCAGCAACGACAACCCGGTGTACTACATCCAGTACGCGCATGCGCGGGTGGCGAGCGTGATGCGGCAGATGCAGGAGCGCGGACTCGTTCACGACCCGGCGCACGGCCTGGCAAACCTGGCTGCGTTGGTCGAACCCCAGGAGCTGCAGCTGATCAAGCGCGTGAGCGCATACCCTGACATCGTCCGGCAATGCGCCGAGCTCAGGGCGCCGCACACCTTGGTGCATTACCTGCGCGACCTGGCGAACGATTTTCACACCAACTACAGCGCGCACCAGTTCATCGTGGAAGATGCGGGACTGCGCAATGCGCGGGTCGATCTCGCCCTGGCGACGCAAACCGTCATCCGCAACGGTCTCGAAATTCTGGGTGTCGCGGCGCCCGACACGATGTAGCTGCGCAGGATTCCATGGCGCGCGACTACAAGCACAGACGCGGCAAGACCACGGCCTTCTCCGGATGGGTGGGCTTGGTCTCGGGATTGGCCGTCGGCTTGGGCGTCGCCGGCATCGTGTACATCAAGGACCATGGACCGGATGCGCCGATTGCCGGAGCCGGCAAGGCGGATAAGAAAAAATTCCGCGGCAGCGAGCTGCCCGATACGGAAGCGGCGGACTCGAGCGCAGAGGAGCCCGCGAAATCCTACGACTTCTACGACATGCTGCCGAAATTCGAGGTCGTGGTCCCGGAGAAGGACAAGGAGGTCCGGCCGGACACCAAATCCGTGCCGGAAACGCGCCGCGGCACGTACGTGCTGCAAGCCGGCTCGTATAAGAATTTCGCGGATGCGGACCGGGTGCGGGCGCAGCTCGCGCTGCAAGGCGTCGAATCGAAGGTGCAGAAAGTGTCCGTCGACAACGATACCTGGCACCGGATCCGCATCGGGCCCATTTCCAAGCTGGAAGAGCTCAACCGCCTCCGGCAGATCCTGCGCAAGGCCGACGTCGACGTGCTGGTCATCCGAGTCGGCGACTGAACCGGCAACAATCGCCTCAATCTTCGCCTAATTGCCGAAAATCGACGCCTAATGCCCGCAACTTCCGGTATAGGTGTGTGCGTTCCATGCCTACCCGTTTGGCCAATTGGCCGACTTTGCCATTGCATAGCAGCAATTGCTGTTGCAGGTACGCCCGCTCGAACTGCTCACGGGCCTCGCGCAGCGGCAGCGCCAGCAGGTCCTGTTTGACCAGCGGCTCGTCCACGGCGAGCTTCACCGCCAACTCGCGCTCGATCTCCTCGAGCCGTATCTCCTCGCCCACGCCGAGCACGAGCACTCTCTGCACCAGACTCTTGAGTTCGCCGACATTGCCGGGCCATGGATAATTGCGCAGCCGGTTTTGCGCCGCGACGCTGAAGCGGCGCAAAGGCAGATGTTGATCGTCAACCAGCCGATCGACGTAATATCGCAATAAGTCGGGCACATCCTCGGCGTAATCGCGCAGCGGCGGCACCCGCAGGGTGATGACGTTGAGGTGCGACACGAGGTCGCGGCGGAACGGTTCGGGCGAGGCCCGCAATTCGAACGTGTCCTGCGCCGAACTGATCCAACGGACATTCAGGGGCACGCGCTGCCGGCCGCCCACGCGGGTGTAGCCGTTCTGCTCGATGGCCGCCGCCAGCGCGCGTTGCGCTTCGCTGTTCAAGTCCTCGAGCCCATTGAGGTACAACGAGCCGCCGGCGGCCTGATCGAGGGCACCCAACTCCACGCGGCCGTCGCGCTCGCTGCCGAACAACTGGGTGTGCGGGTCGCTGCCGAGGCTCGCGGCAACCACCATGAAAAACGGTTTCGCCGCCCGGGCGCTCAGCGAGTGCAGGAAGCGCGCGTACGCTTCCCGTCCGGATCCCAATTCACCGAGCAGCAGCACCGGCGATGAACTCGTCGCCGCCTGCTGCACCTGTTCGCGCAGCGCCAGAGTCACCTTGCTCTTGCCGACCGGCACCGCCAGGGTCGGTCCGTGGGTGCGCGCGGACAACCGCTTGCGGCGTCCGGCATCGAGCGCGCGCTCCACCGTGCGCAGCAGCTTGGTCAGCGACAGCGGCTTTTCCACGAAATCGAAGGCGCCCAGGCGCGTCGCCTCGACGGCGGTCTCGACCGTGCCGTGACCCGACATCATGACGACCGGGCAGTCGTAGCCGTCGGTGACCGACCACTCGCGCAACAGCGTGATGCCGTCGGTATCCGGCATCCAGATGTCCAGCAACACGAGATCGGGAACTTGGGTCACGCGCGAGGAGCGCGCTTGCGTTGCGTCCGCCGCCACCTCGACGTCATAACCTTCTTCGGAAAGAATCTCTTTCAGCAACCCGCGGATATCCGCCTCGTCGTCCACCACCAATATTCTCGACGCGGTCATACACGCTCTCTCCTGTGTTCGCCTTTGCGGGGCTCGCGCACGCCCACCGAGCGTGCACCGTCGCCCAGCGGCAATAGAATACGCACGCGGGCCCCGCCGCTGCGTTGATTATCCGCCTCAATCCGCCCGCCGTGTTCTTCGACGATCTTCTTCACGATCGCGAGCCCGAGTCCGGTGCCTTTCGGCTTGCTCGTGACATAAGGGTCGAACACCGTGCCGAT
>Ga0181537_10000094_pt1 | contig 74032 bp, 60 predicted proteins | sample PEATcosm2014_Bin_39_FD_119765 | JGI IMG/M metagenome (GOLD analysis project Ga0181537, IMG submission 119765) | Peatland microbial communities from MTU Mesocosm Facility, Houghton, MI, USA - PEATcosm2014_Bin23_10_metaG | ecosystem: Environmental > Terrestrial > Soil > Wetlands > Peat | place... | reverse complement strand
CGGCTTTGAGAAAAATGACGAAGGCGCCAAAGCTGCCGCCTTCAACACTATGCGTTATTCCCGCCCGGAAATCGAGCGCGTTGCCCGCATCGCTTTCGATCAAGCCATGCAGCGCCGCCGCAAAGTCACGTCCGTGGACAAGGCCAACGTCCTTGAGACTTCGCAACTCTGGCGCGAGGTCGTCAACGAAGTGGCGAAAGACTATCCCGACGTCGAAATCGAGCATCTCTACGTGGACGCGTGCGCGATGCACTTGATGATGACGCCGCGCCGCTTTGACGTCATCCTCACCGAAAATTTATTTGGCGACATTCTGAGCGACGAAGCCGCCGTCATCACTGGCTCGCTCGGCATGTTGCCCTCGGCCACCATCGGCGGCAACGTGGACTTGTACGAGCCTGTCCACGGCTCCGCGCCCGACATCGCCGGGAAAAATCAGGCCAACCCGATTGGCGCGATTTTGTCCGCGGCCATGCTGCTGCGCCACACCGCCGGACTCGATGCCGAGGCCGCTGAAATCGAACGCGCGGTCTGGGACGTTCTGAAAGAAGGCCATCGCACGCTCGATTTGAAACCGCCCGTCGGGAGCAAAGCGCTCTCCACGACCGAAATGGGCGCATTGATTGAAAGTGCGCTCTGCGACCGCATCAGCCGCAGCCTCGCGTATCACGCGGTGTGAGGAAACATGTAGTTTCGTATTAGCCGCGTAGCGGCGTCAGAATGCAGCCCACAGCCTGCCCTGAGCGAAGTCGAAGGGGCGTAAGCCGTGGGTAAGAAGTACAAACGATCAAAGCCCCAAAGGGGCGAAAGATAATTTTTAAATGCCCACGACCCTCTTCGAAAAAATCTGGGACGCCCACATCGTCCATCAGCCGCCAGATTCACCGCCGCTGATTTACATCGACTTGCACCTCCTACACGAAGTCACCAGCCCGCAGGCCTTTGAAGGCCTGCGCATGGCCAAGCGTAAAGTCCGCCGCCCTGACCTCACCATCGCGACCGTAGATCACAACGTCCCGACATCCGTGCAACGGCAAATCATTACCGACCCTCTCGCCGCGCAGCAAATTGAAACTCTGCGCCGGAATTGCGCCGAATACAACATCCAGCTTTTCGACATTCATTGCTCCGAGCAGGGCATCGTTCACGTTATCGGCCCCGAACTCGGCCTCACGCAACCCGGCCAGGCCATCGTTTGCGGTGACAGTCATACCAGCACCCACGGCGCGTTCGGTGCGCTTGCTTTCGGCATCGGCACCAGCGAAGTCGAGCACGTTCTGGCCACGCAATGCCTTACCCAGCAGAAGCCGCGCACCATGCAGGTGCGCTTCAACGGCGCTCTGCCTGCCGGCGTCACCGCCAAAGACATGGCTCTTGGACTCATCGCCGCCATCGGCACCGCAGGCGCCACGGGCTACGTCATCGAATATGCCGGCGAAGCCGTGCGCGCCCTTTCCATGGAAGGCCGCATGACGCTGTGCAACATGACCATCGAAGCCGGCGCCCGTGCCGGCATGGTCGCTCCCGATGAAACCACATTCCGCTATCTCGAGGGCCGCCGCTTTGCCCCGCAGGGTGAAAACTGGCAGAGAGCCGTCGCTCGCTGGCGCAACCTAAAGTCCGATGACGGCGCGCAATTCGATCGCATCGTCGAAATTAATGCGTCAGCGCTCGCGCCATTCGTCACCTGGGGGACAAATCCTGCCATGGCCTCATCGGTGACCTCCACTGTTCCCGACCCCAATCAATTGCAAGTCGAAGCCGAACGCCGCGCGGCTCAACGTGCTCTCGAATATATGGCGCTTCGCCCCGGCACGCCGCTCGAGCAAATTCCAATTGATGTCGTCTTCATCGGCTCGTGCACCAACGCGCGCATCGAAGATCTTCGCGCTGCGTCACGCGTGGTCCACGGCTACAAAGTGCATGACGGCGTGCGTGCGCTCGTCGTCCCCGGCTCGCAAGCGGTCAAGCGCGAAGCCGAAGCCGAAGGCATTGACGAAATCTTCCGCTCCGCCGGATTCGAGTGGCGTCAGCCCGGTTGCTCCATGTGCCTGGGCATGAACGAAGATATTCTCGCTCCCGGCCAGCGTTGCGCCTCCACCAGCAATCGCAACTTCGAAGGCCGCCAGGGCCGCGGCGGACGCACGCATCTCATGAGCCCCGCCATGGCCGCCGCCGCCGCCATCACCGGGCGCTTCACCGACATCCGCCAGTGGAGCTACCGCTGATGCAACCCCTTCGCCTGCATTCCGGACTCGTCGCGCCGCTCGATCGGGCTAACGTGGACACCGATCAGATCATCCCCAAGCAATTTCTTAAGCGCATCGAGCGCAGCGGCTTCGGGCAATTTCTTTTTTACGATTGGGCCCGCCACGCCAATGGCTCGCCAAACCACGAATTCACTCTCAATCACGCGCGCTATCGCGGAGCGACCATCCTGCTCGCGGGAAGAAATTTCGGCAGCGGCTCTTCGCGCGAGCACGCCGCATGGGCATTGCTCGAGTACGGTTTTCGCATTATCGTTGCGCCGTCATTTGCCGACATCTTCCGCCAGAACTGCCACCAAAATGGCATCGCGACCATCACGCTTCCTGAAGAACAGATCCAGGAGTTGATGACGCGCGCCCACGCGCACGACGCCTATCACCTCGCGGTAGATATCGAGCGCTCGCGCATTTCCGACCTGCACGGTTTTGCCGCGCCGTTCGTGATGGACGACTTTCGCCGACACTGCCTGCTTCACGGCCTCGATGACATCGGCCTCACGCTTCGCCACGAAAGCCACATCACGGAGTTTGAACGCCAGCGCGCGCAACAGCTTTGATTGCTTTCAAAGCGCAATAGCAGATTCCTCGTCGCCAAGCTCCTCGGAATGACAATGTGGTTGGGTGTTCACAGAGAAGCAGCTTTCGCTCTCGTACCTGGCTATCCCATTGTCATTCCGAGCCGTTCGGAGCCGCGCCAGCGGCGAGAACGCGCGTAGGGATCTGCTTTTTGGAAGCCTTTCCCAATAAAAAACGCGGCCACAAGGGCCGCGCTTCAACTTTCCATCTACACCTAGGCTAGCATATTGGAGGGGGCAAACCGGACACGCCTCGCAACTTTATATTCGCCGCGCAATGAATGAGATGCGGCGACTTTCGCCTTTCTATCCTCTTGACAAGCTTTTCCACAGATAAGTTATCCACAGGATGGTTGCAGATCACAAGGGGATGGTGTGGGGTGGGACTTAAGTCTGCGCTGCCGCACACAGGACACCCCATCCGCGCTCGCGAATCCCGCCAACTCAATCGTTCAGGACGAGTGTGTTTGCGCGTGCACACAACCGAAATGCAGAGTTCCACATCAAAGGTTTTCATCTCGAGGAAATATGATCCGCCACTCGAAAACGCTGCGTACCGCAGCGACTGTCGCTTTCAGCCTTCTACTGCTCCCACTTAGCACTACAGCCTTAGCACAGGACATTTTCCAATTCAGCGGTAACGACGGCAGTCAGCCGGTTGGAAACCTGAGTTTGGATTCTGCTGGAAACATGTATGGCATGACCTCAGGCGGAGGCGCAGATGGGATCGGAACCGCTTTTGAACTCATGCCGTTGCCGGGAGGCGGTTGGAAGCAGGTAGTACTGCGAAGTTTCCATGGGAGAGACGGATTTTATCCCGGCGCTGGTCTAATCCTCGACTCGCTAGGCAATCTCTATGGAGTAACGCCGTCGGGCGGTCCGAATGGGGATGGTTGCGGCCTAGCTCTTGAACTCTTGCCGGCTGCAAATGGAGACTGGTCGGAAAGAGTTCTGCATTATTTTGATTGTACTCACGGCAAGAGCCCGCAAGGCCCCCTTCTTCTGGATGCCAGCGGCGATTTGTACGGGACAACTTCATTCGGCGGGGATGGATCGTGCGGTTACATGGGATGCGGAATCGTCTACGAGCTCATACCTTCCGAGAATGGAAAGTGGGTTAAGAAAACCCTTCACGCGTTCAATGGAAATGACGGAGAGGATCCGGCAGGTGGGTTAGTATTCGATAAGGATGGCGATCTTTACGGTTTCACCAGTGACCTTTTCCAATCGTCCCACGGTACGATCTTCGAATTGATACCCCTTCTGGATGGAAAATGGAGGAGGTCGGTACTTCACAGGTTCCAGGGACCTGACGGAGCATACCCCGCGGGCGGCCTCATAATCGATATGGAAGGTAACCTGTATGGGGTCACTCCATATGGAGGAGTGTACGCAACAAGCGACTGTCATCCTCTCGGTTGTGGTCTGGTTTTCAAATTGACGCGCAACCACAATCGGTGGACTGAAACTATCCTTTACGCGTTTAGCGGTCTCGATGGTGCGAATCCTGTCGGTGTGATCTTTGATTCGTACGGCAACCTGTACGGAACGACCTCAAGGGGTGGAACGTACAATGATGGGACGGTATTTAAGTTGTCTCCCGAGACGGGCGGACACTGGTCAGAGACTCTACTGCATACTTTCGATCTCAAGGACCCCACAGACGGTGCATTTCCGGCTGGTGGCGTCGCCTTTGGTGATGATGCTGCTGGAAACCTCTACGGCACTACCGAGTTTGGGGGTCAATACGGCGCTGGAGTCGTGTATGAGGTGAGTCCTTGAGTATGCTTCCGAAAAAACAGCTCCACAGCAAAGAGCGTTCGCTTTGCCGTGTGTAAAATGAACGCTCGTCATCCAGCAAAAGCCGCGAAATTACGGATTAACCAGCACCCCACGTACGCGGTGATAGCGTGCTCGAGGACTGAGTTTGGCAGCCAAGAGCTGCCCTGCTTGAGGCCCAAGGTTTCGCCCCACTTTAGCTAACCTGGGCGACGCTAAACTTGAATTGTGCCGCGGTCGCTGTCTAGCAGCGCATTGATCGCGCACGCCGTTCGAGTGATTTAGTCTCGCTCCTTTTGTGTGCGGACTCCATAAATCGGGCATTAGGAAGGCCTGAAGGGATGGCCCCCGACCGGCATTTATTTGTAAGGGCTGTCGAGCTGCGCTCGACCGGGCAGATGAGGACGTCCGCCCCTACATGAGCTGGAAAGATTCGCGCGAGGTTCCTCGGTCCGCTGGTGAAGGCGCGGCCCTTCGGAATGACAAGCGGGAAGGGTTGATTGGGATGACAAAATGTAACCCTCGCCCAAATAAAAAAGACTGAAGGGGCACCCGTCCGTCAATTTTCGGCGCATCGCTACTCCGCGCGAGATCCCCTTCGACTTCGCTCAGGGCGGGCTCTAGGCCTGCTGGCAAAAACGCAGGTTTTCGGGATGACAAGATGGCGCGGTTGTCCAGGAAAAAAAGGGCGGACGAGGTGTCCGCCCCTCCATAAAACGAAAATGCTATTCCAATCCGAGCGAGCAATTCGGATTGACGTTTTGGATGTAAATGCCGTTGTTGCCGATATGGTCATCTTCGAAGGCCAGCGCGGAGAACCCGCCCGGCGCGGTGGTTGCCACCAGGCGAGACTTGTTCGCAGGCGTGGATGAGACCACAAACTGAGAACACGTGACCGAGCCGGAATCCGAAAGCTTGGTCGCCTGAATGGTCGCATCGCCGTAGCCGACTTGATCCACCCAATAAACCACTGCTCCCGAGCCGACTTGCGACGCGGTGACGAAAATCTGCTGGTCGGCGCCGAGGGGAACGATGACAAGACCAGTTGCTCCCCATTGGGCCACGCCGCTCGAATTAAATTTCTGACCATAGACGCCGTTCAAGACCTGGTTTGAATCTTCTTCGGTCCAGAAGACGAAGACTTCGCCGGTCGATGGGCGATAAACCGCAGTCGGCGAGACGCGCACGTTGTTGGTGTTGGTGGAAACTGCGACACCGCCGGCGGGGAAGGCGGGTGTGCCATTCGCCAGAATGTGTTGGGCATAGACTTGTAGAATCGGGCCGTTCGTGTACCAATCGAAAACTGCGCCGCCGCTGCCATCGGGAACAAAATAGGGGAAGTTGCCAAATTGCAGCGAGCCATTGGTGAAGATGCTCACGTTGTTTGCGCCCCAGAGCAGGGTTCCGCTTGAGGAAATTTTGTTGGCGATGAGTATGCTGTTGCTGCCGAAGCCTTTATTGCTTACCCACGAAATGATGACGCTGCCATTGTCAGCCGCGTGCAGGTCGGCAAGAAGATACTCGTAGCTGGCCTGGCTGAAGACCACGCCCGATCCCCATTGCGGCACGCCATCGGCGTTGAGTTTTTGCGCGACCACTTCGCTGTTGTCGGTCCAGGCGACCACAATGCCGCCGTCGCTGGTTGCGGCAATCTTGGGAGCAGCGAAAGAATCCGTCGAGCTGTTTGTGAGTTGTACACCAAGCGTTCCCCACAACGGCTGGCCGTGCGGACTCATTTTGGCTGCGGTCACCTGCTGATTCGGGCCTTCGCGCGTGTCGAGGAAGGCGAGCAGGGCGTTGCCCTGCGCGTCCACGTCCAAACCATAGTCTTCCGTGGAGCTGTTGGTGAGGTGGGCGACGCCGAGTCCGCCGTGATGAAACTGCTCGTAACCTTTCCGGTTGAGCAGTTGGTAGTAAACGCTATAGCCGATGGGCGGCGGGCTATCCGGATTGGCGTCAAACCAACTGACATATCCTCCGGCGGCGCCGTAAGGAACCACTTTCGGCTGCACCTGATCGCTGCCGTTGTTGTTATCGGCCAGCGGCAGATTAGTTGCCGGATCGGATGACCATTGCGCCCATGCGCCAGTGACAAGCGCGAAAATAATTGCGAGACGGAATAAATGCTTCATTGAAGTTGTCCCCCTCAAGACTGCGGAAAGTGAAAGCCAAAAGACAGGGGAGAATTATAGCGCGTATTCTTTCGGCGTACCCGCGAAATCGCAGGACTGGAGCCGGGTTTAGGGCCGTTTGGCTCTAGCGCTTCTGTCTTGCGGTCATGTATGAGTTTACAATCTTCCTAACACTCAAATCATGATTGATATTCATTGTCACATCCTGCCGGAAGTGGATGACGGCTCGAAGTCATGGGAGATGTCGGCAGAGATGTGCCGCATGGCGCTCGCCGACGGCATTGAGTATGTCGTGGCCACGCCGCACGCCAACGAGCGCTATCGCTATGACCGGCAATATCTGGTGGATGTGCGCAACCGCTTGCAGAAGGGGATTGGGAAGTCTCCGCAGATTGGGTTGGGGTGCGACTTTCATTTGTCGTATGACAATCTGCAAGATTTGATGGTGCGGCCGGAGTATTACACGATTGAGGGGCGCAAGTATCTGCTGGTCGAGTTGAGTGATTTCAGCATTCCGGCGCAGATCGATGAGTGTTTTACGAACCTATCGGCGCACGGGATCACGCCGGTGCTGACGCATCCGGAGCGGAATCCGATATTGCAGCGCGATCCGCGGCGGGTGCTGCGCTGGATTGGGTTGGGCTGTGCGGTGCAGGTGACGGCGTCGGCAGTGACGGGATTCTGGGGTGAGACGGCATGGCGAACGGCGCAATGGCTGCTCAAGCAGAATGCCGTGCACGTGCTGGCGACGGACGCGCATGATACGAAGCGGCGGGTGCCGAATTTGTCGGCGGCGCGGGAGGAAGTGGCCGAAGTTTATGGTGCGGAAGTCGCAAAGGCGCTGGTGGAAGATAATCCGCGGGCGATAGTGCAGGGAACGCCGCTGCCGTACTTTCCAGAGGCCGTCGCACAGCGCTAGTTCTACTTGCAGCCTCTTCCCGGCTTAAAGTCGCAGATGTGCAGACCGAGCGAGCGCAGGGTCGCGCTTCCCGATGACCCTCCGTTGAGCTTGATCTCCACGCTGAAGGGATAGGGGGAATCAGGGCCGGTAAGGCGGAACTTGGCGACGCCCGTCCGAAAATATGGCGCGATTTTTGGCAAGTCCAGGCAATTCATGTCCGGACTGCCTTCGGCGCACAGATAAGAACTCACCCCGTTATTCGAAATGCAATTGTCGCCGCACTCGACGGTGGTGATATTTTCTTCGGTGCCGTCACCGGATTGGGCGCGCTGTCCAGCGTAGAAATGAGGCCAGGTGAGATTGACGTTCGCGTTATAAACCGAGCCCCGGATGACAATATCAACGCTCTGGCCCGCGGTAACGTCCCATAGATGCGTTCCCCCCACCAGCAATGTATTTGCGCCATTCGGGTCGAGGCGCACGTGAAGCTTCTCGCCATTGCTTCCCAGTCGCTGGCAGATGCTGGCGGGCGTGCTGTTGCAGGAATAGGAAATCCAATGAAAAACTGTCGGCGGTTGCGAGCATGTGGTGCCGATATAGCCGGCGACCGTGCCGGTGCCGCAAACCGGAACCGAGGCATCATCCTGGGGCGGGGAAGCTTCGGCGCGCTTAGACGGCCAGATCAGTAACCCCAGCGTGAAAAGTGTAATGAGAGCAAACCTACAGGGGTTGATACGCAGCATGAGTTTCTCCGTGTCTAAAAAGTAGCACAACAACAGGGCGCGAGATTCGCCAGATGTGCATAAGCAGTGAGCTTCTGCGTAAACTACCTGAGCTTTGCAGTCAGCTAATTAACCACGAAGGTACACGAAGGGCACACGAAGAGAAAATGTAGTTAGAGTCGGCGGCGATTTAATTTTGCGAAGAAGTGTCGCCAGCGGCAGGCGCGGACGTCGAAGCGGGAGCAGTCGAAGGAGTTGATTGGGCCTTGGCTTGCGCGGCTGGCCTTATTTTCTCCGGCGTGGTCATCGCGCTTTCGGGATTGAGCAGGTGCTGCTGATCGGGGCCGAGACCGAGCTTGATTAAAGCGCGCGAGTCGGGAATCTCTTTGGTCTGCCAGCCGTTGTCGGCCTGGAATTTTTCCATGGCCTTTTGCGAGTTAGCGTCCCAGGTGCCCGTGGGTTGACCAGAAAGATAATGATTGTGAATAAGGGCTTCCTGAATACTACGGGCGCGCTGGGGATCAATTTTTTGCTGGCCACGAACACGAGAGGTTTTGCGCGAGCGGCGTCCGCCTTTTTTGTGCGATGTACTCCTGGCGCTGGCCGCATGATGAGTGGCCGGCTTCTTTTTTGCACTCGACGCGGAAGTCGAACCGGTCGAGGAATCCGCTCCGGCGCAGGCAGCTATCCCCATCAAAATAAATAATTTAATCGCGATTATGCGCCGATAGGGCAGAAGCAATATTCACCTCAAAACCGCATGGCATCGATGCAGCTATTTGATGATCGCCGATGCGCCCACCAGTGCCAAGTGCCGATAGTTTCCACCCGGTTACGGAAGTGTTCCGGCGAGGAAGATGGTGCCATCCTGATTGCCGGCGCCTCTCTGACGGACGAGGAACACAACGTCCTGCCCGCTCTTTAGCGCGGAAGCGACGCGGTTGAAGTCGGCTTCAGTATTGACGGGCTGCTTATTAATTTCAAGAATAACATCGCCGCGCGTTAACCCGACATCGTCGGCGAAGGAGCCGTTCTTTACTTCCTGGACGATGACGCCTTTGCCGGCAGTGATGTCGAGCTTGTCGGCCATGTCGCTGGTAATGGCGCGGACGGTCAGGCCGAGCTTGGCTTCCTTGGGTGTCGATTCTTCGCCGTTGGCATCGTCTTCGCCAAGGCGGGCCGCGAACAGCTTGGCGCGGTCGGCGACAATGACGCCAGCGGTCTGGTTCTTGCCATTGCGGACAAAGGAGAGATTGACTTTGGTTCCGGGCTTGCGGCTGGCGATATCGGCGACCAGTTCGTCGCCCGTCTTGACGGTCTTGCCATCGACAGCCGTGATAGTGTCGCCGACTTTGAGTCCAGCTTCGTCGGCCGGGCTGCCGGGGACGACGTCAGAAATGGTGACGCCACTGCCCGTGCCATAAACGCGGGCGATGGCGGGATTTTCCTGTGCATCGAAGGTGATGCCGATGGAGCCACGCGCCACGCGGTGTTCGGGCCCGATGAGCTGGTTGTAAACGGTGGCCACAGTATCCGACGGCAATGCGAAACCTACGCCGGCGTAGGCGTTGGTGTCGGAAAGTATGGCGGTATTGATGCCGATGACTTCACCCGCCATGTTCACAAGCGGGCCGCCGGAGTTGCCGGGGTTGATGGCGGCGTCGGTCTGAATGAACGACTGGAACTGGCGCTGGGGCACGATGTTGCGCCCTTTGGCGCTTACAATACCAGCGGTCACGGTTTCCGATAAGCCAAAGGGACTGCCAATGGCCAGGACCCAATCGCCGACTTGCATGCTGTCAGAGTTGCCGAGCTTGGCGACAGGCAGGGCATGGTCCACATCAATCTTGATGACGGCCAGATCGGTCTCCTGATCCATACCGATGAGTTTGGCGTCGTGCAAAATGCCGGGGGCTTCGCCTTCAATTTTCACGCGGATGCGGTCGGCCTTTTCGACCACGTGGCGATTGGTGACAATGTATCCCTTGGGATCGACAATGACGCCCGAGCCGAGCGAGCGCTCACGGAGGGTGCCGGGAGCCTGCCCTCCGCCTTGCCCACCCTGGCCGCCGAAGAAGCGGTCGAAGAAGTCGTCGAAAGGATTAGAATCAGGGTCGTCGGGGTTGGATCCGGGAGCGCGGCGGCGATGCGGATTCTTGATGATGGATTCCGTGTTGATATTGACGACGCTGGGCTCCAGCTGCTTGGCAATCTGCGAGAATTGGCTGGAAAGTTGCTGGGGCGAAGGAATTGTAAGGGGAGTCGCATCCGCCGAGGAAGTCTTTTTGCTTTCCTGTCCACGCACGGTTTTCGAGATAATGGTGCCGAGCAAAATGCCGACGGACAATGTAGCCAGGATGGTGACGGTGTATGCCAGCCGATGGGCTTTCAGGCGCAGCCAAAAGCCGCTCTCGCGGAATTCCATAAATGCGCTTCCTCCGGGAATGACGACGTAACCACGATTATACCCGTTGGACGATTCGGTGGCTTGGGGGTAATAGATTCAGGGGATTGACCGGGGCAGCGCGTCATTGCACCCTTGCAGAACAATATCTTCATCTTCCATGGAAACGCAGATGTCCGACAAACCGATCGAGGCGAAGCTGGAAAGACAGCTTGGGCTGGCTTCGGCTACCGCCGTGGTGGCCGGCGAGGTCATTGCCGCTGGCATCTTTTTAACGCCAGCCGCGATGGCGAAGTCAGTGGGATCGCCGTTCTGGCTCCTGATGGTCTGGCTGGTCGTGGCGGCCATGACGCTCACCGGCGCTTTGTGCTACGGAGAGTTGGCGGGGCGATATCCACGCACTGGCGGGACTTATGTTTATTTGCATGAAAGCTTCGGAGCGCGGGTGGCGTTTCTGTATGGCTGGATGTGCCTGCTGGTCCTTGATCCGGGGCTGACGGCGGCGCTGGCAACGGGAAGCGCAGCCTATGCGGCCTATATCTTTCATTGGACCCCGATGGTCATTAAGTTGATGGCTGTGAGTTTGATTCTGCTGCTGTGCCTGATGAATATTCTCAGCATCCGTGCGAGCGCTGGGTTTCTGCGTTGGGCGACCTGGTTGAAATTAGGCGTGCTGGGCCTGCTGGTGGTATGGGCGTTCGCATTCCATTTGGGCGCATGGGGAAATTTTTCGCCGTTTGTTGTCCAGCGCGCGGGTTCTCTGCCCTTATTGCCTGCGCTGGGTGCGGGGATGGTCGCGGCATCGTTCTCGTTCGGCGGTTGGTGGGACGTGAGCAAAATGGCCGGGGAAGTACGCGACCCGGCAAGAACTCTGCCGCGAGCCATGGCTCTCGGTGTAGTGATTGTGGCGGTGGTTTACATCATGGTCAGCGCGGTGTTCGTGTATTTGATTCCGCTGGATAAAGTGACTTCGAATGATGCGTTCGTTGCGCAGGCAGGCGAGATTCTTTTCGGCAAGATTGGGGGCATAGTTCTCGCGTGCATTGTGACTGTGTGCATTGTGGGGGGACTTGCGGCCTTTGTGCTGAGCGTTCCACGAGTTTATTACGCGATGGCGCAGGATGGATTGTTTGTTCCGGCAGTGGCGAAGTTGCATCCGCGATTCGGAACCCCGATGAATGCCATTTTGATTCAAGCCGCGGTGGCATCGGCGCTGGTGTTGCTGGGATCGTTTGAACAGATTCTTGGCTATTTCATTTTTAGCGCAGTCGTGTTTTTAGGGTTGACGGTGGCGGGCTTATTCGTAGCGCGGGCGCGAGGACGGGCTGCGGCTGATGTAGTGTTGACGTGGGGATACCCGGCGACTCCGGTGGCGTTTTTGCTGCTGGTTCTCTTGCTGATGGGGCTGCTGCTCATTCATGGCTTGCGCGAACCGTTGTTGGGTGCGGCGGTTGTGCTGGCAGGATGGCCGGTGTATGAGATGGTTCGTAGAAAATAACCGCGGAGGACACAGAGGGACAGGGAAAATTTATGGATGTGCCGCTAATCAAGAAAAACGCGGTCGGCGCAAATCCGCCGACGAAAATTAAGATCATCGAAGATGCAGAAGCGACGGGCGGGACTGCGGCAGCCTACGATTATTGGCGGTCGGGCTCTGGACGCAAGCAGGTACCGGGGATCATCAAGTGCTTTGGGGCGCGGCCGGATTTTTTGCGGCAGGTTGTGGATTTTTCGAATACGATCCATTTCTCCGAAGGGCATCTTTCGCGGCGGCACAAGGAGATGATCGCCAGCTACGTTTCTTTCCTCAATCGCTGTCCCTATTGACTGGACAGTCACGCCTACTTCCTGCGGGCTCAGGGAGCGACTGAAAAATGCGTAGCGGCGGTGCTCGAGGGCAAGCTCGATGAGGCTGAACTGACTCCGGCGGAGCGCGGCTTGATGGAGTACGTCGAGCTGGTGACGAAAGCGGCTTATCGCTCGACGCACGAAGATGTGCAGAGACTGCGCGATTTGGGATGGAAGGAAGATCAGATCGCGGAAGCCGTGTACATCACGGCGATGTTTGCATTCTTCAATCGCGTGGCGGATGCGTTCGGCGTGCCTCCGCAGGATTATTTGGGTACGGGGAAAGTGACGCCGTAATTTACTTCACTGGTGCATTTAACACTGCGACCAACTCCACGAAATTCTTGGCGGCGAGGGTGCGATCCACGACTTCTTTTTGGCTGAAGAGTTGTCCTGCGTCGGCAAGAAGGTCGTGCTGGGATTGGGTGTCTGGAGTCAAAATCATCACAATGAGTTTTGCCGGACGTCCATCGCGGGAGTCGAAATCGATTCCTTTTTCCGCTTTTCCAATGACCACCAGCGGCCGCAGCATTCCATCTACACGCGCGTAGGGCACGGCGACCCCGTTGCGCCATCCGCTGCCGGCTACGCGCTCGCGTTCGTTGATTAGGCGTTCGAAGCGTTCGGGCGCGTTGCCGACGAGGGGAGCGGCGATGTCGCACATCTCGCGGATGATGCCGTTTTTTGTGTCAGCAGTAAGGTTGGTGAGGAAAAATTGGCTGCTGATGACGTCTTTGAGGCTAATTGATTTCTTGCCTTGAATAATCAGGCGCATGACGGGCGCGGAGATGAGCGAGGTAACCAGCGCCATGACGACGAGGGCGACGAACATTTGCTCATGAATGAGACCGGCTTGCAAGGCGAGAATTCCGAGAATCATTTCCATGGCGCCGCGGGCGTTCATGGCGAAGCCGATGCCGATGGAGCTGCGCGTGTCCATGCCACCGAGATGCGCGCCCCAGCCCGCGCCCAGAATTTTGCCAAGGCAGGCCACGGCGATGACGACGGCGGTGAGCGTGGGATCGAAATTCTTGACGAAGTTGGTGTGCAGGCCGATGCTGGCGAAAAATAGCGGGGCGAAAACGTTGGTGACAATCTGATGGATGCTCTCGGATGTGCGCTCGCGAAGATGACGCGATTCGCCGACCGCGGCCCCGGTGATGAAGGCGCCGAAAACGGCGTGAATGCCGGCGTATTCGGCGAAAGCGGCCGATGCGAGGGTGAGGGAAAAGATGAAACCGAGGACGCCGCCGGGCCATGTGGTGTGGGCCTGAATGAAGGGCAGGATCTTGTGAATCAGCCAGCGGCCCACCGTAAGCATGAGCACGGCGAAGGTGAGGACGAGGAAAATGGTGTGGCGAACCCCGTGTCCGGCGTCGGCTTGCGGGTTCATCATGCCGAGGACAAGGCCGAAGAGAATCCAGCCGACGAGATCGTCAAACATCGCCGATGACATGACGACCGTGCCCATTTCGCTTTGCAGCAGGCCCAGATCCATCAAGATGCGGGCGATGATGGGCAAAGCGGAAATGGAAAGGGCGGTGCCGAGGAAAAGGGCAAAAACCAGCGGGGAAGCGCGGTCGTCCGCGCCGAGAAAACGGGGGAAGAGTTCGGCGGAGCCGAAGCCGAAGGCGAAGGGAATGACCATGCCGAAAATGCTGACCAGAAGGGCGCTCTTGCCCTGGCGGAAGATGCTGCTCAAGTCAATCTCAATGCCGGCGGTGAGCAGAAACAGGGCGACGCTGATGGCGGTGACGCCGTCGAGCACGAGCGCGACGGGACCCGTTTGCGGGAAGAGAAGCGCGTAGACGCCGGGCTTGTAATGGCCGAGGACGGTGGGGCCGAGCAAAATGCCAGCCATGATTTCGCCAAGCACGGCAGGCTGGCCGAGCTTCTTGACCAGTTCACCGGCAAATTTAGCGGTGGCGAGAAGAGCGGCCAAGGCCAGAAATAAAGCCATCAAATCGTGCTGGGCGAGGTGGCTCATGAGTAGAACTCATTCGTGAGGTTCCCGATTATACAGTTTGTGTAAAAACAAATTTTGGCAGGAGATGAAGTTGTGCGTTCTGTGCCGTAGGCGTACGGGAATGTTTTGCGCTGCATACGGTAAAGAGTGTATGCGGGGGGCGGTGGAAATCTTGCTGCCAGGTCCATACCTTCCGGACGATGGCCCATCCTAGGGGACGACCAATCCTGTGAAGCAACGCTTCAGAGGTATTGGCAATCATACTGCTTCATTCTCAACCGGACATAGAAAAACGGAGAGGGAGAGCGATGATGAAAGTCCTACGCAGGAATAGTTTAAGCACGTACATACGCCGGGCCAGTTGTGTTGCGTTTCTACTGTTTGCGGTATGCGCGATATTCCAGGTGGGTTCCGCGTTTGCCGATAACACGGTGATGGGCAGCTTGGAGTTCAAGGGTAAGACGAAGGTCGAGAAGACTTCTGGGGTGTGGGTGGATGGTGAATACGTCGGCTATCTCAAGGAGCTCAAGGGGTCGAAGCAAGTGTCATTGTTGCCTGGCAATCATGACATTCTGGTGCGGCAGGATGGCTATGAGGATTTTCGGCAGAGCATCACGATTCAACCGGGCGAGAAGCAAGTCATCTCGGTGGTGATGGCGCGAGCGCCGGAACAGCCGATGCCTACCGTGACCTCCCAAATCAAAATCGACGTCATGCCGAAACGCGCGGCCGTATTTGTGGATGGGCAATTTGCAGGCCACGTCGGCGAATTTGAAGGTGCGGGCCGGGCCATGCTGATTGCACCGGGTCCCCATCACATCCGCATAGCGTTGCCGGGATACAACACATTCGAGACGGACGTGACCACGGTGGCGAACCAGAAGGTGCAGGTAAAAACGGAACTGGCGAAAAGCAGCGAACCGCTGCCGGATCCGCTCTTGAAAGCTCAACCCAGCGCTTCAGTGGAGAGTACGCCGCAGGCACCGCCGAGTCCGCAGTAGGCGCGAGGAGATGGTCAGACGGAGCCGCGAAAATTACGCGGCGTCGTCGGTGATGGTAATGCGCAGCGATTTCAGGAATTTCAGGTCCTGATCGCTGATGCGGAGTTCGGGATCGCTGGCCAAAGTAGTGACGAGCGAGGTTTTTTCGGGGTTTTTCTCACCGGGTTTGCTCACGCCGATGGTGGCTTCGAGAACGAGAAAAATATCGTAGCCGCCGTCTTTGATTTTAGACACCACTTCGGCGATGGCATCAGAGTCGGCCAGCGACTCGTTGATGGCTTCGCCCAGCTCTTTCATCAATTGCTTAAGTTGATGATCCACTTGCGTCTCCCTACCCCGTTAGATGCAATTCCCGCATGAAGGCTTCGCGGCGTGGTGCTGGCCCTTATTGTACCCCGGAGTCGCCTTGAAATCTTGCTAAAATCGCAGGGTGAGCCAGGCCTCAACAGCCCGAAAAGTGAGAGCGGCGGCGCGGATTGCGGCGCGGGTTGCAGCGCAACAGGCGAGCCGTTCGCGGACCTTGGGAGCTGTGGGCAAAGGCGTAAAGGCGTCCGCCATGCACTTCGGGCGGGTGGCGCATGAGCTTTGGATGGAAGTTACAGGCTTTATTTTTCTGGCATTTGCGGCCATCGGCGCGACGGAGTTGGTACGGGAATATTTGAAGTACCGCGCGGGCAGGAGTACATCCGGTCATCTATTGGCCGTCGCCGGCTTTACGGTGATGTTTGGGTGGTTTGGCGTGAGTTCATTTTGGCGGGTGAGGAAGAGGAAAGTCAGGTCATGAGCGATCGCCCGAAGAACGAAACGCCAGCGCGCGATCCAGAGACTTCTTCGCACATCCCTGTGCGCGCACTATATACCGCGAACGAACTTGCGGGATGGAATGCGGATGAAGGCTATCCCGGCGATTTCCCTTATACACGCGGAGTTCAGCCGACCATGTATCGCGGCCGCTTGTGGACCATGCGCCAGTACGCTGGCATGGGGGATGCCGAAGAATCGAATAAACGATACAAATATCTGCTTGCGCATGGGACGACGGGATTGTCAGTTGCTTTTGATCTGCCCACGCAAATTGGTCTTGATTCCGACAACGCGCTGGCGATGGGCGAAGTCGGGAAAGTCGGCGTGGCGATCGATTCCATTGAAGACATGGAGCGATTATTCGATGGCATTGACCTGACGAAAATTTCGACTTCCATGACCGTCAATGCGACGGCGGCGATTTTGCTGGCACTGTATGTTGCAGTCGCGCGGCGACAAGGTGCGGAAGTCAGAAAGCTTTCGGGTACGGTGCAGAACGATGTGCTCAAGGAATACATCGCGCGCGGAACGTATATCTATCCGATTCCGCAGGCGATGCGGATTATTACGGACTTGTTTGCATGGACGAACGACAATGTGCCGGAGTGGAACACGATTTCAATCTCCGGCTACCACATGCGCGAGGCGGGATCGACGGCGGTGCAGGAAGTTGCCTTCACGCTGGGCAATGGCATGGCATATGTGCAGGCAGCGATTAATGCGGGACTCGATGTAGATAAGTTTGCGCCGCGGTTGTCGTTCTTTTTTAATGCGCACAATAATTTTCTGGAAGAAGTGGCCAAGTTTCGGGCAGCGCGTCGCATGTGGGCGAAGATCATGCGCGAGCATTTCAAGGCGAAGAATCCGAAATCATGGATGCTGCGTTTCCATACGCAGACGGCCGGTTCGACGCTGACTGCGCAACAACCGGAGAACAATATTGTTCGAACGGCGTTGCAGGCGATGGCGGCGGTGTTGGGGGGAACGCAGTCTCTGCATACGAATGGTTACGACGAAGCGCTGGCTTTACCGACGGAGCAAGCGGCGCGGATTGCGCTGCGTACGCAGCAAATTGTTGCCTATGAAACGGGCGCGCCGAATGCGATTGATCCGCTGGGCGGGTCGTATTACATCGAATGGTTGACGAATGAGATTGAAAGGCGCGCGAATGATTATTTGGCAAAGATCGATGCCCTTGGCGGAATGCTGCGCGCGATTGAGCGGGGATTCGTTCAGCAGGAAATTCAAAACGCTGCGTACGAGTATCAGCAGCAGGTGGACAGCGGCGATGCGACCGTGGTCGGAGTGAATCGCTTTACGCTGGCAGAAGAAAGAGCTGTTCCAATTCAGCGGATCGACGAAACCCTGGAGCGTAAGCAGGTGGAGCGGCTACGGGCGTTGCGGGCACGCAGAGATGTTTCGGTTTGGGCGGATTCGTTGAAGCAAGTGGAAGGCGCGGCGCGAAGTGGAGAGAACTTGATGCCGCGAATTTTGGCCGCAGTCGAAGCTTATGCGACGGTCGGGGAAATCTCCGACACGCTGCGGAAAGTGTTTGGAGAGTACAAGGAAGCTGTGGTGATTTGAGGTTTCAGCAAACAGGGATGCGGGCCAAACGCGCGATATTGCGCGCGGGCGGCCCAGATCCTTCGACTCGCGCAAGTACGGCGCTCGCTCAGGATGACAATGTGGTCAGGCCGATTTTGTTTTAGGTTTGTGCGGGCACTCGCGCGTATTGATGCATTCCTCCGGTAATATCAAACGCTCAACGGGAACCCCTCCAATCAAATGCGACTGGATTATCTCTTCGACATCGGATAGCTGGACGTGTCCATACCAGACGGCTTCAGGATAGACGACCACGGTTGGGCCGTGCTCGCATTGATCAAGGCATCCGGATTTGTTGGCGCGGATGGCGCGCTTCAATCCAAGCTCGGTGAGCCGGTCTTTGAAAGCCTTTTGCAGTTCGCCTTTGCCGGTGGGGTCGCAACTGCCACGCGGGGCTTCAGGGTCGCGCGTGTTGCAGCAGATGAAAACATGCTTCTCGAATTTCGCCATGAAGATATTTTAACGATAGTTTAAGGGAAGAAGCGTGGGCAAGGTTGACGAGCTGCGCTCGACCGGACAGCCGACGACGGCTGTCCCTACATGTTCTTTTGTCAATTAGTCGTGCAGCGGGACGATGACTTCACCGCCCTCGCAATAAGTGGCAGCTCGCTGCAGTCCGCCCGTGGGTTGGGCGAAAAACTTGACCGGGCCGTAGCAATAGACGGCGTGGCCGGATTGCGCCAGATACCAACGGCCCCCTTTGTGAGCGGGCTTAGAGGCGATTGCTAGGGATGCGGCGGGACGCACTGGCGGTGCGAAATGTGGAGCGGTCAAAGAAAATAGGAGAAGGGCTGTCAGCGTGTTCACGTATCACCTACCTACAAGATTTGCGTTCAGGCCTTGGTTGTCAGAACCTGAATCGTGTCGCTTTCTACAACGTCGCTAGATCGAAATGTTCATACGCCGCATGTCCGGGTCATCGTCCTGCGGTTTGGGCGGTTTTTGCGTTTGTGCCGGCTTTTGACCGACGCTGGCACTGTCAGAAACTTTGCCGTGCGTTTTATTGCCGGGTTGCGGCGCGGCCTGCGCCTCGGTCTGGTTCTTGGGAGCGGCGACGGCCGGTGCATGCGCTTTGCCGTTCGGCTTGCCGGCCGCATGCTGTTGCTGCTGCGCCAACTTGCCTTTGAGGTGGATCAGTTCATTGCTGTCGTTAAACAGGTCCATGATCAAGCCGCGTTGGCTCTGAATGGTGCGTCCCTGCTCGACGACCAGCATGGTGAGGATGCCGTAAGAAATGATGAACAAGGCCACCAATAGCGGCAGCATGGTGTGTTTCGGCTTCTGAATGGCGACTTCGGGTTGGGTCGGGTCGGTCTGCAAAGTGCGCTCCGTTCTGCGCCTCGATGGAAGCAGGCATAAGCGTAAGTGCAGCTTGCGAACCACAGAAGGCGCTCTTCGTAAGTGATTGCAGGTGCGAGCCTTAACTGCGATTTGATGGCGTTGCGGTAGCGGGCAATGTGCAACTCTCTGCACATTTTTGGTAACCGTACTGGGTTACGGACGTGACTTGCGGGGTGAAAGCCTTGCTGGGCGCTGTGTTCGGCGTGCCTATTTCCCGCCCATCACGAGCTTGGCAATGGTCGCCAACTGCATGTTCGAGGTCCCTTCATAAATCTTGCCGATTTTGGCGTCGCGCCAGTATTTTTCGACGGGATAATCTTTTGTAAATCCGTAGCCCCCATAGATTTCGATGGCCAGCGAGGTCACGCGCTCGGCGACCTGCGAGCAGAAAAGCTTGGCCATGGCCGCTTCGCGGATGAAGTTCATGCCGGCGTCTTTCATACGCGCGGCGTTATAGACCATGAGCCGGGCGGCTTCGATTTCCGTGGCCATCTGGGCGATCTGGAATTGGATGCCCTGGAAGTCGGCGATAGCTTTGCCGAACTGCTTGCGCTCTTGTGCATACCTGGCCGCGTATTCCCATGCGCCGCGGGCGACCCCGGCCATTTGCGCGCCAATGCCGATGCGGCCTTCGTTCAGCGTCTCAATTGCAATCTTGTAGCCTTTGCCGACTTCGCCAAGGACGTTGTTTTTCGGCACCTTGCAATCTTCGAGAATCAGCTCGCACGTGGACGAAGCGCGAATACCTAGCTTGTCTTCTTTCTTGCCGACGGTGAATCCAGGGAAATTTTTCTCGACGATGAAAGCGGTGATGCCCTTGTACCCCGCCGCTGGATCAACCGTGGCAAAAAGAATGAACACGCCTGCTTCTTTGCTGTTGGTGATCCAGAGCTTGCGGCCGTTCAAAACGTAGTCGCTGCCTTTGAGTTCGGCCTTCGTCTGCAAGGCGAAAGCATCAGACCCGGAGCCGGCTTCGCTCAACGCATAAGCGCCGCAAGTATCGGCGGCCATGCGCGGCAGGTAGCGCTTCTTCTGTTCGTCGGTGGTCCAGCGCAGCAGGGCGTTGTTGACCAGCGTGTTCTGCACATCCACGATGACGCCGGCGGACGCGTCCACGCGCGACATTTCTTCGACGGCCAGTACGGCCTCAAAGAAAGTGGCTCCTCCGCCGCCGTATTGCTCGGGAATCTCAATGCCCATCAGTCCAAGCTGAAAAAACTCATGTAGCAGCTCTTTTTCGAAGACGCCCTTCTCGTCCATCTCCTTGGCCAGCGGACGGACTCTTTCTTCGGCAAACTGCCGGATGTTTTCGCGGAACAGAACTTCATCTTCCGTGAAGCTGGTGAGCGGGGCTGGCGCAGACTTTTGCAGCGTGGTCTGGGACATAAGAATACCTTGGGCAATGAGATGCGAACCTGTGATTTTAACACCGGGAGAAGGCTTTACCACAGAGACGCAGAGTCAGAAGTCGGAATCGATTGTCGTCCCGAAAACTGTGGTAGCCTACTTGGTCTTTTTGCCCACAATCGTACTATCGTAAATCCAGAGTACGTATTCGGCTGCTTTTCCATCGGGCGACTGCGTGAAAGTCAGAATTCCGGGTTGGTCGCGCTGAAAGAAGGTGTTGGCTGATAAAGGAAAATCTTCCTCGGGCACGGGATCGTCAGGCCCTTGTTCCATGAGGCTGCCGCCGTTGCGAGTAATCTTCACAACTTTGCCCGGACTGATGTGATACTCGCCCACGAAGACATCCAAGGCTTCAGGCGTGATCTTCACCGGCACGCGATTGGCGTTTGGAATTTCGCTTTCTGCGCGCGCCAGCAAAAGCCAATGCCCGTCGCGCTTAACGTAGGTCTCCATGACCCTGAGTTCCTCGGTAAACTCTTGTCCCGCGAACGGGACGCGTGAGGTGGTGCGGTAAATCATCACCGCCGCGTCGCCGAAGAGCGCGAAAGGATGGGGCACCCCCAGTTGAGGAGCTGCTCGGTACCTCAAGGTTGGCGTTAGACTAAGCGGAAGATGAATAGTCTCACCGCCTTCGGGCTTTTCGCGGTCACGGCGATGGTCGTGTGCTATGCACTGGAGAACCGGAGCCGTTGGTTTGTGCTGGGTTTCGCCGCGTCCTGCGTGCTGGGTTCAATCTACGGATTTCTTCAGGGTGCATGGCCCTTCGGCTTGGTGGAAGGCGTTTGGTCCCTGGTGGCCGCGCGCAAGTGGTGGAAAAGTTTGAGGTAGGGCCAGCCCTCGGCTGCCCCGCATAAGTCTTACTGTTTCCCGCCGGGAATAAGCTTCAGGCCATCGGCTTGCAGGATTTTGGCAATCTGATTCTTGGCGTGGGTGAACCAGGGGCCGGCGGTGTCCAGCTTCACATAAGCGCGCCAGTGCTGGAGGGCTTTGCGCGGTTCTTTCAGCTTCTCGTAAGCGAGTGCGAGATTGTAGTGGGCATCCGCATAAGTGGGCGCGATTTGCAGCGCGGCAGTGTAGGTCTGAATGGCTTCGGCTACGCGCCCCGTTTCGTCGAGCACGTTCGCTAAATCGAAATAGGCCAGTGCGTAGCGCGGGTCGCTCTCGATGGCCTCACGATAATGCTGCTCGGCAAGGCCGAATTCCTGGCGGTTGTAATAAAGCGTCCCAAGGTTGATGTGGGCGGCGGCGTGAGAGGTGTCGAGCTCGAGCACACGCTGGTAGGTCGCAATGGCCTGCAACTGATTGTTGGGATCTTCTTCGAGCGCGATGCCGCGAGCAAAGAGGTCAGAGACCTCGGCTTCCGTGCGTGTGGAACGGCGTCCTGAAATCGGAGTGGTAGTTAAGGTCGTTTCGCGGGAATTGGGCACGAAGTCGAAAAGGAATTGCCCGGCTATGGGCTCGACGACTTTGCCTTCATGACGGAAGGCGACTCGGTGTCCGGTGGAGAAAGCGCCGGCTTCGAGCAAGGGATTCGACATGCCAGCGACCTGCTTTTGCATGGCTTCCAGAGACTGGCGAATGACGGCCGGGCGTACTTTACGCGCGCACAAATCACGGACTTTTTTGATCTGCAATAGATCGAAGAAGGAATAGGACTCGGCGACGGCGATGAGACCAGCTTTCTCCCAGCTCGCCAGTTGGCGTGCTGTGAGGCGAAGAATACGGATCAGATCGACTCGATTGTAGCGGTACACAGTAATCGCAAAACTACCGCTCCATTATCGAGAACCTAACCTGTGATGGCAAGTGGAAAACCCGGGCAGTGGGAACCAAACCCAACACTGTCGCGCATTTGGTGCAATTTTGGCTGGCTCCGGCGGATCACGACAGTTACCAGCGATACAGCCCCGAATCACCGAAGGTAACTCCGATGTAACCGTCTTTTAACCGGCCATTTATTTCGGTGCAATGATCGGCGGCTAATCATGAAACATGCCGAATTCCGATTTGTTCGGATGGACAGGGTCTGCGGCTACCCCGCCACAAGTGCCGGATTTCTTTGCGCTGCGCAAGTTGGCGCATCGACTGATGCCGATGAACCGGGTGAGGGAACTTTACCATCGGGCGCAGCATCCTGCCGAGCGCCCGCTGATGGAGAATCTGCTGCGGGAGATGAGGGTAGGGTGCCGAATCGCCGATGCGGACTTGACGCGAATTCCTTCGAGCGGACCGTTGCTGGTCACGGCGAATCATCCTTTCGGCTTGCTGGATGGCGCGATTCTGGCGAGCGTCGTCGGGAGGGTCCGCAGCGACGCGAAGATTCTGACGAACCATTTACTGTCGGGCATCCCAGAGCTACAGCCTTACTGCATTTTTCTCGATCCATTCGGAGGAAGAGATGCGGTTGTCCGGAACCGGCGCGGCTTGCGCGAAGCGGTCGCCTGGCTAAGGGCGGGCGGAGCGGTCATCATGTTTCCGGCGGGAGAAGTTTCGCACTTGCAACTACGGCAGCTGCAAGTGGCAGATTCGCCGTGGAGCGCGACTGCGGCGCGATTGATTCTAGCCACGGGGGCGACGGCATTGCCGGTTTACATCCAGGGCAGGAACAGCGCGAGTTTTCAGGCGATGGGGATGGTGCATCCCAACTTGCGCACGGCACGGTTGCTGACGGAATTTTTGCAACAGGCAGGCAAGAGAGTCGAAGTGCGCGTTGGAAGCCCAATTTCGCCGGGGGTGGTGCGGCATGCTGGGAGTCACGAACTGGCCGCGAATTATCTCCGCTGGCGCGCATACCTGCTGGCCGAACGGGACCGCACACAGCCGGACTTGGGGGCGGCGCTGAAAGCGATCTTGCCACGGAAGAAACAAGAGCCGATTGCCACGGCCGTTTTACCTTCGCTGTTAAGGCGGGAAATTGAGTCGCTGTCACGCGAGAATTGCCTTGAGCAGAACAAGGAGTTTTCGGTCTATCTGGCGCCAGCGCAGGAGATCCCAAATATCATGCGCGAAGTTGGACGGCTGCGGGAACTCACTTTTCGGGCTGCCGGCGAAGGGACAGGCGCGAGCCGCGACCTTGACCGTTTCGACAGGCACTATAAGCATCTGCTTTTGTGGAGCAGGACAAAGCAAGAACTCGCGGGGGCTTACCGACTCGGCTTGACGCCGGAAATTTTACCGGCGATGGGAATGGAAGGACTCTACACGGACACGTTATTCCGATATCATCCCGATTTCTTTAAGCGACTGGGGCCGGCGCTGGAGCTGGGACGTACTTTTATCCGCGCGGAATATCAGCGGCAATATGCGCCGCTTTTGACCATGTGGAAGGGCATTGGGTGTTTTCTTGCGCAGAATCCGCAGTTTGCCGTCCTATTTGGAGCGGTCAGCATGAGCAGCCGTTACAATCGCGCATCGCGCGAACTGATTGTACGGTTCTTTCAGGCACAAGAAATGCGTCTATCGCGCGCGAACGAATTGGATTTGCGAAGGCTGGTGACGCCGCGCACCCCGTTCCGCCCACGTGCGTTGAATTCACCCGGCGCCGATCCAGCCTGCGATCAGTTTGCCGATTTGCAAGATCTGGCGGATCCCATCGCCGACATGGAATCAGACGGCAAAGGCGTCCCAATCCTGTACAAACAATATGCGAAGTTGGGCGGACGACTCGTCAGTTTTAACGTGGATCGAAACTTCTCAGGCGTGCTGGATGGCTTTGTTCTGGTCGACGTCCGACGCAGCAACCCAACGGTTCTGGCGCGCTACATGGGGCAGGCTGGACTGGCTGCGTTTCAGCGGTATCATAATATGGCGAAGCCGGAGTTCATACCGGACTCCATAAAGGACCGGGCTACGCGCGAGTCATCTGCATCCGCGCATTGACGCCTCGAGGTGATTGATACTTTCATGCCCCGCGCCGTGACGAAGGCCACAATCAAAGCGAAGCGTAAAGCCACTCCGTTCTTACAGCCGGAATCGACCGTGCAATTGACCCAGCTTGTGTTACAAGCCTGCCTGGTGGCGAAGGATGCGGCCTTCAACCTGCGCGACTTCGTTGAAAATTCCTCGAACATGGCATTTCTTGCGGTCAAGGACTGTGAAAAAGAGCTCGACCGCATGGAGCGCCGGATTGACGAGGAAATTACGACGGCCATTACGGAGGTGAGCGAAGCGGAAGCGCGGCAATTGCTTGCCTGCCTGAAGTTCATCATCGATCTGGAGCGTATCGGCGATCTAGCGTGGTCAGCCACACAACGGTTGCAAAGGCTGGAGGAGAAGTTAACCCGTGAGGACGTCAAAGATCTTGTGGGGATGGCGCGAGCGTTAGAGACCATGCTGACCACGGTGCATGATGGCTTCGCGAACCGCGATCTGGAAGCTGCCACCACGGTGATGCAATCTGATGTGAGAATAGACGATTTGTGCCGCTCGATTTTTCACCGGCATCTCAGTGCCAGTGACCACCGGGCGCGGGAGTACAGCGTGAATCTTTTGTTTGTTGCCCAGGCTTTCGAGCGCGCCGGCGACCACGCCAAAAATCTCGGCGAAGAACTCTTTCATCTGGTGGAAGGCCGCAGCTTGCGGCACGAACCGAAGCGTTCGAAAACCCGCTCCGCCGAGTAGCTGCGGGGCAAGCTGCTTATAATCGCGTGCTAACCTAATGCAAGCCGGATTCGTCCAACATAACATCCGTGTCCGCTAATTGCGGTATTCCCAGGAGCCACTTACATCATGAAATGTTCTGCGAAGTTTAGGAATGCTTTGCTCGTCAAAGGCTTGGTACTCGCATTGTTCGCTCTTCCACTGCTTGCCCAGGAAACAGGAAAAGAAGCGGGAAAAGATGAAGCCATTGTTCACGGCATTAATGTCGCCAACATGGACACGTCGGTCAAGCCGGGCGACGATTTTTTCGACTATGCCAATGGAGGTTGGATCAAGCGCACTGAAATTCCAGCCGATCGGGGCGGAATTGGCGTCTTCACCAAACTCGGCGATTTGGCGAACAAGCGTACCGCCGGACTGATTGAAGAAGCAGCAAAATCGAACGCACCGGCGGGGTCAAGCGCGCGCAAGATTGCCGATTTATACAACTCTTACATGGATGAAGCGGGCATTGAAGCGAAGGGCACGGCCCCGCTCAAACCACATCTCGACGCGATTGCCGCGATTCGCGACAAAAAAGAGCTGGCGCGCTCTCTGGGAGAAAGTCTGCGTGCCGACGTGGATGCGCTCAATAACACAAATTTTCACACGCCCAATCTTTTTGGATTGTGGGTCGCGCCGGGGTTCAATGATCCGGAGCATTACACTGCGTACCTGCTGCAAGGCGGGTTGCAGTTGCCGGACCGCGAGTATTACCTCTCTGATAGCGAGAGTATGAAGAATATTCGCGCCAAATATCAGGAGCATGTTTCAGCAATGCTTAAGCTGGCAGGATTTACAGATACTGACGCTCGGGCCGTACGCATCATTGAACTGGAACATGCCATCGCAGAGCAGCACATCAGCCTCGCCGACAACGACGACATTCACAAGGCGAACAATACATGGACGCAAGCGGATTTTGAGGCAAAAGCGCCGGGCCTAGATTGGGCGGAATTCTTTCGCGGCGTGGGGTTGAGCAAACAAGCCAGCTTCATCGTTTGGCAGCCGACGGCTTTCTCGGGCGAGTCGGCGCTGGTGGCTTCGACCTCATTGGATACATGGAAAGACTGGCTTGCCTATCACCTGATTGAAGCTTACGCCGGTGTATTGCCCAAGGCTTTCGCGGAGGAAAGCTTCGCCTTTTTTGGCAAGACCCTCACGGGTACACCGCAGCAGCGTCCGCGCTGGCAGCGCGGGGTTTTTGTCGTGAACGGGTTGCTCGGCGATGAGGTTGGCAAGATTTATGCGCAGCGGTACTTCCCGCCGGAATCGAAAGCTGCTGCCGAGGCGATGGTGGCGAATATTAAAGCCGCCTTCCACAAACGCATTGAGAATCTGAAATGGATGGCTGCTTCTACCAAAGCCGAAGCTGAAGCGAAGCTGGATGCTCTCTACGTCGGCGTCGGATACCCGGAGACGTGGCACGATTACTCCGGCTATGAAGTAAAGGCGGATGATGTTTTCGGAAATATCCGCCGTGGCGGGCTCTTCAAACTGCATTACGAAATTGGCCGGTTGGGTGCGCCCATTGATCGCAAAGAATGGTCGATGACCCCGCAAACTGTCAACGCCGTCAATCTCCCTTTACAGAACGCCCTGAACTTCCCAGCGGCGATTCTGGAAGCGCCATTCTTTGACGCAAAGGCGCCGGCCGCTACAAACTATGGCGCCATCGGGTCAATTATCGGGCATGAAATCAGCCACACCTTTGATAGCGAAGGCAGTACATTCGATTCCAAAGGCCAGCTGCGAAATTGGTGGACAGATGCAGATCTCGCGCACTTCAACGAAGCGACCGGCAAACTTGCGGCGCAATACGATACCTACGCGCCGTTTCCGGATTTGCACTTGAATGGAAAACAAACCCTGGCCGAAAACATCGCCGATCTGGGCGGCGTGAGTGCGTCTTACGACGGTTATATCGCGTCACTCGGCGGCCAGCCAGCGCCTGCGCTGGAGGGATTTACCGGCGATCAGCAGTTTTTTATCGCCTTCGGTCAGAATTGGGGATCAAAGGCCCGCGATGCAGCTCTGCGGCAGCAGGTGCTTACCGATCCTCATTCGCCGGCACGTTACCGGTCGTATGAAGTGCGCAATGTTGATGCCTGGTACAACGCATTCAATGTACAAGCGGGCGAGAAATTGTATTTGGCGCCAGCAGATCGCGTGCGCATCTGGTAATCGCGCAAGAAGCTGCAATAGTGACTTCTTACCCGCCCAGCGATGGGCGGGTTTTTATTTTTCGCGCGTTGTGAAATTCGGGGAGTTCAAAAGGGGTGATGAAGGGGAGAGCCTGCCGTCTCAAGGGTAACCCTCGCCCTTCATCGGGTATCGATGCCGCTATATTATCCTTCGAGCCGAAAGACACAATAATCTAATTCAATTAGCAATTATCTAATTGATGGTAAAGGGCTTACAAGCTTATCTCCTACTTGACTGGCACATCTGTTGATTGCTCCAGTTTGGTTAGTGCGTTCTTTGCGTCGATATCGTTCGGCGCCAGTGTCAACGCCGTTCGTAACTCTTGCATTGCCTCGGAACTCTTGCCCATGCGCACATAAAATAGACCGAGATTCTTATGCAGATGAGCGCTTTGCGCGCAGTTCCCGCATAGCTCGATGGCCTGGTTCATTTGCTCCAGCGCTTCCGGCCATTTATGCGCGTCCGCGGATTGGAGCGCGACATTGCCCAACTCAGTTACGCGATCTGCAATCTGCTGGTTCTTGAGCACGACATCAAAACCATCCTGATATTTCTGCGCCTCAGGATCATGGGCTTTGCGCAATGCTTTAGCGAGACTGTAGAGGGCCTGCGAAAAATCCGGCCTCGCCTCAATCGCCGCTTTCCAGTGCTGAATTGCACCGGCATTGTCGCCGGAATGCTCGAGGTTTCGACCGAGCAGGTATTGGGCATCGGCGTTGTGAGGCTGCAGCGCTACTGCCTTTTTCAGCAGTTCGGTAGAGCGCGCAAGCTGGCCTTCTTGAGCGGCGGTAGCGCCGAGATAGAACAGGGCGCCGACATCATCGGGGTGGATATGAAGCGCGGCCTGCAACTCGCGCTCGGCCTCTTCGTACTTGCCGGCTTCGAAGAAGAAATGGCCAAGGTTGTAGTGTGCGGCGGCGAGGTCGGGAGAGAGACGGGCGGCTTCAGAAAACTCCTTAAATGCATTGGGACGGTCAGGTTCATCCAGAAGAGCGAGGCCCAGATCTAGATGGTATTGCGCGGAGCCTGGTTCAAGCGCGACTGCACGCCGCAACGTCTCTACCGCTTCGGCGAGACGCCCATTCTGGTGTTGGAGCAGGCCCAATGCTGCAAATGCGCCGGCGTCGCGGGAATCGATCTGGAGAGCGGCAAGAAATTGTGCTTCGGCTTTGTCAAGCGAGCCTTGACTCTGCAGAAGAAGGCCGTAGTTAACGTAGGCAGGTGCATAGGACGGATCATTCTTAAGGGCGCTCTCGAAGAGAGATGAGGCTTCCGCAGTCTTGCCTTCCCGGCTGTAGAGCACGCCAAGGCCGTTCTGTGCTTCGGCGAATTCTGCCTTAATCGCGAGCGCCTTTTTGAATCGCAGTTCGGCCTCCTTTCGCTCTCCATCCTGCAAAGCGAGCCAGCCCAACCGATTTTGGGCGACAGCGATATTCGGATCCAGCGCGACAGTTGCTTCGAGTTCTTTCTTTTCGGCTGCTGAATTTCCGAGCTTCTCCAACGCGATAGACAAGTTGTAGTGCAGTTTCGGATCATGAGGGCTCAGTTGCAGTGCTTTTTGATAATTCTGTGCCGCCGCCGAGGCATTTCCCGATGCCAGATTCTGGTTGGCGACTTCAACGAATCTCGAAATGGCGCCTTGATTTTCAATATCAGCTTTGAGCATCGCTAACATCGCTGCGCCACCCTGAGACTGGGCAATTTCCATTTCATGGTCGGCGCGCGTGTCGTCGCCTGTGCGGAGCAGTGCCTGTGCCAGGTAATAGTGTGCCCGCCAATTATGATTCTGCAACTGTAGGGATGCTTCCAACGCCGGGATGGCACAGGAGAGACGATCGGCCTGATAGTAGAGAGTACCGATCGCATCGTAGGCGGTGGCAGTCGGATGCTCCTGGAGTGTACGCAAGGCCGAGACTACTTCCGCGGTGGCGCCGTCGCTTATCAGGCATAACTGTGGCAGCACGTTTGCGGCAGCATGAGGCGTGGCTTGGGGCGCCGGACTCTGCGCGGCGACAAAGATCGCCCCTGCCAGAATCGCCGGCGCCGCCAGTCTCGAGAAGGCCCGATTATGACTATGCATTTTATTTTGCGTCAGTGCCCGGGGCCGTGATTTGCACAGCGCTGACTCCATGAGTCTTGCGCACATCCACACCGCTGCCTTCCCGTACGACGTAATACTGGTTTGCGGGAAGGTCGGACAGCGTCTCGGTTAAACCGCTTGGCCAACGAATCACAATTTTCTCAGCCACCGCTGCCTTGCCCAAGCCAAAATGGAGCCGCAAGTCGTTCTGCGAGATGTAACCACCGCCGCTGCGAACTTCTTTTTCGTGTTTGTCCTTGCCGGCATTCTGTTCGAGGGTGACCACAGCGCCCAAGGCAGCGCGGTTTGATTTGACTCCCACGAGTTGCAGGCTGATCCAATTCCCTGCGGGCGCTGTGTTGTAATAAAGCGACGGCGGCTCATTCATGTTGTTCACCACCGCTTCTTCCCGCCCGTTGTTAAATAGATCACCCAACGCCATTCCTCTGCCCGAATGGGGCTCGTTTAGCACGGCCCCGCCTTGGGCCGTAATGTTGGCAAATGTTTCATCGTGCAGGTTGTAATACGCGACTTTAGGCTGACGATAGGTAGTCCCAAGTGCTTTGCCGTCCACTTCTGGATATACGTGGCCATTGGCGATGAAAATGCCAGGCCAACCGCTATTATCGAAGTCATAGAACTGCACGCCCCACCCCAACCACGTCTTAATTCTGGCAAGTCCCGCGCTGTAAGTGACGTCGTCAAAATTGTTATTGCCGCGGTTTAGATAAAGAGTTGTAGTATCGTCGCTGAAAACTGTCTTGACGATGTCCTGATAACCGCTATGAGCAAAATCATCGGCCGCAGCTCCCATGCCGGCCTGCTCAGAGCCATCGTCACTGAAAGCAACGCCAGCATCTTTCCCAACCTCTGTGAATGTTCCGTCATGGTTGTTGCGATAGAGGAGGCTTACCGTCGAATCGCACGCCACATAAATGTCCGTCCATCCATCGTTGTCGAAGTCTGCTGTTAATGAGGTAAAGGCATAACACTGCGGAGCATTGCGAATCCCGGCTTTCTGGGATACGTCAGTGAAGGTTCCGTCTCCGTTATTGTGGTAAAGAGCGTTCGCGGCGGGCTTTAAACCACGCGGTCCGCAGAATATGTTGATCCCCTTCCACGTGCAACGCGCTGAAGGCGGAACGGAGTCGTAGGTGAAATCCACGTAGCGGGACAAAAAGATGTCAGCTCTGCCGTCGTGATCGTAATCAACAAAGCTGCACCCCGTGCTCCATTCGTCTGCGGGAGTGTTGAGTCCCGCTTTGGCAGTAACATCGGTAAACGTGCCATCGCCGTTGTTGTGGTATAGAGCGTTTTGACCCCAGAAGGTCAACAGCAGATCGAGGTAGCCGTCATTGTCATAGTCGCCGACGCATCCGCCTTGTCCCCAGCCGGAGCGTACGAGCCCAGCCTGCGTGGTGACGTCAGTGAATGTCCCATCATGATTGTTGTGGTAAAGATGTCCGATCGGGGCATTGTCCTTGCGGAAACCTTCTAGGGTCGAACCGTTGGGAAGAAAAATATCCGGCCAGCCGTCATTGTCATAATCAAAAATAATCGCACCGTTGCCAGTGGATTCAATAATGTACTCTTTGTGCGTGTCGCCGCCGCTGACGTTCAGAGCGGTCAGTCCTGCCTGCCGCGCAATGTCCTCAAAGTGAATCTCCCCGGGTTTTACCCCTGTCGGGTTGGCTTTCGCGGGCTGGCTGGTCTGCGCGGCAATACCCGCGAATGGAAGGCAAAGTATCGCGCAGAACCATATCTGGCGCAATACTCCTGCGGAGGGAATCACACTGCCATCTTAAAACAGATGCCCGAATCGCACCATGAAACCGATGCCGAGATGGGAGAGAACTGCATCGCAAAGATCGCTCCGGAGTGCTGCCAACAGCCCTACTTGCAACGCCTTCACGATCCGTGCTGAGTATGGATTCCGGAGAACTTGTATTTTTGTCGAAGTTATCTGCTCTTCGCTCCTACCACGACAAGGCCTATGCCGGCGACCAAAGAAATGGTGCTCAAGACGGGCGAAATGGGCATGGTGCTCTTCTCGTTATGCGAGACTTGGAGCGGTCCGAGGTCAACATCTTTCTTCTGGTGCGTGAAACTTACGCCCCCAAAGGCAAAGCCGATAATTCCTAGCACGATCAAAATTACTCCGACTAAAGTAGCAGCTTTCAAATTGTTCCTCCTCCTCGATTTGTCGATCGAGAGCGCGATTAAGCTGAACGCCGCTCTTTAATGTCTTCAATCTTTTCGTTCACGCGGTCTTTCACGTTTTCGACAGAGTCAGCGATTTTATGCCGCGTGTTGTCTGCGTTCTGCTTCCTATCATCTTCATGAGATTTGCGAACTTGCTGGGCTGCATCTTTGGCATTGCCCCAAGCTTCCTGGACGGCGCCCTTCGTTTGATCGACAACGCCTTGATTGGCGAGATTTTCGTTCCCGACAGTTTCTCCGACGCTCTGTTTGATCTTGCCTGCAGTTTGCTCAACTTTGCCTGTGATCTGATCTTTATTCATAGTTCCTCCATTAATCTTGGCCGCTCAACCACTGGCGGTACTCCTCTGATTCGAAATATAGCGTATCTGTTGCTTGCGGCCGGCCTCGCACTCCGTTGGGCAACTGACAGCTCACATCCATCATCAGAGCGCTAGCACGGGAGCTCTTATGAACGAAGAAAAGAAATGTGCCCACGTTCCATGTCTGTGCATTCCGCCATCCGGAGAGAAATACTGCAGCCAGTTTTGCCGAGAGGCGGGTTCCGACGAAACCGAAATTGCTTGTGACTGCGGGCACAAGCCGTGTACGAAATAGCGACAAGAACGCCAAGGAGGATTTATGTACACAATTTTATTGGTACTGCTGATTCTTTTGCTTTTAGGCGCATTACCCACGTGGCCGTATAGTCGCGGCTGGGGATACTATCCCAGTGGCGGCCTTGGTATCGTCGTCATCGTCGTTTTGATTGTTTTGTTAATGGGGCGCAGTTAATTTCGCGCATCGACGAAAGACTGGTCGGAAAGCTCGAATGGAAAGCTGAAGGCGCCGCCTAAGAGAATATGTAACCAACCCTCTTCGGTCATTGGCGCTTGAAGTATTGCACAGCTCGTTCGTGTGCCTCAGCAGCCTTTCTGCTATTGAAGGTGCCCAGATTACGGCGCTTTCCGGTTTTAGTATCCTTCTTGCGCGAATAAAGACGAAATTTTCCTGAACTTAGTTTGCGTATCATAATCCTGAGGATTCTCATTTCCCCTTCGCTTTTAACAAGAAGCGGAGCAACAGCAACCAGCGTTTCACGTTAGTTGTCATCAAGAAATTTTCTTTGACGTGTTCATGACCGTTCTTGCCGAGTTGACGGGCATGATCCGGGTGAGTCAAAAGATAGCGGATTTGATAAGCGCACCCTTCCACGGAATGAACCAGGACCCCCGTGAGTTTATGAATAACCTGATTGGGAATTCCACCCACGGCGCTGGCGACCGTCGGCTTCGACTTCCAGAGAGCCTCTGTCACGGTAAGTCCAAAACCTTCGCGTAAGGACTTTTGCACAATTATCGTGGAAGCGCGCTGCAGAGCATTGATTTGCAGGCCGCTCCATGGCGGAAGGTTCAGGATGAAGATGTCGGGATCATTGGCTGCGGCATCCTCTACTTCTGCCAGAACTTGCGCCCCTTCTGGATCGTCGCTAGCGCTCCCGCCCGCGAGAACGAGCTGCAGGTCAACATATTTCTTCGCCATTTGGTAGGCCTTCACGACTCCCAAGGGGTCTTTCAGCCGATCAAAGCGTGAAATCTGGGTAACGACCGGCCGTGAGCGGTCAATGCCATAGTCGTCGCATATCTGTTGTATGTAGCTTTCATCGATCTCCTTATTTTTTTCGGAAAGCGCATCGATGCAGGGATAGAACAGATACTGAGGAACAGAGAGACGTTGCGCGAACGACTGGGAGGAGAAAATCGCGGCGTCAAAGCGCTCGACCATTGGTTTTAGAAACGACCAGACCTCCGGATTTGGATTCGATAGGTCAATGTGGCACCGCCACACCCACTTCGAATCGCGAGCATCCCGCCCGTCAATCATGGCGGCGGGTTGCGGATCGTGAATGACAATCACGTCTTCATCAAACTGCATTCTTTTTCGATTTTGCTCGTTGGTTTGGAGGAAAATTTCCTGGGTCTTGCGTGTGAGATGGTATTCACCACCATGCAACGCGTTATGAAAGGCCTTCGTGATCTCAAAAAAATCGTTGTCGCCAGTAATTACATCCCAATGAGTAACTACTCCTAGTTCGACAATCAGAGGAACGAGGCTATTAAGCATTTCAGCGACCCCGCCGCCCATGGCCGTTGAGTTCACCATCTTGACGCTTTTGCCCTGCAGCGCTTCAGCCAAATACCGTAATTCATCGAGCACTGCCTGCCCGATGATTGGCTCATAATCGAGAAGGCGGGGCGGCGGAGGTGGAGGCGGCGGAGCCCCGTCTAGGTGAAAGTCAGTTCTGCGCCGTTTCGGCCCCGCGTCGACTGGCGAGACGCCGCTGTCGACGACCGCGTCAGAGTAGCTGGCCGTGTGGATTGGGGAAGACGAGATATTTGTGGTGTCCATATTTTCCTCAGCGGCGAATCAAACCAATGCGCGCTTCACTACGAGAATGATTTGACGGCGCACGTCTTCGAGCGTCGCAGTATAAATATCAATTCGATTAAGCTTGGCGGCTGCTTCTGGTAAATCTTCTTCTTGCAGCCATTGGGAAAAATCATTGGAATTGAGTTTCAGCCGCAATCGCGCCTCAATGAAGTGATGGTGAATGGAATGAAGACTGACGCGTGAGAGGTCTTCCACGAACTGTTGCATGCTGTGCGCCACGAATGGGGTTGGTAAGACTACCGTTTCGGAAGCACAGAAATAAAACGGCTCACGGGAGCGGCGTTCGCCTGATGCGGGGTTGGCTTCAATATATCCGGCGACTATCTCTTCAATCTTCTGGCGAATGTCTCCGACGTCCGTGTATTCACGCACGTCGAGGCTTGCCAGCCGCTCGGCGAGTCCCGGTTCGTTGCATGCGGAAAAAGCCCAATGGGCAAAATCATTGGAGAAACCTTCCCGGATGAAGTGATGCTCCTGCAAAGTGCGGAAGGTGTGCTGGAAAATGGAATCCGAGGAACAAGTATGCAACGCGTGTAGTAGTTCCGAAAGCGTTGTGGCCTTTTCCTGCCCAATACGGAGCAGACTTGCCGAAGTGTTGAAGTAAAAAGGCTTCTTCGCTTCTCGTTGATCCAAGTTTGCTGATTCGTTCATTGAATGTCTGCTCATTTCTTACCCCGTCACCATCGGCACAAAGTTCATCGCGTGCCCCCGCAAGCCAGCAGCCAGCGCAGCAGAAAGTCAAGCAACTCCTCGGGTGGATGCAACGAAATGTCGGCGTCCGTAGTGCGCGTATCTTGCCCGACCAGGATGCGAAGTCCCCGCTTGCCTAACGCACGAAAAGCATCTTCGTCGGTTTGGTCGTCACCGACGTAGGCTACGGGCATTTGTCCGCCACTTTCTTGCAAAATGCCCTCGATTACCGAGCCTTTTGTACGCGTCCTCAGCTGAAGTTCCATGCCGCCATTAAATTCGCGCAACAACATCCGCTGTGCGCATTGAAATGGCAGGGTAGCGGAAAGTATGGCCGCCTGGATCGTATAGATCTCTTCTTGCGGCAGACCTCGCCAATGAATTGCGATCCCGGACTGCTTGCGTTCAGCAAGATGTGAATAGCCGAGCGTCGCGACCCACGATGACGCAGCCGCGAGCGCGTCTCGATCCTCGTTTTGCATGGCCTGGCGAGTGCACGAGCCGTCCGGCAGGAGACGCTGCCAGCCGTGTGCGCCCCAAATTTCCGGCGCCGTGTTAAGGTCCAGAAGCTTTGAGACTTCCCCACAAGGCCTTCCGGAAATTAGAACTACGCGCACCCTGTTGGTTCGCATAATCTGCTGCAATAGGGTGCGAACGCCGGGGTAGGGAGTAGCGCGGTTGCGATCTATCGTGAAAGGAGCAAGCGTGCCGTCGTAGTCGAGGAGTAATAAGCTGTTGTCGGCTTCCCTCAGCGTAGCCATAAAGTCCTCCAGGATATTATTGGCTTGCATCGTCGTCATCGGTTTTTCCTCCTTTGCTGATCAGGCCGCCGCGGACTCACGAGTGTGATCGACTCGATCTTCATCGACACGCATATCGCATAATTCGCCAACCAGATTGGCGGCCCAACGGTAGATGTTGTGCTCGCGCACCCTCTTCCGTAATCGCAACATGCGGCGCCTCTTTTCTTCCGGGCTCATTTCAAGGGCGACGCGTATCGCGTCGGCAGTTTGATCAATGTCGTACGGGTTCACTAGCAAGGCGTCTTGCAGTTCACGCGCCGCGCCGGTAAAACAACTCAGAATTAAAGCCCCGTGCTCGTCGTCGCGGGACGCAATGAATTCTTTAGCAACGAGATTCATGCCATCGTGCAATGAGGTAACCATGCACACGTCCGCCGCGCGGTAGTAACGTTGAATCTCAGCGTGACTATGCTGTTGTTTGAAAAATATGACCGGTTTCCAGCGGCCTTTTTGAAAACGCCAGTTGATGCGATCCGCCTCGGCTTCCACCTCGCCCAAAAAATCGTGATAGCGCTTAATATGTGTGCGGCTGGGCGCGCCTAATTGAACGAATGTGAAGTTGCCTTGATATTCGGGATACTTTTCCAGAAGGCGCTCAATCGCCAGAAAACGCTCAAGAATGCCTTTGGTATAGTCGAGCCGGTCCACGCCGACGCCCAGGAAAATTGCTTCCACACCATGTTCCTTTAACAAAGCAATTCTGTCGGCGTAGTCGAAAGGTCGGTTCGCATTCTCAAATTCATTGAAGTCCACACTAATCGGGAAGGGCCGAACTGCGGCAATGTGTCCCTGTCGTTCAACGGAGAAACGTTCCCAATCGACGCGAGACTCCAATGCCCGGTCCACCGTCTGCATGAAATTATTGCAATGGGCCTGCACATGGAACCCGATTAAGTCCGCCCCGAGCAGCCCATCCAACAATTCACGCTGCCATGGACAAATACGAAACGCCTCCGGGTTGGGCCAGGGGATGTGCCAGAAGATTGAGACGCGCGCGTCAGGCCGTTTTTCTTTGATCAGGCGCGGCGCCAGCGCGAAGTGATAATCCTGTGCCAACAAAACGGGCCGTTCGATCCCTTCCATTTCCTGGAGCACTGCATTCGCAAATTTTCGGTTTACTTCCTGGTAGTATTCCCAGTCCGAAACCCGAAAGAGCGGACGGGTGTGCGCGATGTGGCACAGCGGCCATAAGCCTTCATTGGCAAAGCCGTAGTAATAGCCTTCCTCTTCCTCTTTGGTGAGCCACACACGGCGCAAGGTATACAGAGGGTCGTCCGGAGGAACACGCACATGATCGTGTCGATCCACAGTTTCGCGGTCGCCGTCCGCGCTGCCATGAGCGATCCAAGTGCCATTGCAAGCGCGCAGGATGGGCTCAAGTGCAGTGACCAGTCCGCTGGCCGGCACAACTACGCGGAGCGATTTACCATTGCGCTCGTGCAGGTAAGGTTCGCGGTTGGAGAGAACAAGCAAGCGGCTTTCATCCAGCTTGGTGCGAATGTGCACAGCGAGCCTTTCCGGTGTCCACAGAGATTCAGCCGCGTCACGCAATTGTGCTTCAGCTTGCGCCGCCGAGCGGGCGTGATGCAGGCTTTCCGCGATGGTACGCATTTCGTATGTGAGCGGCTGCAAGAAATCCCATTCGGGCAACGCGGCCCGCGAAGTAGTGCGCCCGACGCGCAAAGCTCGCATCCATTGCGCAGCGCGCGCGATGGGGCGTGTAAGGCTCCAACGCACCATGACCAGCGTGCACAATGCAATCACCGCCATTTGGATCAGAACGCGGAAGAACGTTTCCCGCCAAAGATGCCGGCGTTGCGCTCCGATGTAACTTGCGTCATGTACCACCATGAGCGCACCTGCGACCGCGTCTTGCTGATGCATCGGCAAGACGTATACATGCGCGGCATTGCCATTCAGTTTTGTAAACGCCCCAGCCGGCTGATTTGAATTTTCCACGGCAGTGACGAGTTGAGGCGGCGTCGCGAGACTCGAGACAAGTCCGGGTGTGATTGCGATGGCTTCGGCGTGACTGTTATAGACGGCTATGCCAAGAAGATGTTCGCGATTGGCGAAACGCTCTACGATCCTGTGAAGCTCGCTGTAGGTGCTGTGCTCGAAGTGGGGTTCAATATTTTCGGAGAGGCTTTCGCCGAACACTTCCGCGCGCCGCTCCAACTCCGTCCGTTGATGGCGTTCCTCAGAACGAACTTCGAAGTATGAAGAAAACAACGATACAACTGTAATGCCGATGAATAGCGAGCCGATTAAGCGTGTAGTAAGCAAACGCATAAGAAATAATGCTCGCAACTTAGAAGCCGTTTGGGACGTTATCCTGTAACGCCTGTATTAAAGAGCCTTACGGCGGCGGAAGCACGATCACCAGCGCCATCCTGAATAGAGAAACTGGATCACATCGTGTAAAAAATCCGTAATGCCCTGCCTTCGTTCCGAATGCAGCAGTTGGACGGTGGGCACTCCAGCGGGGTTGCTCACGACGCAAAGAACGGCACAAACGATTTAGGTTCAGCGGGTTGCGGCACTCGTATGGCTGCGTGCTCCTCCGTCAGGATTCTCGCCGTTAAAAGGCAAAACCTGGTGCCCACTCCGCCGTTTAAGTCGCACGTAATATGTAGATCACGGCAAAAGAAGGTTGCCCAGGTCCGATTAGAGATAAGAAAGAAGAACAGGGCATAAATGCCCCGTTCATTGCCGCTACACCGCTCGACGTAAGGGCTGATCCTCGACATCGCCGGCAGATTCCTTGGTGGAAGAGATGTCCTGAGCCCCATTACGCTCCAGAATTCGTTCAGCCGTTTTCCTCTCGTCATTGGTGTCACAGTGCACCGAAAGCAAGATGCCGCCGTTCTTTACCCGTCCTTCGTAGCGTTTTGCTTCATATTCGGGAATGCCCATGCCAATCAACGCCCCGCCAATTACGCCCACGGTGCCTCCGACGCCAGCCCCGGCAAGCGCGGCCATGATAGGTCCCGCTGCAATGAACGGTCCCACTCCGGGGATCGCTAATGCGCCGATGCCCGCGAGCCAGCCCAAAGTTCCACCAATGACCACCCCGGTCCCGGCTCCGGCAGAGGCACCTTCGGGGGCTTTCGTCCCCTTCTCATGCGCAAAATCTCGCGAGTTGGATCCCTCGGGAAACAGGACAGAGATATCCTGATTGCTGAAGCCAGCCACCTTTAGGGCGTCGACTCCTCCTTCGACGCTTAGATAATTGGGAAAAATTCCAAATACCGCCACATTTTTGTTTGACATTTGCTCCTCCTGATTTAGACAACCGGTGATCGTCCTTGAATCACGCGAATGAGAATAATAATGATGGCCAGTACAAGGAGGATGTGAATAAAACCTCCTAGTGTGTAGGAACTGACCAGCCCGAGGACCCATAAAACTAAAAGAATTACCGCAATCGTCCAAAGCATGTTTGTTCTCCCAAGCAGGGTTTGTTGTTACGTCTTGCTAGGCTTGCGTTCCGGTCGCATAAGCTTCATTTGACGTTTTGAACTTTCCGGCAAACTCTTGCACCTTTCCCGAAACGGCCGATCGAGCATCCGCGCCGCTTGTGGGGGCGAAGAGTAGGCCCACGCCCGCGCCCACACCGAACCCGGCGGCGAAAAGAAGAAGACTCACAACAGGCGCGTGCTCTTTACCTTGAATGACCCTGGAAGCTTTGGTAACCCGACGGGCAGCTTCACGGATGCGATCTTCCGCAGAATCCCTTACGTCTTCAAATTGGCCGACCGCTCGCTCGCGCGCAGACTTGCTCGCAACCTCCGACTGCTCCAATAAATACAAACCAGCACCTAACAATCCCTTCAAGAACTTGTTCACGGACCCTCCTTAAAAACCATTTGGGTGCAATCAAACTGAGCATAGGGCAAGTGTCGATTCATTAACATCAGGGTTGTCATGTATGCGAAGCGACTATTTGCCCGAAGTTGCTTACGGCGAAGCGACAAGAATCCGACGTTTTTCTACTACGTACAGTTTTGCGGAGAACTCAGGCTTCCACCCGATGCGCAGAAGTCGCAGCAATCCGTATGCTGAAGTTGGTTGCAGCTCTATCTAACAAAATTATGAGGAGGACACAAATGACGAACGAAACAAAAGATCAAGGTCAAGTCAAACAACAAAACCAAAACCCCACGGGCTCGGTGAATCCTATCGACAAATCGAAGAACCCTGGACAAGAGGGTATGTACGATCCCAAGAACCAGCATGACCTTTCGAAGAAAGATCCTTCGCGGGACAATCCGTCGCAGCGGAGAGATGAGAAGGAAGAAGACGTGGATGCAGGGAAGCGCCGAGCTTCCTAAGGTATACAGAGCGCGGGCAAAAAACCGCGGCGAGAGCCGCGGTTTTTTGTTGTGCCGATATCGCTTCATTGGATATGCCGTTGCTCTTTAAAAGGCGAGCGGCAGGCCACTGCTGCATAGCACCTATGCGTGGCCTGCCGTGTCGGTGGGAAACGTACGGGGATAGCTTGAAATCACAATATCCTTGCGTGGCTAGGCAAACAATCCGGCTGAACCTGTAGCGTCTCGCCATGATCCCTGTAGAGCATGTCGCCGGATGCAAGCTTGCATACGAAATAGAAGTGCTCGAATTAGGTGTAGCACCTGATGGTCTGTTCGAACGACAAACTTTAACCTTCGATTCGTGCAATTGACGAACAGATGCCCAATTGCCTCGAGGAGGTTGATGGTGCCTAATCAGTCGAAGTCTACGGGAACGGACGCCGATATTCTCAAGCGCGCGCAGGCCGGCGATCCCGAAGCATTTGAAGCAATCTTCAATGCACATAAGACGCGCGTCTATTACTTGTGCCTTCGCATGACCAAGAACCAGGCGGAAGCGGAAGATCTCACTCAGGATGCATTTATGCAGGTCTTTCGTAAATTAAATCGCTTTCGCGGCGACTCCGCTCTTTCCACCTGGCTTTATCGGATCGCGATCAATACGGTGCTGATGCATTTCCGAAAGAAATCATTGGCCCAAATCTCATTGGATCAACCGTCACACGGTGATGACGGCAAACCGATTCCCCGGGAATACCCGAGTGTCGACTATCGTCTTGCGGGATGCGTGGACCGCATCGCGTTGAATAAAGCATTGCAGGAGTTGCCTGCGGGGTATCGCACGATTTTCCTGCTGCACGAGGTGGATGGGTACGAGCATCAGGAAATCGCCGATTTGCTCGGATGTTCCATCGGAAACTCCAAATCACAGTTGCATAAAGCGCGATTACGGATTCGCGATCTTCTGGCCCGTCCCGAAAAGGTTCAGCAAGAAGACGCGTTTATCTCCCTGAACGAAGCGGCAGCATGAGACGGCGAAATTAAATTTAAATGACAGTGACAGCGTAAGCTGCACAGAAACGAGAGATTCAATGCAAACACGACGTTGGGCCAGTCAAATATCTTTCCTAGCATTAAGTGCGATTATCGCTCTCACAGTCAGTGTGAGCTGGGGCGCGGACGACAAAGAACAGACGGACATTGAAAAGCGCATAGATACTTCAGCGACCGTCCTCAACGAAATCATGGCAACACCCGACAAGGCGATTCCCGACAAGATTATGGATGACGCCAAATGTATCGCCGTCGTTCCATCGATGGTAAAGATCGCGCTCGTGTTTGGCGGTAACCATGGCAAAGGCATCGCGACCTGCCGTACGCCGAATGGCTGGAGCGCGCCAGCCCCGATTACGATTACGGGTGGCAGTTGGGGTTTGCAATTGGGCGGCCAGGCAGTTGATTTGGTCATGATTGTCATGAACGATCAAGGCATGCAGCATCTGCTGTCCAGCAAATTCAAGCTTGGCGCTGATGCATCAGCGGCTGCCGGGCCAGTGGGTCGTGACGCGACGGCGGATACGGACTGGAAAATGAAGGCTGAAGTCCTGACTTATTCCCGTGCGCGGGGAGTCTTCGCGGGAGTAGATCTTAACGGTTCCGCCATTACCCAGGACAAGGACGAAACCAAGGTTCTCTATGGGAAAACCTGGCCCTTCGCCACCATCTTGAGCGGGAAGGTGCCCGACCCAGCCGGCAGCGCCGCATTCCTGCAAGCCGTGCGGAAGTATTCGCATCAGGCCAAAGAACAAGGTATGTAAAACGCCACGCACGCCCAGCCGAAAGCGCTCCTCATTAAGTCAATGAGGAGCGCTTTTTACGAAGCTATGTCTTCGCTCAAGATTGCCAAGGATTCACTCAAGTATCCACTGTATTGTTGCTCTCTGGACGTGCATTTAAGATTGACTGGTAAGTGCTTGGTGCCGTCGGTGTATGGAGACCTATCAGTGATACGCATCCTGGTGGCTGATGATAATCCGGCGGTTCGTCGCTATCTGCGGGGACTCTTGGAGCAAAAAGAAAATTGGAAAGTATGCGACGAAGCTCGAGATGGAAAGGATGCCATCGAGCTGTTTCGTAGTAAACACCACGACTTGGTGGTTGTCGATTTTCAAATGCCGCTTGTGAACGGTCTCGAAGTGGCACGGGAAATTGTCAAATTGTCACCCGAAACCCCAATTCTCATGGTGACACTTTATCTGTCTCGTCAGTTGGAGGAAGAGGCGCGCCGAATAGGAATTCGCGGCGCTTGTGCCAAGACTGACGTGGGCTCGCTGGTTGAGGCTGTTGACGCGCTCCTTCGGCACCAGAGCTATTTCTCCGTGAACTAACTCTTTCCCCATACAGGATTTACTGTATTTCTGCCGCCCCGGCGGCAATGCTATAAAATCACTCAGAGAGCGTCCGGATCTAGAATAATCATTAAGCCAAAAACTTGGTTTGGAGTTTATTTCCTTCTTACGGATGAGGCCCATGAAACAACGAATTCTGATAGCAGATGACCATGAAGTAGTACGGCGCGGACTGGTAACTTTGTTGCAGGCCCACGAAGGTTGGGAAATTTGTGGCGAAGCGCGCGATGGCCGCGAGGCTGTAGAGATGGCGAAGACGTTGAAACCGGATGTCGTCATTCTTGACGTCGGTATGCCGAACCTGAATGGCCTTGCGGCTACGCGACAATTAGCGCATCTTGATCCGCCGTGCAGAGTGATTGTCCTCACCATCACGGACTCGGACCAGGTCATTCGTGAAGCTTTGGACGCAGGCGCGAGGGGGTTCGTTTTAAAGTCCGATGCGGCGCGTGATTTGGTATCGGCGGTGGAGGCGCTGTTACGCAATCGAGTCTTCTTCACGCCGCGAGTGAACGATATGGTGCTCGCTGGTTTTCTGGAAAAAGGAACAAGCTTTTCAAATCACAGCGTGCCCAAACTTCCCACTCTGACGACGCGCGAGCGGGAAGTGTTGCAACTCCTGGCCGAAGGCAAAAGCTCAAAGGAAGTCGCATCCTATTTGAACCTGAGCACGAAGACAGCGGAGACCCATCGCAGCAACATCATGCGTAAGCTGGATTTTCATTCCATTCGTGACCTGGTTGTTTATGCGGTGAAAAACAATATCATTCAAGTTCAGGTCCCGCCCACAGGAACGACGGCCGCCTAGTGTGGCCCTAATCTTAAAGATTGCAGGCCGATCGCAAGGGTATGGACACGCGGTCGGCGTTTTTGTGTCCGTCGTGATCCTGCTGACAACCCTCTGTCAGGCAAGAACGCGACATTATTACATCGCGGCCGAAGACGTCACTTGGGACTATGCGCCCAGTGGCCTGAATCTGATGCATGACCGCGGCATTCCTCAGCCATGGGCAGGGCAAACGAAGTGGGCAAAGACCCGCTATATCGAATATACCGATGCCACTTTTACGGTAAGAAAACCTCAACCTGATTGGTTGGGAATTCTTGGTCCCATCATTCGCGCTGAAGTGGGCGACAGTATCGTTGTGGATTTCCTGAATCGCAGCAGCAAAGCCCACAGCATTCATCCCCACGGGCTACGCTATGACAAAGCGAACGAGGGGTCCTTTTATTTGCCGGCAGGAGGACCTGGGTCCCGTGTTCCGCCGGGCGAGAAATTCACCTATCACTGGACAGCGGATGAAGGCAGTGGGCCGGCCGCCAGCGATCCTAGCTCCATCGTATGGTTCTATCACTCGCATGTGGATGATCCCTCGGAAATCAACTCCGGTCTTTTGGGGCCGATCATCATTACGGCTAAGGGGAAAGCCAATCCAGACGGTACTCCCAAAGGAGTGGATCGTGAGTTTGTCGTTCTTTTCATGATCTTTGATCAGCTCGCCGGCAAGAATGAAGGCTTATTTCACTCCATGAATGGATACATTTTTGGCAACCTTCCCGGGCTTTCGATGAAGCAGGGTGAGCACGTCCGCTGGTATTTGTTGGGTATGGGAAACGAGCGCGATCTTCACACTGCACACTGGCACGGCAAAACGGTGATTTATCACTCTCGCCATACGGATGATATTGAGCTTCTTCCCGGGAGCATGGCCACGGCCGATATGGTCGCGGATAATCCAGGCACGTGGATGTTCCATTGTCATGTATCGGACCATATGGAGTCAGGGATGATGGCGACATATACGATTTATCAGCCGAAGCATTGTTCGAGTCCTCTCCAGGTCGTATCGGGGAAATTTTGGCAGACGGATGAGTATCGTTTAACGGTCAAAAACCTGAGCCCCAAATCGATTAGAAATATTCGGATCGACTTTGATTACTTGATGGGGCCGCAAGTGCGCCGGCGTCCTTTTAACCATGAGTGGACTTTCCCCGTTGACCTGACTCCTGGCCAGGAAAAAACATTAACTGTACCCGCCCCTGGATCAAAAATCGAAGATGGAATTACCGGGTGGGTGTTATATCCCGAAGCCGTTCAGTACTCAAGCGGCCAGGAGTGGCGCCCATTGCGGGAAGGTGAATGTTTCAAGATTGTCTGGCGGGATTTAGACCATCCAGAAATGCCGATTCTTCCATCATTGCAAATGGAAATAGGAAACGAAGACTAAGCGGCCCCCCTACAGCATTTACCCTACCAGCGATTACAGCTTTTCGTGTATAGCGCGCTGCCCAAGAGACGAATACATTCGGTAGATTAGTGGGCTTCCATACATGATCTGGCCATCTTGCAATAGGTACATTGCTGGAGAAATTTTATGAAGCGAAATACTGCGCCTGCGACGGTTGCCCCCGTCGAGAGTGCCATTGCCGTGGCGCCCAATCGCAGCAATGGTCATAAGTCTTTGCCTGGCGAAGTCGAGTTGGACGTAATTCTCTCTTCGCTACAAACGATGCGAGCCGGCGACTTCTCCGTTCGATTGCCGGGATCGTGGATCGGGCTCCCCGGAAAAATTGCGGATACGTTCAATTCCATTGTGGCCGCCAATCAGCAAATGGCTGAGGAGTTGAAGCGCGTAGGCCAAGCTGTCGGTAAAGAAGGCAGGACGCGCGAACGTGTTCGTTTCCATGAATCGAAAGGTTCGTGGGGAGAGATGGGCGTATCGGTCAATACCTTAGTGGAGGATCTGTTACGTCCCACAACAGAAGTGACCGGCGCGATTGCTGCCGTTGCCCAGGGAAATCTAACGCAAGCTGTACGTTTGGATGTGGATGGCCGGCCACTGCAAGGCGAATTCCTGCGATCCGCGAACATCGTCAACACCATGATTCAACGGCTCAGCGTTTTCACCGCTGAGGTGACGCGCGTTGCTCGCGAAGTTGGCACGGAAGGCAAACTCGGCGGCCAGGCGCAAGTCCCAGGCGTCGCCGGAACGTGGAAGGACCTCACCGATTCCGTGAATCTTATGGCCAGCAATCTTACTGGCCAGGTTCGCAACATTGCCGAAGTCGCGACCGCGGTGGCCAGCGGTGACTTGTCGCGCAAAATCACTGTGGACGTACGCGGCGAAATTTTGCAGCTCAAAGAAGCCATCAATTCGATGGTGGATCAATTACGATCCTTCGCTTCAGAGGTAACGCGTGTGGCGCGCGAAGTCGGAACCGATGGAAAACTTGGCGGACAGGCCGTTGTACCCGGCGTCGCGGGAACATGGAAAGATCTTACTGACTCCGTGAACGCAATGGCCGGCAACTTGACTTCGCAAGTCCGCAACATCGCGGAAGTGACGACGGCGGTGGCTCGCGGCGATCTTTCGCGCAAAATCACGGTGGATGTGAAAGGCGAAATTTTGGAGTTGAAGAACACCATCAATACGATGGTGGACCAATTGAACGCATTCGCCGGTGAAGTCACGCGCGTGGCCCGGGAAGTTGGCACGGAAGGCAAGCTCGGCGGGCAGGCGCAAGTACCGGGCGTTGGCGGAACCTGGAAGGATTTGACCGACAACGTTAACTTTATGGCCAGCAACCTGACCGGCCAGGTACGCAACATCGCCGATGTTGCGACCGCCATTGCCAAGGGCGATCTCTCCAAGAAAATTACCGTCGATGTTTATGGCGAAATCCTTCAACTTAAAGAAACACTGAATACGATGGTGGACCAGCTTAACCGGTTCGCTGGTGAGGTAACGCGGGTGGCGCGCGAAGTTGGCACGGAAGGCAAGCTGGGCGGGCAAGCTAACGTTCCGGGCGTCGCCGGTACCTGGAAGGATCTTACGGACTCAGTCAACTCGATGGCCGGAAACCTTACAGCCCAGGTCCGCAACATCGCCGAGGTTACAACGGCCGTCGCTGGCGGCGATTTGTCGCGCAAAATCACAGTGGATGTGAAGGGCGAAATTCTCGAGCTCAAAGACACCATCAATACGATGGTCGATCAACTGAATGCGTTCGCGGGCGAGGTAACGCGGGTGGCGCGCGAAGTTGGAACGGAAGGGAAACTTGGCGGCCAGGCTCGCGTACCCGGCGTTGCTGGGACCTGGAAGGATCTGACCGACAATGTCAATTTCATGGCCAGTAACCTGACCGGCCAGGTTCGAAACATCGCCGAAGTTGCAACAGCGGTCGCGCGTGGTGACTTGTCACGCAAAATCACGGTAGACGTGCGCGGTGAAATTCTCGAACTTAAAGACACGCTGAATACGATGGTGGATCAGCTCCGCGCCTTCGCTTCGGAAGTGACGCGCGTGGCCCGTGAAGTCGGAACCGATGGCAAACTCGGCGGACAAGCGGGCGTCCCGGGTGTCGCCGGCACTTGGAAGGACTTGACCGACTCTGTCAACTCGATGGCCAGCAACTTAACCGGCCAAGTACGAAATATTGCCGAAGTATCGACCGCAATCGCCAATGGCGATCTCTCCAAGAAAATCACGGTCAACGTCAGTGGAGAAATTCTTCTGCTCAAGGAAACCATCAATACGATGGTCGATCAGCTCAACGCCTTCGCCGGAGAAGTGACGCGCGTAGCCCGCGAAGTCGGCACCGAAGGACGTTTGGGTGGGCAGGCAAAGGTTCCCGGTGTCGCAGGAACGTGGAAAGATCTGACCGACTCCGTCAATTCCATGGCAGGCAACCTGACGGCCCAGGTCCGCAACATTGCAGAAGTCACGACGGCAGTCGCGCGTGGCGATCTTTCCCGCAAGATCACCGTGGACGTCAAGGGTGAAATTCTCGAATTGAAAGACACCATCAATACAATGGTGGACCAACTCAATGCGTTTGCTGGCGAAGTAACGCGCGTGGCACGCGAAGTTGGAACGGAAGGAAAGCTTGGTGGACAAGCGCAGGTCACCGGCGTCGCGGGAACCTGGAAAGACCTCACGGACAACGTCAATTTCATGGCCAGCAATTTGACTGGCCAGGTTCGTAACATCGCAGAAGTCGCGACCGCGATCGCGAATGGTGACTTGTCCAAGAAGATTACCGTGGACGTCCGCGGCGAGATACTTCTACTCAAAGAAACGCTGAACACCATGGTCGAGCAGTTGCGATCATTTGCCGCCGAGGTCACTCGCGTGGCCCGCGAAGTCGGTAGCGAGGGGCGTCTAGGTGGACAGGCTAACGTTTCCGGCGTCGCAGGGACATGGAAGGATTTGACCGACTCCGTTAACTCGATGGCCGGAAACCTTACAGCACAAGTTCGTAACATCGCCGAAGTGACCACCGCCGTGGCGCGCGGCGACTTGTCCCGCAAAATCACAGTAGACGTAAAAGGCGAGATCCTTGAGCTCAAAAACACCATCAACACCATGGTGGATCAGCTCAACGCCTTTGCTGGCGAAGTGACGCGCGTGGCCCGCGAAGTGGGTACCGAGGGCAAGCTTGGCGGTCAAGCTCAGGTGACCGGCGTCGCCGGAACCTGGAAGGACCTGACGGACAACGTCAACTTCATGGCGGGTAACCTTACCGAGCAAGTCCGCGGAATTGTGAAAGTCGTGACCGCCGTTGCCAACGGCGTCCTTACTCAAAAACTGACCGTCAACGCCAAAGGTGAAGTTGCAGCTTTAGCCGAGACGATCAATAACATGACTGACACACTCGCAACTTTCGCCGATCAGGTCACGACGGTTGCCCGTGAGGTCGGCGTGGATGGGCGCCTTGGCGGCCAAGCCAACGTGCCAGGTGCGGCAGGCACGTGGAAAGATTTGACCGGCAACGTGAACTTGCTTGCTGATAACTTGACCAACCAGGTTCGCGCGATCGCGGAAGTGGCAACTGCGGTGACCAAGGGCGATTTGACGCGATCCATCCAGGTAGAAGCCAGCGGCGAAGTTGCGGAACTCAAAGACAACATCAATACGATGATCAACAACCTCCGTCTTACTACGGAGCGCAATACCGAACAGGACTGGCTCAAAACCAATCTGGCTCGCTTCACTGGAATGTTACAGGGTCAACGCGACCTTGGTACGGTCGGCCAGATGCTGCTCTCCGAGCTTGCACCGCTCGTCAACGCCCACCTTGGTGTCATTTATCAGATGGAGAGTACCGAAGAGATCGAAGAAATGGTGCTGCTCTCCGCATTTGCCGGCGATGGCGAAGATGGGCATTTACGCCGCTTGAAACTTGGTGAAGGATTGATCGGCCAATGCGCGAAAGAAAAACGCCGCATGTTAATTACCGATCTTCCGCCGCAAACAGTCTCTGTCCGCTCCGGATTGTTCGAGGCGGTCCCTCGTAACGTTATCGTTCTACCGGTCCTGTTCGAAGGCCGTGTCAAGGCCGTCATCGAACTGGCATCTCTTGGTGCATTCACAGCGTCTCACTTGGCGTTTCTGGAACAACTGACCGCTAGTATCGGCATCGTCCTCAACAGTATCGAGGCCACAATGCAGACCGAAGGTCTATTGAAGCAATCGCAGCAACTGGCCGCGGAACTGCAAACGCAGCAACGTGAATTGCAGCAGACGAATGAACAGTTGGCGCAAAAAGCACAACAACTGGTCGAGCAGAACGTCGAAGTTGAGCGCAAAAACCAGGAAATCGAGCAAGCCCGCCGCGCTCTTGAAGAAAAAGCCAAAGAACTTGCGCTCACATCAAAATATAAATCAGAGTTCCTGGCGAATATGTCTCACGAGTTGCGCACTCCATTGAACAGCATTCTGGTTCTAGGGCAGCAGTTGTCCGATAACCCTGACGGAAACCTGACTCCCAAGCAGGTCGAATTTGCCCGCACCGTGCACGCCGCGGGTACCGACTTGCTGCACCTGATCAGCGACATCCTTGATCTCTCCAAGATTGAATCGGGGACCGTATCGGTGGAAGCTGAAGAAGTTTTTATCTCAACACTCCTCGAAACTGTGGCCCGTCCCTTCCGGCACGAAGCCGAAAATCGCAAATTGAGCTTCGAAGTGCAAACTGGTCCGGACGTCGGGCGAAGCCTGGTGACGGATTCAAAACGTTTGCAACAAGTCCTCAAGAATCTTCTCTCCAACGCGTTCAAGTTTACTGAGCAAGGTGGAATCAAGTTCTCGATTTCTATCGCGAAGGATGGTTGGAGCGAGAATCATCCAATTCTCAACAAGGCCACTTCAGTTATCGCAATTGAGGTTGTCGATACTGGCATCGGCATTCCGCTCGACAAGCAGCGCATCATCTTTGAGGCTTTCCAGCAAGCCGATGCCGGCACTAGCCGTAAATACGGCGGCACCGGTTTGGGTCTGGCCATCAGCCGCGAATTAGCCGGGTTGTTGGGTGGCGAAATTCAATTGCACAGCGTGCCCGGGCAGGGCAGCCGGTTTACATTGTATCTGCCTAATGTTTACGCAGGTCCAATCGCCACGGCCCCGCGATCGGAACCCGCTTCGTCTCCCCTTCAGCTTTCGAGCATTAAAGTGATGGAGACGCCGGCAGAGCACATCCCGGATGACCGGGAACATCTTTCTCCCGATGACGCGATTTTGCTAATTGTGGAAGATGATCCGCATTATGCGCGCATCCTCTGCGATTTAGCGCATGATCAAGGCTTTAAAGTGTTGCTCGCGATGCGAGGCGCGGAAGCGCTTACGCTGGCGCGCACGTTCCATCCCACCGCGGTTTCATTGGATGTCTTCTTGCCCGACATGCTCGGATGGACAGTGCTCAACCACTTGAAACAAGATACCGCGACACGGCACATCCCTGTCCAGATGCTCACGCTGGATGAAGATCGCCAGCATGGGCTCGCGCGTGGGGCCTTCGCCTTTGTTACGAAGCCAATTAGTGCGGACGAAATCGGAGGCGCCATAGGTCGCATGAAAGATTTTGCCGCCCAAAAATCCAGAAATCTCCTGATCGTCGAAGACGATACGCGGGAGCAAACCACAATTAAAGAACTGCTGGGTCATGAAGACATAGGACTGAAGACTGTTTCAACTGGAGAGGATGCCCTCACCGCCATGAGTGAACAGGCGTTTGATTGCGTCGTGCTTGATCTTTTGCTGCCGGACATGTCTGGCTTCGAAGTGCTCGAAAAGATGCGTGACACTCCTTCCCTATGCAATTTGCCGGTCGTCGTATTTACGGGGAAAGAGCTCTCCCCTGAAGATGACGCACGGTTGCATGTCCTGGCGCGAAGCGTGGTTGTCAAAGGCGTCGAGTCCCCGGAACGATTGCTGGATGAAACTGCCCTGTTCCTGCATCGGGTCGTCGCCGATCTCCCCCCGACCAAGCAGAAAATGCTTGATCGTCTGCATCGTTCTGACGAGGCCTTGGCAGGACGCAAGGTTCTCGTTGTGGACGACGACGTACGCAATATTTTCGCCTTAAGCAGCATGCTTGAGCGTCGCGGGATGAGCGTGTTGACCGCTGGTACGGGACGGGAAGCCATTGAGGTCTTGGAATCGACGAAGGACGTGGCCATCGTTCTCATGGACATCATGATGCCCGAGATGGATGGTTACGAAACCATGCAAGTCATCCGCCAAAGCGCGGCGTTCCAGAGGTTGCCAATCATTGCCCTGACCGCAAAAGCCATGAAGGGAGACCGTGAGAAGTGCCTTGAAGCAGGTGCATCGGAATACCTGGCAAAACCAGTGAATACCGATCAACTGCTTTCTGTGCTCCGCATGTGGTTGCACCGGTAGCCTTTGAAGGATTCAACGAATGTCACAAGAAAAAGTCAACATATTGATGGTGGATGACCAGCCGGGAAAGCTCCTCAGTTATGAAGTTATTCTTGAGGAATTGGGGGAAAACCTGGTCAAGGCGACGTCCGGGAAGGAAGCGCTGGCGTGTCTACTGAAGGATGAAATCGCGATTGTGTTGATGGATGTGAGCATGCCCGATTTGAATGGCTTCGAATTGGCTGAAATGATCCGGCAGCATCCTCGCTTCCAGACAACCGCCATTATTTTCATCTCAGCCGTGCACATGCAGGCCATTGATCAGCTGAAAGGCTATCAAAGAGGTGGAGTCGATTACATCTCCGTTCCCGTGATTCCGGAGCTTTTGCGGGCCAAGGTGAGCGTCTTTGCTGAGTTATTTCGCAAGACGAAGCAGTTGGAGCAATTAAACGGCGATCTTCGCCGACTTTCCAGCCACCTTATTACCATGCAGGATGAAGAGCGGCGCCGTATCGCGCGCGAATTGCATGACGGGCTGGGACAGGACTTGGTCGCAGCAAAAATGCTGCTCGATCAATGCTCGCCGCGGACCTCCGAAGAGTCGAGGATTGAAAAAGCGCGCCAGGCATCTGGAATTATAGATCTGGCGATCCAGCAAGTGCGCAGCATGTCACATCTTCTGCACCCTCCACTCTTAGATGAAGTCGGGATCGTTTCAGCACTCACGTGGTATGTAGAAGGCTTCAGCAAACGCAGCGGGATAAAGACATCCGTGGGGATCGACCCGGCCGAGTTCCCACGGCTGGATCGGGAATTGGAAATCACGATATTTAGAGTCGTTCAAGAAGCGTTGACCAATGTCTTCCGCCATGCTCAGGCTCGTCAAGCGTGGGTCACCCTCAGCAATCGTGCGAACAAAATCACCGCGTCGGTACGCGATGATGGGCATGGCATTAGTCAGCGGGTGGCCGATTTGAAACCCGGCAGCATAGGAATTGGCATTGGCGGCATGAAGCAGCGGGTTCGAGAATTGGGTGGCGATATTACTATTTCGACTGCCGATCCGGGAACGATTTTAGAAATTGTGATCCCATCTTCGACGAAAGCGCCTCTGGAAATGCGCGTAACCGTCTAGTACAGTTAGTGAATCTGCCTACAGTATTTCCCCGATTCACATTTTTCCATTCATTCCACAAACTAGCTCAACAATGACTATCGATATGCGAACCGCCTACATCGTCGATCAGCCGATTCCCATGGTCAGTCCTTCGCTTGAGCTCGACTGGAAAGCTCTCTATCGGGCAGCCATTTTCGAAGATGATAAATCCAAAATTGCTGAACGGATTGCGGCCGCTGAGTATGCCCTCCGTACCAATGCAGGTTTGCTTGCAGATAATCACGAGAACTCCAAGGAATTGCGAGACATGGAAAAGGCGATGTACTTCTTGAAGCTTCTCGGAAACCAGGAGCGGGACTAAGCGCTGCTTCGTCAGCCATCCTGCCGTCGAAAGACCACGACAATACCCTTGATCTCATCGCCTGATTTTATACGTGAGGCGCTGAACACGACCGGCAAGAAGCTACCATCCTTCCGCACAAATACGTCGTGGTGCTCTCGCAGGTCACTTCCTTTTTGCAGCACTTGCAGGCCTTCGCAATCTGCAGCCGGGAAGGGCGTGCCATCGGCATGCTTGTTATGCGTTACGTCATGCATTTTCTTGCCGAGTAATTCGGCGCCCGACCATCCCAGCATCGATTCGGCCGCCGGATTTATATATGTGAGAAGGCCTTTAGTGTCTACGGTGTATAGTCCCTCAGCCATATTGCTCATCGCGACGCGGAAGCGTTCCTCACTGTTACGCAACTCTTCTTCCAAGGCCGCGCTTTGCTTGAGGATTTCCTCAGTGTCCGATTTTTGCGCCACGATCGGGAGACTTGCGGCGGGGAACGGCGCATTTCGCTGGATATTATCGAGTGCGGCGAGCAATTGATTTGCTATCGCGGATTTTACGACGTAGCCGTGAGCTCCAGCCAATAGAGCCTGTCGCACCATCTCACCGATCTCGTGCTGGCTAAGAATCAGTACCTTTGTGTATGGAAGTAGCCGCCGGATCTCGCGAGTCGCGTCAAGGCCGTTCATCTTCGGCATACTGACGTCCATGACGACGACGTCTGGTTTAAGCGCCTTGGCTTGCTCCACCCCGTCAATTCCGTCGCCTGCTTCTCCAACCACCCGTATGTCGGAACGAGTTTCAACTAGCGAACGCACTCCGCGGCGAACGACCTCATGGTCGTCCACGATCAGCACTCGCACGTTGTGACCCTCAAGTTGCACAATCGAATCGTGGCAAGACCAGAAACCATCATGGGGCGTACTCATACCTTGGCGTTTTTTCATCCGTGCGCCATCGCTTGGGAGCTAAATAAAGCGATTCGGATACACGTTAGCCAGTAGGGCGCACGCTGCCAACAGGAATCGTCCCACCGCATATAACTATGCAACTAATCCTGGGGCGCAACCATACCATGATTACTTGATTACTAAATAGTAAACTTTGCGAGCGGCGTGTTGGGCCGTCCTTTGAGTGGAGGTCTATTTGCGTCCGCGCCGAATGTTCCAGAGCTGGCTCAATGCTCGCGCCGCGTCGATCAAGGCTTGTTTTTCCGATGTCTGGCGAGTGGGAGGGATGGCCGCAGGTCGTCTGTAAATGGGCATTCTTGCAGTAACGAGCTGGCCCACACTCGAAACATCGCTCTGCGACAGAACGGCTAGACTGGAATTTAACGCGTTCTCAAGATCGCTGGCTGAAATCGATGGAGTAGTTTCGCTAGTCACGTTTGTTCACGGATCCTTTCTGTCACCGGTGATGCAACACTCAAGCTAAATGACAGACTGTTCCCGATACATAGGGCGGAATACTCGCTATCTCCTAAAGAAGACTGTGTTCATTGCAAATCTTCATGGTAGTGAGTTCACGTAGCAGGGGCCGCTCGTGTTTTGCACCGGAGGCGTCGGCGGGGTAAGCCAGGGCGGATTGTTGAAATCGAAGAATTCAGACATGTTGGGTTGCGCGGCATCCCTTGCCGTCAAGGATGGAACGGAGAAGCGAGTTTCGATGAATTTGAGTATCGCGGTTGTATCGGCCACGGTATGCGACACGTAGTTTTTCTTGGCATAGGGCGAGATCACAATCAAAGGCACCCGGTATCCCGTGTAGGTGAAATTGCAATTGCCCATGTTCGGCGTTCCATAACAAATATCGGTTGGCAGCAAGTCTGAGGGCGCGATCCCATCGGGTTGAGCCGCCGGCTGCGGCGACACGTGATCGTAAAGGCCGCCGAATTCATCGTAGGTCAAAATGAAGGCCGAATCCTTCCAGTACTGACTCTGCATGAATTGGTTGATAATGCCGGCAACATAGTCTGCTCCGAGCTGAATGTTGCTGGGCGCGCCATCGTTGTTGGTCGGATGCTCGTCCAAGCCAGCGTCGGACGCGGGCTCAATTTGTGCCACTTGCGGCAACGTGCCATTCGCCAGGTCATTGTCGAAATCGGAATTCGCAACTCCAATCGTGCCGATATTGTTGGCGTACATGGTCGGAATATTCTGACCCCATTGAAAATCCTGCACGTAACTGAGCATCAAGAGGCAAGAGGCCTGATAAGGAGCTGTGCACGGGCTATTGGTCGGATTCACATAGATTTTCCACGTGATCCCCGCAGTGATTAACTCTTGAAAAATCGTGGGAGCCGTCAGCAACTTTTGATCGTTCACATTCGAGCCAATAGGGTAAACGTAGCCCTGCGAGGTCCCTGCAACCAGATATTCACGATTGGAATTAGTCCGCGTCAGCACGGGGTTGAACCATCGGTCCGACGTGCCAAAATTGGAGGCCATGAAGTAGTAATAATTAAGATCGGTCGCGTCATAGTAGCCGATGGCCCGAACTCCGTTAACGTCATAGAAAGGATTGCCTCCGAAGTAGCTCATCTCTCGAGCGTCGTGGCCGGCGGTCCAAACAAACCCGTTTAGGGTTGCTGGTTGTGTCCCCGTCTGATCGTTGTAATCCCAGTCGACGTGCGCTTCATTCCAGGAGGGACTCGGGTTCTCAATGCACTGGGTTATCAAATGATATGAAGTCACAGGGCTCGACGGGTCAAATAAGCAATCTTGAAATGGTGACGGCGGTGCTTGATATGGATCGCTGGGATTGCACCCAGGATTCGATGGAGCAGGCCCATACAGTGGGGGGATGCCGGAAGTCGGATTAAATTGGGGCAAGCCATCAAAGGATTGGTCGGGGAATCCATTCTGCGCCCAGTATTGCCGCAAGGCGCCGAAATAGTGATCCAAGGACCTATTTTCCTGAGCCAGGAAAATAATGTGATTGATCGGCCAGATGTTGACCGTAGCACTGACAGCTTCATTGGTCGACATATCCACCGTGCAAGTCGAGCTTCCACTGCATGCACCGCCCCAATTGACGAGATAAGAGTTCGCGCTTGTAGCAGCAGTGAGGGTGACCTGGGTGCCGGGAAGAAAATTTCCCGTACAAACGGTTCCGCAATTAATGCCGGAGGGGTTGCTCGTTATGGTTGCGCCGCCGGTTCCAGAAAGTTGAACCATCAAAGCATACGAAGTCGTCTCGCTAAAGCTTGCAGTAATTGAAAGTGCACTGTTCATCACCACCGTGCACGGCCCCGTGCCGGTGCAGGCGCCGCCCCAGCCCGCAAAGGTTGACGTTCCAGACGGAGTGGCCGTGAGTGATACCTGAGTTCCCGCTGGATAGGTTGCCGAACACGCCGACCCGCAATTGATACCAGTTGGGGAACTGGTAACCGTGCCCGTACCTGCGCCGGCCAGCGTAACCGAGAGCGTGTCACCGCTGGTGAGCAAAGTAAACGTCGCCGTCACGCTCGTATTATTAGCGAGGGTCACTGTGCACGGGCCCATTCCTGTGCATGCGCCGGACCATCCTGCGAAAGACGAGCCAGACGCCGGAGACGCTGTGAGCGTAACGCTCGTGTTTTCCTCAAATGTTGCGCTGCACGTTGATCCGCAATCTATACCTGCGGGCGCACTGGTCACACTCCCTGTGCCTGAGCCGGCTCGCGTTACGGTGAGCGTGTCGGCGCTCGTAAGCAGGCTGAAAGTCGCCATGACCGTTGTATTATTGGCGACGTCGACTGTACATTTTCCCGTTCCCGTGCATGCACCGGACCATCCGGCGAAAGACGATCCGGATGCCGGCGAAGCTGTAAGCGTAATGCTTGTATTTTCGTTGAAGGTTGCGCTGCACGTCGAACCACAACTAATGCCCACAGGCACGCTGACCACCGTTCCCGCGCCAGTGCCGGAGAGCGATACGTTTAGTTTTGCAGTCGAGGTTGGCGAAACACCCAAGCCCCCACAGCCGCACAGTGCGGCGATCAAGGTGACGATTACACTCAGAAAAAGGGCGCGCGAGGCAGATCGAGATATCATGGGGTGGAATCCGTAAACGCCGCATTAGATGAACGCACTCAAGCCTCGGTTGTACCTTAGGTAAACGCCTCCAGGGCTTCCGGCCAGATCCTGTAGATTTCCAGATTTGCTGTCCGAGCTCGACGTGGTTCTACAGCAAACCCCTGACCCATTTAGTGCCAAGACTGTATGGGATTCGAGCAAAGAGAGCCTTAATGTTGGAGCGAAGTCGGCTGGCAAGACGAAGTCTGGTTCTACAAGATCATGAACCCACTGCGCATTGTGATTGCGGACGACCATGAATTAGTGCGGCGCGGGATTCGCGCCTTGGTTGTCACAAGAGCGGGTTGGGAGATAGTTGCAGAGGCCGCAGACGGTCGCGACGCCGTCCAAGTTACACAGGAGAAGAAGCCCGATGTTGTAATCATGGACATTGGCATGCCTCAGCTCAACGGATTGGATGCAACCCGTCAAATCTTGGCCGTTGTGCCCCAAACCAGAGTTCTAATTTTGACCATGCATCATTCCGAGCAAATTATCCGCGAAGTGATCGCTGCGGGAGCGAGAGGCTTTCTCCTGAAGTCGGATACGGGAAAAGAGCTGATTCATGCAATCGAAGCCTTACAAAATCATCGAACATTTTTTGCCACGGAGGCCGCCGAATATATTTTGGAAGGATATTTAAGTACACATCGAACCGCGGAAGCTGTCTCCAAAAGCGTCCTGACGCAACGGGAGAGGGAAGTCGTCCAACTTCTGGCCGAGGGCAAAAGGACGAAAGAAGTCGCGGCGATGTTGAACCTGAGCGTTAAAACGGCCGAAACACATCGCACGAACATTATGCGTAAATTGGACATACATTCCATCGCCGACCTAACTCTTTATGCCGTGCGGAATGGCTTGGTGCGCCTCTTTTGATCCCCGAGAACAATTGAGGTATCTCGATATTTTCGCTGGAAGTGTGTGCAAATACAAACCTCACTAGGGGAAACCTGCATCCAACCGACGCCGAGAGTTATGCACCTTTGACCACATGGGCGCAACTGCCATGCGGTCATGGCGCCACAGGATGATCGCATGGCGACAAAGAAACGTATCTTGATCATTGGCCGAGATAGTTCAAACGCTCAGGTCATACAGGAAGCGACTAAGAACTGGCCGGTGCTCGAGACGGTCGTATGCTCATCGGTACAGGAAGCGCGCTCTCATCTTGTTGGCTCAGATATTCATTTAATCTTTTGCCAAAACTGCCTGGTCGGAGGGAGCTACCTGGATCTACTGGAACTGTTGAAGAGCTTAACGCGCGATGTTCTGGTTGTTCTTGTTGTACCTACGGAGGATCGCGACTTTGAACATCGCGAGGCATTGGCTCGCGGTGTCTTCGACATCATTGCGAGTCCCTGCGTCAGGCAAGATATTCAATGGATGATTATCCGTATCATGCAACACTTGAAGGCGCAAGAGTCAACTTTTCGCACGAAGACCTCGTACGCGAGCTAATTTTGACCCTACGGGAATCCCTGATTACGCACAACCGTATCCTTCAGTAACTTTTTTAGTAATCGGCGCTCATTGTAATCTCCATAACAACTCCTCGCTTGTGGTAGTTCCATGCAGATCGCATGGAACTTCAATTAATTCAAGGTGCGTGTTATGGATGCAGGAATTCCCCGCCCACGTTATACGCGACTGTCTTCTATTCGTCGGGCAGTCCGGTTTATAGCTTCTTCTTTTTGCCTTCTCATCATTGTGTGGTTTTCTGCTCGTGCAAACGCCACGGTGACCTCAATCACCATTCAGAGTCCGAACCTCAGTATCCAAAATATTGTAAATGTAACTTCGCCGATGCACGTTGAAGCGACCGCCGAGAGTTCGTCCGCGATCACAGGTTACGTCGTTTATGTTGATCATGAAGATGTCTATCAAAACCATTCGCCATCCTTGGACGCGTGGATTGTTCTTCCGCCCGGGACTACGCACTCCGTATATGTAACCGCTTGGGATGCGAGCGGCACCTTGCTGAGCACCCCCCTCTATTCAATCAACGTCACGGGCGCAGCGCCTCCTATTCCACCTGTAATGGCCATGCGCAAAGCGCGGGTAGATAGCGGTTCATGGACGGTCGACAACAATGCCGGCGTGGGCGGGCAGTGTAATGATGGGAGCATCGGCGCCTACACGAATAGCTTTGACCCGAATACCGCGAACTCCCCGGGAGTCGCGTACGGCGGGCAGCACTTCATCGTGACCAGCAAGTGCCAATACGACGACAGTCTTTTCTACATAAAAGACAGCACTCTGCCTTCCCCGTACGCCGGTGACACCAATTTCTTATGGGAGTTTTGGATATACGTGCCAACAACAACCCCGACCGCCGCTGTACAAGCGATCGAGGCTGATTTATTTCAAGCTGTGCAGATGAGTGACGGTGTGCATGAGTTCATGTTTGGTTCGCAGTGTGATTATGCGACCAACCAATGGCAGTTCTGGCTCCCGCAAAAGGGAAGGCTCACGTGGTCGAATGTCAATCTTGCCCCTTGTCAGTTCGCCCCTGGATCATGGCACCACCTGACGTATTTCTTGCAACGCGTGACTTCGGCGGGATATCAGATTATTCCCGCAATCTTCAGTCCCTCGAGCGACTCCAACACCTACTTGCGTTTTGGAACTTTGACCGTTGATGGAAACACGATGTATGTGGGAGGTTTGGCAAATTCAACCATTCCTTCCCCAGCGTGGGCTCCCGTGCTCGGCATCCAGCATCAACTGGATAGCGCGGTGGATCATGTTACGTTGGAAGAGTACGTCAACGAAGAATCGGTGACTTCATGGTAGGAAACAACTGTCGGGTTCACACTTCTCAACCATTATGGGAACTTGGTTCAACAACCAGCGTAGATCCCTCCCCTAACTCTGGTTCCTGCATCTCGTTTTGGAAGATGTTTCCCAGGTTCAACCCCATGGCCAAATCGTTCTCATCGCACAGCTCCAGTGTCCGTTTGCATTGTTCCAGTTGAAACCAACGCAAGTATTGCCGTACTACGTTCGGCATCGTCATGCGCACGGCGGCGGAGAAGTTGTGCGCCGCCATCGTGCGTTGCTCCTCCTCTGAAAGTAAGAGAGCTGAGAGCTTGTCGGCGAGATCGTCGGCGTCTCCGACGCGGTAGAAGCGAACTGCCATGTCCTCGTCCGCAACCATCGTGCGAAATTCAGGGATGTCAGCGCTGACGATGGGCACGCCATATTGGCATGCTTGATGGGCAGGGCCGCTGGATCCAGTCGTTGAATCGTAAGGCAATACCAAAATGCTGGCCGTACGGAACAATTCTGGGATGTCTTCTTCTGCGACATAACCGCGAAACTCGATATTCGCATTTCCTCTCTGCGATTCGCGGATGCTCTCCCAGTAGCCCGGAGTCGTATGGTGGTTGGCGCCAGCGATCACCAGTTTTGCCTTCGGTTCGCACGCCAAAACAGGGGGGAAAGATTCTATGAGCGTCTCCAACCGTTTGTAGGTGCCCCAATGACCGATCGCTAAAATGCGCTTATATGGGTTTCCTCTCAAAGAAAAATCCGGCGGCGTAGGCCGGGATGAAAATATCCCATGTGTTCCGAGTAAAACATTGTCCGCCGCGTACTTGTCCGACAGGGTGCGCTGGTATTCCGACATTAGGACGGAGACCGAATTTGCCGAAAGAAGGGCGCGCGTGGCGATGTTGCTGCTCAATCGGAAGAGTTTTTCGTGCTTTACTCCGGCCCCAGCGAAATCCACGTGTTCAAGAATGTGGTGAAGCGTTACGTGCGTGTAATAGCCGAGGGCCCGGGTAATCAATGGTGTACATAATCCGGTAAACGCCGAAATTGGGTAGCGCTGAGTTCCGAAGGTCGAAAAAACCAGATTGAACCAGACGATGTCCGGGCGTATTTTTCGGATAGCTCTAGATAAACGGTAGGGGTTCGTTGGATTGTTAAATTTCCAGCAGCGGACAACGTCAAACCCAGGCAGTTCCTCCTGTGCCTCTACGGCAGGCCTGCCAGATTCGTCGGTGGCAAACTCATACTGGGTGAGTTCATCGGCAAGAATGGTCAGTTCTATCCGCGGGTCGTTCCGGAGTTCGGTCGCAATGTGAAACGCGTACTCGTTCAACTGGCGTCCACTAGGGGGGAAAGCGGTAACGAGGCAAATTCTCATCGGACTCCGATCAATATTCCTAAAAAAGCGTAATGCTTATGTACGGGCGAATTTGCTGCGAACTCTGCCCGGGAAAGTTATAAAAAGTCTCCTGTTGCATGCCGGCCGAGAACCGGATGGGATAATGCACTTCTACGTCGCTGCCTTCGCCTTTATATTCCTTGCGAAAGGGCAACGCGTAAGAAACTGCAAAGCCACTTTGTACGGCATCGTAGGCATGAAAACTCATATTCCGCGAATACGCCACCGATCCCTGAATTGCCCAGTTCCTCGTCGGCTTATATTCGATGCTCCCGGCGGGCCGAATAGCTTGTGCGATCGCATACTGTAAATCTTGTACGCGCCATGCTCTCAAGTCCTCGGCTTCAGCACGGATGCGCAACTTCTCCGAAAAGCGGTGTTCCAGGCCCAAATAGACTGACGTGTAATAGAACTCGCGGATGAGAGGGCGGAATTGCGCGTCGCGGGCGCCCCAGCCCGTTATTAAAGCGGTCTTGGCCCAAGGCGCACCAACGCGGAAATCTACAGCGGCGCTCAAGTCGCGTGAATGCAGGTCCTGCTCGGTAAAGGGACCCGTTTCTCGAATCGCATATCCGCTGACCGAAACTAGATTGTAGAAAGCGCTGGTGTTGAGGTACACGAATTGGCGGAACAAGTTTTGATTCATGTCCACCGGATCCAGGGAATCGCGCCGGATGGTTTCCTGCAGCCCCGTGCTAAAGGTAAGAACGTTGTCGCCCAAGTGAAATGTTGGGTTCAATCCGAAATTGAAGGTGTAGTCCGTGGTGTCGCGGTTGATAATAGTGTCGGCACTGGGCAAAGATATTTGTCCGCGAGCATTACGCACCTGAAAGAATCCGGCGGCGCCGGGTAAAGCGTCAAGGTGCAGGTGGTAAGCCGTCGTCCAAAGCGTTTCGATCGAAGATCGCGGGGTCGGGAGCAGAGCCTCCTTGCCCGGCAGCGGAGTAGCGACATCCAGTTTTGCATCGAGAGGGTAAACGGTCGTATCTTCGAAAATCGGCTGCACGGAAAAATCTGACAAAAGGCTTAAGCGTGAGTTGACACGATAGCCCTCGTCGCCCGCCGTCTCCATGAGCGCCCGTTCGGCGGTGTCATCCTCTCCGGCGGCATTCGCGGCTTGTGCGAACGCCGTCAATGCCTCGGGGTTATCATGGCGTTGGCGAAAGATGTTCCCCTTCGCCAACAAATATTCGGAAGACTCCGTGACATCGGTATCTTTAATGGACGCGATCTCACCTTCTGCACGGGCCGTGTCCCCTATGGCAAGGTAAGTATTCGCGAGACCCAGCTTGCCGGATATCTCCGGTGCTCCTGCATCGTTCGCTCGCTGATAGTAGTCCTCTGCAAGTTGATAATCGTGGAGGAGCAGAAAGATGTCCGCCGTTTGGGCCCATTCAGCCCCGCTAGGTGGCTCCGTCTCGCCCGCGCGGGCTTCCATAATCCCCAGTGCGATTTGCCGTCGCGCATCGTCGTTTTGCCCGGAAGATACCATGAGCTTGGCGATGGCCAGGCGTACCTTAAGCGAATCATGATCGCTGCTGTCCAACGCTTTGCTGAAGTGAACCATGGCGGCATTTCGCTCGCCCAAGGTGCTCAATGCTTCACCAGCGGACAAGTACACCGTACTCTGATTTTGTGGTTGACTTGCAACGTATCGTTCCGCAAGTTCTATATTTTGCGTAGCTGCATCGCGATCATGGAGTTCGGCCTCGCAGCGGGCTAAGCTGGCATAAACCAAAGGATCGTTCGGAGAGAGCTTTGCCGCAATGCGCAGTTCGGTCACCGCATCGGAATAGAGGTGCTCTCCGAACAGGATGTCGGCGAGAGCGAGGTGAAGCGACGCGTTGTCAGGTGCGAAGTTAAGCGCCAAACGATACTCGGTGACAGCTTCTTTCAACTTTCCCAGATCACCGAAAGCCGTGGCCCGAATCAAGTGAATCGGCATCGAATCGCCAAGTTCTGCCGCCGCGATCTGTGCTTCGCGCAGAGCATTCCTGGCTTGATGAGAATCGAGGCTGGCGTATGCCATGCCAAGGTGGCCTTCGCCGTTCTTAGGCTCAATTTGCAGGGCATTTTCAAAGTCTTCCCGCGCCTCAGCCGGGTGGTGTAAATCGTGCCGTACGAATCCGCGATTAACATAGGCAGTCGCAACATGTGGATCGCGCGCCAGCGCCTCGCTGAAGTCTTTCTCCGCATCGTCGAGGTCGCCGTTATGTTTGTCTACATATCCCTTTAGAAGCGGAATATCCGGTTCTTTGGGAAGGAGGTTTCGGTATTGCGCCGTTAGAGTCGCCAGCTCATCGTATTTCTCAAGATGGAGTAAATCGTAGCCAAGATATACGACGACGTCGCGATCGTTCGGCAACTTCTTAATTGCTTCGTGGCCAATATCAGCAGATTTCTGATAGTCGCCCGTCCAGCTGTAATAACGTTCAGCTTCCCGCATGACTTGGGGATTTTTCTTTATCTCAGGGGTTGCACGGCTCAGCCATTCGCCTGCCAAGGTGAATTTCTTGGCTTCAATCGCGGCATTCATCGCCCCAGCGATGATTTGACTATTCTTGGGAGCGAGTGCGAAGGCTTTGCGATAGGAGCTTTCCGCCTGTGCGAAGTCCCGTCGCGATGTATAAAGATCGCCGAGGGCAAGATGGGCCGCGTAAGATCGCGGTTCCACCATGGCCAACTTCTTGAAGTATCTTTCTGCTTCAGCGTCGCGGCCGATAGTACGGGATGCGAAGCCAAGTGAAGCCAAGGCCAGGTGGTTGGTCGGATCGACTTCGAGCACTCTTTGATAAAGTTTGATCGCATCGTCGGTCCGACCCATTTTCGCCAACAAATCACCGCTGAGCTGCAAATTGTTGGGATCGTCGGGACCGAGGGATAAAGCTTCTTTTAAGTCCGCATCTGCCCCGGGGAGGTCGCCGTCTTCCATTTTGACGAGCGCCCGCAAACGCAGGAATTCCGGCCGGGATGGGCCACGGACGTCAAGACCATTCATCGCCGCACTTGCAACGCCAAGGTCACGTTTCGCCGCGTCCTGATCGGCGTTACTTTGCTCCAGGGCGACCAGATCCATGCGGAGCGCGATCGGATAAAGTGTTCCCTCGGGAGCATCACTAGGCAGGCGCTCAATTGCAGACCTGTATTCGTGGATTGCGTCTTCGTTTCTATCCTGTAGTCGCGCGATTTCCCCTCTAACGGCATGAAGACGATAGTGATCGGGATCAATTTGTGCGGCGCGATCTAGGAATGGCCCAGCGGCCTCAATTGCGCCTGCCGCAACCTCGGCTTGTGCCGCTGATAGCTGAAGATTCAGGTCTTTCGGTCTTTCCTGAGCTGCCTTAGCATATAGTCGGGCAGATTCTGCAGGGTTCCCGCTCAATTGGTATGTGTACGCAAGCTCGGCAATTACATCGCCGCTAGGATTGCGAATTCCTTGCAGCGAGGCGACGGCAGCTTTGTAATTGCCCGTCTCGCGATAGTATCCGGCGAAAGAACGCGCGACCTCCGGGTCGTTGGGTGAGCGCTGTTTTGCCAACGAGAGGTAATGGTTCGCACGGTCAAACTGCTTAAGGCGTTGATAAGCACCGGCGATGAGAAGTTCGATTCGCGAAGAAGGTTGCGTTTGTTCGGCCTTGCCCAGCGTCGAAATGGCCTCTTCGTATTTTTCGGAGCGAAGTTGAATTTCCCCAAGCAGGGCGATGTCATTCGTTCGACGCGAGTCTGACGCAATAACATTGGTAAGAATGCGTTCAGCGTCCGAAGTTTGTCCGGCGCTGTAATATGCTTGCGCCAATCCCGATTGCCCATCCAGCGACGATGGCTCAATCTTCAGTCCGTGATTGTAGGAATCTATCGCGAGGGTTCGTCTACCCGCCAATCGTGCCGCGTAACCGAGTAGGAACCACAACTGTGCATCTCCAGGGGCTGCTTGGGCCGCGCGTTGTGCATAGTCAACAGCGGCCGGATAATCGCCATTCTTCAACGCCTGTTGTGCAGAACGTGCCAGGCGCGCGTTCTCTATGTTGGAACCCCAGCCGAGAGATTTAGTTTCCGAAGGCTGTTGCAGGTGGCTTACATTAGCTTTCTCTGTCGACGACTGATCTAATTTGTATGTCTGGGCAAGAATTGCATGGGTGCTTAGCAATAACAGAGAGCACGACAGCCCAAGGATCGGTAAACGTTTCAACTGTTAGCTCCAGCGCATGTACCTTTAACGCGAAGATTCGATTCGCAATGGGCGGGTCAAGTTGGCTGATGACTGAGACTCCCTAAGGGCAACCCGTAGATAGGTGTGGGAATCCAAAGCGCGCGGAGAACGATGTGCAGCGCGCGAATTCACCTGAATTTCGAGCTATACCATTGAGTGTCGTATTTTTGGCGGCTTTCGCGATTCATGCGCCATTGCTCTTCATGAAGCTACCGCTCAAGTCGTACGACACAAATTTCCATATTTTCTTCGCATCTCATTACTTGCACCATTGGTTTGAGCCATGGAACACCAAGTGGTATGCCGGTTTCTCACAAACGACGTACCCCCCGCTCCCGCAACAGTGGGTTGCTGTGCTCTCGCATGCGTTTGGGCTGGAGATGGCCTACATGGCCGTGCAGTTTGTTGCGATTTTATTGTTAACGCTGGGAGCGTATCGTTTTGCAAGGCTGTGGGTGGATGAACGATCCGCATCTCTTGCCGGGCTTGCAGCTGTGTTCTTAGGAGCAGAATGTTTTCTGGTCTATTCGGCTGGACAGTTATCAACGACATTTGCCGCCCCGTTATATCTGAATGCGCTGCCGTTCTTATATGAATGGTTACGACGGAACGATTGGCGGGCGCTTCTAAAAGGATCCGTTTTAAGCGTCGCCGCCGCCGCTGCCCATCACGCAACGTTACTCTTCGGATCATTGTTGTTTGCCGTTCCTGTAGTGGCACTCGCCTTTATAGATCGGAGGAATGACGATGGTGAACCTGCCTCAAAGAGGGGTATTATCGCCAGAACCGTCGTGGCGGTGGCGCTCATCGGCGCCGCCATCGCAGCTGTCCTTCTACCTTTTTGGATTGCATTGATTCGATATCCAGTTACACAGGTACCGATTCCCCATCCGAGTCGAGCCAATTACATTTTGAGTCCGCAATGGGGTCTCAACTATTTCGTTGTCCCGTACGGGGCGCTGATCATCGCTCTACCCTTCATCGTGCTGCGCGGCGCGAGCATATCGAGGTTGCGGCCATTGTTGTTCGGGTTTTGGCTTGCCTTTCTTCTAGGATTGGGCGGCACAACCCCGGTGGGCAAGGTGCTGCTGGGGCGCGCCTTTGAAGTGCTGACCATGGAGCGCTTCACTTATTGGGCCAGCTTGTTGGCATTACCCATAGTTGGCTTTTTGGCAAAGGAGTGCATTGACCGCTTCCGAATGGCCGGCGTTGCCGCGTTGACCATTGCTGCCGCATCCACCTGCGCGCTGGCCGTGGCCTGGTCTACTTACAAACCGGCCGATGCTGTCGATTTTAAGGTTGACTCGGTGGCCGCCTGGCTAAACCGGGATGGTCACGACCAATATCGATACATCACGCTTGGTTTTGGGAATAAAATTTCCCGTCTTGCGATATTGACCGACGCAGGCAGTGTTGACGGTGAATGGAATTCAGGCCGCATGCTTCCGGAACTGACCGAACATGGTGGCGGCGCACTGACGAGTTCCAAATATTTTGGCAAATCCGGACTTGATGCGTTGAGCGCAATTCTTCATCACGCCGACCATTATGGATTGAAATGGGTGTTCGTTCGCGATCCTTACTATGAGCCTCTGCTTGTGTTTGCCGGCTGGCGAAAAGTGGATGACCTTGAGGACCGCACGATTACTGTATGGGGTAGGGACGATGTTCCGCCGGCTACCCCACTCAATGCGCCGCAAATTCCGCCGCCTTGGCAGGGATTGTTGTGGGGCACATTGCCGATTGGCAGCAGTATTTTGGCCATGCTCCTGCTTTTGATTCCGGCACGAAAACAGCAAACGGAACGTGTTGCTCATGCCACGCCTTCCCACGAGCAGTTGGTTCTTGGGAGGTTGGCGTCGTGAATCGAGGTCATATTATTGCATTATTGATTGCGATCATGACGCTGAGTTTTGTGGCTATTGGGACAATCTGGCCGATCCACACTGCACAAGCCATGGCCGCGGCTGGATATTCATTTAATGGCTCATCCGAACCACAATCTGCCGTGACCAATTTGCTCACAGAAGTGGGCCGCCGGGACTGGAATGCGGCGTATGCGAACCTGGCAAACCACTCCCAATTCTCCGAAGCTGATTTCATACGAGATCTAAACGGCGGCTATCCGAGCCTGCGTACTTATGCCACCCTCGCTGATTTTTCCGTTCAACCGTTGCACATATCAGCGGATGAGGGCGATTTCCGGGTCAACTTACATTGGTCATCTGTCGTCGGGGTCTTTCAGGAATCGCGCGATTTACACGTTACAAAAGAGAATGGCCGATGGGAAATTGTATGGCCGATCGTGATGGAGCAGAGGGTGCCACCTCAAGTGATTCCGGTGAATTACTTGCGCTGGGATGTCATATATCGTGGTCCAGGTGATGATTGGGCCGCACAAAATGTTGAATCGCCCCATGTCCGCATCATAGACATGCGGCCCATTGATCGAGGGAATGGCGTTTCTATTTTGGGCGAGATTCTAAACGAAGATACCGTACCGGCATTCGTTACGGTGAAAATTACCTTAATCGGCAAGAATGACAAAGTACTCGGGACCGAAGATTCGTTCGATGAAGTTTGCCACGTCCTTCTGCCCAAGCAGGTCTCGCCATTCCGCATCGACTTTCCTAATGTTGCCTTATCCCAGGTGGACAGCGTGAAGATGCAACCCTCGTCAAGCCTGATCGCGGCTTCAGCGGATCCGGTGATTGAAATTGAGAATCAGAAGCTCTCGGGAGCTCCTGATAGCTCGCTCACGGGGGATTTGCGAAATGAGAGCGGGCAAATCGTAAACATTACCCACATTCTCGGCACATTTTACGATAACCGGGGGCAGTTGCTTTGGGTCGGAGACTCCTACGAGTCCCGCGCACTTCTTCCAAATTTGCCGGCACGATTCTCTATCAATGTGCCGGCAGATATTGCAGCTCGGGTGTCTACGTTTCGGATTGTTACCAGTTCCTATAGCAGCTCTACACTTTAATGATTCGGACACTCACAATCTGCTTCGCAATATGGATTCTGCTCCAATTCGCCTTTGCCGCGAACCTGCATGTTCCCCAGAATGTGGAGGCCGGGCAGACCACGATGATTACCACCGAGGGCAGCGGAACAGCACATATCTACATCGTGGGCCCAGGTGGCGCAATCGCGAAAGCGGTGGAATTAGGGTCGCAAACTTCAATTCCACCCGATGAAATTTCCAATGCCGGACACTACACAGTTTTCTTGATTACACCCACTTCGACTGAGGCGTCAGGTTTTGACGTGATTTCTTCTCCCCAACCTACCTCTTTGAGCTTTCTTGCCAGGCCCTCACGATTGCCGGTTAGTCTCCATGATGGAATTAGTGGTGTCGCTTATGTGTTTGACGCTTACCACAATTTAATCCTGCAATCTCTACCGGTTCGCTTTGAGTTAAGCCTGCCAAAAACGGCCCCCGAGATTCACACCGTCGACAGCCATCTCGGCGTGGCTTCGATTCAAATGGATTCTTCAGCCCAGGCTGGTAATGCAAGTTTTGAAGCGATGGCAGGCATGGCGAAGTCGTTGCGAGTCTTGCAACAGGTACCCGGTGACCCGTGCCGGCTAAGCATCTCCGCACGTCCCGTTGGTGATCGACTACACGTTCAGACTCAGCCGCTTCGCGATTGTACCGGCAATCTCGTGGCTGACGGCACGATTGTGACTTTTACAGAGATTTATGACGGCAACCGTTCTACGGTAGATGCGCCTCTAAAGCAAGGCACGGCGCAAGCGGACATCCCGGCAAACAGAGGGGCAATTATCACAGTCGCGGCCGGTGAAGTGCTGGGCAATCAACTCCGCTGGAACGGTGGCCAATGAGAATGAGCATGAGGAAGGCTGACGCAATCACGCAGCTTGTAATTGTCGTTGCCTGCTCGTTATTGTGCCTGGCAGGCGACTTGTTCGCCGAAGGCGCGACCCATCCGGTTGTTCAGGTTGAGGTTCCTCAGTCTTTTGGCCCGCGTCCGCTCGAAGATCAAACGAAGGACGCCGTGGTACGTGATTATCTAAAGTGCTGGAGACAAATGTCTCAGGCGTTCACGGGCAACGATGTCGGAGCGTTGGATGGCGCCTTTACAGGCATCGCAAGAGAGAAACTTGCAGGCGTGATCGCCCAACAGCAGCGCGCAAACATCACCACCAGTTATCGCGATCGCTCGCACCACATCACGTTCGTCTTTTACTCGCAGGAAGGCCTTTCCATTGAGGTTGTAGACGATGCGGAATATGACGTTGGACTCTCCGATGATGGACGATTCCAGGCCATGCAACATGTGAAAGCGCGATATGTCGCTGTCTTGACGCCGACGGAGGTGAGTTGGAAGGTAAGAATGTTCGAAGGCGATGCCGATGGTATGGATGACATAACGGTACAAAAATAATTAGATGAAGCCAGCGTTCTGATTTGTGTTAGGAGCCCCGAGATGATTTCAATTGTTGTTCCCGTCTATAACGAAGAGGAAATAATCCCCCAACTTCACGACGCGGTGTCCGACGCGATGAAGGATGTCGGCGAGGATTGGGAAGTCGTATATGTGAATGACGGGTCGCAAGACTCCTCGCTGAATATGCTACGAGATCAGCAGACCTACGATTCCCGGATTGTAGTGGTGAATCTGTCACGCAATTTCGGCCACATGGGTGCGCTCGCTGCGGGTTTGCAAACCGCCGCCGGCGATGCCGTCGTCTTGATGGACGCCGATTTGCAGGACCCTCCCAGCGTCATACCGGAGTTTGTGCAAGCCTGGCGAGGCGGGGCACAGGTAGTGGCCGCGGTTCGACGGAGCCGTCAAGAGGGCCGCAAGTTGCTCGCAGTGCTGTTCCCGGCTTTCTATCGCGTACTAGGTGCGCTCTCAGATTTTCCAATTCCTCTAGATTCAGGCATTTTCGGACTGCTTGATCGCAAAGCAGTTGATTCAATCAACGCCCTCCGGGAGCGGAATCGCTATTTGCCCGGCTTGCGCGCGTGGGTTGGCTATCGGACCGCGATCGTTTACTACGATCGACAGGATCGAATCGGAGGGGAAGGGAAATTGACGTTCCTTAGCCGCATTAAGTATGCCATGGACGCAATTACAAGCTTCAGTTACAAGCCTTTGCGCTTGAGTTTTGCCTCGTCAGGGCTCGCCGTCACCGCGGCCGTAATACTCGCAGTTGTCGCCCTCAGTTCCAGCGCGCCGACAGTTACTCTGGCGTCGGGTATTTCGGCAACAGTTTGCCTGGTCGGTGCGCTCGTACTGCTTAGCTTGGGGCTACTGGGTGAATACATCGGCCGCGTTTATGACGAAATCCGCAGCCGGCCTCTTTCAATTATTGATGAGGTATATAGGGCATCGCATTCCAGGCAACGCCTGCTTGAAACCTGGCAAAGGGATGGAAGACGATCGGCGTCTCCTGCAGCTTAGTTACCACCAGCCGGTTGTTCTTGCCCAGGCTTGCACTTCACTAGTCCGGCTTCGATCGCCGAACCTTCCTCGTAATCGTTCCATGTAGCGATGAGCAGGAAGGGAAGTGGCCGGTCGGGAGCGTAATACTGTGAAACTAGGTTCATTGTATCGACGAGCGTGGCGCCGCAGCGCTGCGACATGTGGCGGTTAAGGCTCCATGACGCTTTGGTGTCGTCAAATCCCGCCCAGGCGGCCCCAACGGCGATCTTGTCAGGATATTGCGTCGTCATTCGCGTATAAAAAGCCTGCAAATAGTCTTTGCCCCAGTTGCTGCCATCTGCTGCCCATCCCTTCTTCCCAGGATTGATCCATGCGAAAAAGCCATCGAAGGCAGAGACATACGGCGTTTGTCTCTCTTCGTAAATCAGGAGCGGTGGCTGATCCCATTTATCAACCACTTCTCTTACGCGATGCCAATTTGTGGTGCCGCCCTTGGGAAAAATAAAGATGACAGGCCGGCCGTTATACATGAGATAAGCAGAACGTCCGGGAGCGTCCGGAGCCAGGTACGTAGTATTAAATTTCTGGAATGCCGCTAAGGCATCATCCGTGGCCTGATCAGTGGCCCCCTCAGTTTCGTCATACATAACAGCGACGTGAAAATCCATTTGGGCCGCAATTGATTGGATCAAGGCATAGCTTTGGTCGAGGAATGGCTCGCGATCACCGTACCAGTCCACTACAAAGCCTGAGATCCCCATACTTTTTGCCTCGTCGATCTGCTTTCGTATTTCAACTGGGTCATGCGAGGAATACCCCACAGAAGTGTGCTGCGGATGACCAAACCATGGCTCATAGACGGCCAAAATCTTGGTTACGGAGGCGTTCCTGGGTAGATCAGAAAACATAGCCCGTTGGTAATGTGTTGGTGCGCACGCCTGTAGCAATAGGATTCCCACGACGGCGAGAGTGATTGTGCCTCTTTTTACCATAGATGGTGCCGTTTAGAGGCACGCGTGGCGCTTCGGGTTGTCATCTTTTCCCGGAGGAATTCAGCATAGAGGCCGCGCTAGGCAGCGGAGGAGCCAGTTTTTGCATCAGAAATGCGTTTCCCCTCTGATGTAGGGACTGCAATTGTGATTGAATCCTCTCCAATTGAAGGCAAAAGCCTGCAGGCGCGAGTGCTCTCCGGCAGTTTCGTACTGCTTGTGGGCTCCGGCTTTGCGACCGCGATTAATTTCATCTACAACATCGCGGTTGCTCGATTCCTTGGACCGACGGATTTTGGCAATGCGAGCGCGGTCTACACGCTGTTAATCCTGGTGTCCGCGGTTACGCTCTCTTTTCAAATTGTCTCCGCCAAAGTTGTGGCTCGACAAGGATCTCCGCAGGAGCGAAGCAATGCATACCACGAATTTCACAGCAGTTCATGGGCCTGCGGACTCATTATGGGTCTTCTGTTTCTGCTTTTTCGGAACACGATCACCGAATATTTGCGACTCCAAGATCCAAAGTTGGTGGTCCTGTTGGGCGCGGGGGTCGCCTTCTATATTCCCCTTGGCAGTCGACGTGGATATCTACAAGGCACGTGCGGGTTCAGAGGGCTGGCGAAAAATTTAGTTCTGGAGGGATTTGTTCGCCTATGCGGCTCCCTGTTAGCCATAGGTCTAGGCTACGGCGTCGAGGGCGTGATCGCGGCCAACGCAGCAGCCGTTGCCACGGCGTATCTATTTGCTCGGCCCAGGCTTCCAAACGCCTCAGGCTCGCGAATCGTGATTCCCTATGCATTTCGCGAGGCGATGCAGGCGATTGTATTTTTTGTCGGACAGGTAGTCATCAATAACTGCGACATCGTCGTCGTTAAACATTTTTTTCCACCGAATCCTGCCGGCCTGTACGCCGCGGTGGCCTTAGTTGGGCGCGTCGTTTTTGCTTTCTCGTGGGCCATTGTCAATACCATGTTTCCCATCGTTGCCAGCGCGCCCAAACAAGAACAGGAGAGTCACAAGGTCTTGGGCATGTCACTTTTGCTCGTCCTGGGTATCGGGGCCATTTTGTCTCTGGGGTTGCGCACCGCGCCGGGTTGGATATGGACGGCGCTTTTCGGCAACCAGTTCGCCACAACGGGTAAATACGGTTTGCCCTATCTTCTGTCTCTATACGCCGCCACCACCTGCGTTTACTCGCTTAGCGTTGTCATGATTGCGTACGAAATGTCGCACAAGATTGCCAACACGAGTTGGGTCCAACTTATGTTCAGCATCGCTCTCATTGCCAGCATCTACCGCTATCATCGTTCGTTGCAGCAAGTTATTCTCGTCCAACTGGTCATGATGAGCGTTCTTTTGGTGATCGTGGCCATACCATTTCTGACTGACTGGCTACGCCGCAGAAAGCCTTACCATGTCGCGTCGGATGCCGGAGAACTGCCCTGGCTTCGGGGCGCCACCGAAGATGAGGTCATTGGAGAGTTCTTGCATACGGATTTTCAAAACCCCGAGTTTGAAAATTACCGGCGGTCTTTGGCGAGAGTCGTCGACACCCCAAATTATGGCGACGCCGGCGAAAATGCGACTCGATTGGCCTTGTTTTATCTCCGGCACGGGTCACTATGGCGAGAAATTCCAACGGATACCCAATGGTTTGAAACCGAATTGGAGATAGGACATTTTGGCCGCATCCGAGTATTTCCACGTGCGCAATGGAGAAAGCTCGCGCGAGGCGACTATTCGTTGCCCCGCATCCTCAAATCCATTCAGTCCGGAGAAGCCACTAAGGCAGCGGATTCCGCCTTCCTTAAGAAGATTGAAAATTTGCAGGAAGCCGGATTGCATATGAAAGACCGGGGAGCGATCATTTTGATTGGTACTTCCCGAAGCGGTCCCTGGACAGTCCTTGACGGTAATCACCGTTTGGTGGCGACCATTCTATCTTCACCATCTTCGGTGGATCGCTTTCGTTGCTTCTGCGGCGTTTCTCCGCGGATGATCTATTGTTGTTGGTACAAAACGAATTTGTCAACGCTTATTCGTTATGCCAGAAACTTGGTCCGGTATTGCTTACACGATCCTGAAAAAGATCTTCGCCGTTTACTCCTTGCGGATGCGGAGCAGTTAGTCGGCCTCTCCGATCATGGCATACAGTGAGTCCCTTACGTAATTACCGAGTTGACTGGATGGTACGCTCTGAGTCACAGCGCTACCCTGTGAGGAGTATGAGGAAAATACGGCAATGGTGAAAAGTAGTGTTGTCATCAAAGAGATACCGGACAGATTCGTAACAAGCGACGCCTGGTCATTTCTGGAAGAAGTAAAGCCGGTTTTGAAGCGACGACGACCCACCGTAGTCTTCGATTTTTCTCGGGTATCTGCGATGGATCGTTCGGGAATTTTGGTCCTCGTGAAATGCTTTGAGGAAGCCCTAAAACAGAATGGCGATGTAAAACTGGCATCGGTGCCGGCTGAGGTGGCGTCTACGTTTCAGCAAATGGGGCTCGACGAGATCTGTGATATCTACGACACAGCGG
>Ga0181537_10000092_pt1 | contig 74573 bp, 75 predicted proteins | sample PEATcosm2014_Bin_39_FD_119765 | JGI IMG/M metagenome (GOLD analysis project Ga0181537, IMG submission 119765) | Peatland microbial communities from MTU Mesocosm Facility, Houghton, MI, USA - PEATcosm2014_Bin23_10_metaG | ecosystem: Environmental > Terrestrial > Soil > Wetlands > Peat | place... | reverse complement strand
TTGCAGGATGGTGTACCCGTGGATTTGACGTCAGTCGAATTCAATCTTCTCCAAGCGTTATTGCAAGATGCAGGCCGAGTGGTGACCCGCGAACATCTCGTGGACACAGTCCTGGGCCGGAAATTTTCCCCCTTTGACCGCAGCATTGACATGCACGTCAGCAAAGTACGCAAGAAACTCGGTGATTCCGATAATGGAGCCGATCACATCAAGACGGTGCGCGGCGTCGGGTACATATTTGCCCACCCTCGCAGCGCGCGGAGCGAAGTGAAGTGAAGAGTCTCTTCGTCAGGATTTTCCTAAGCTTCTGGGTGGCCCAGGCTTTGTTTATTGCTCTGGCCATGCTGTTGACGCTGGCGATGCGCCCCGGTCATGTTGCTGCCGCCATTGAAGCTGAAGAACCGAAATTATTGAACGAATCTGTGGCCGCGTATCTCAGCAGCGGCCCCGACGGTTTCCGTAAATTCGCATGGAACCTCCACGACTCACAGCGGGTCCATCTCTTCCTTTTCGATGATCAAGGCAAAGAAGTCTCCGGGCGCACGCCCCCTGACTGGGTGCTCAAGGTCAATCGTGGGCAAGTGTCCACGGCGGACACCATCTGGGGGCGCTTGCGCCCCATGCAATTCCTCAAACAAGCTAGCATCATGCCTGACGGACGACGTTATTCTCTGGTCATCGAATTGCCACCGCCGAAGCATTCATTGTTTGGGCCGAACGGCGAGCCCTTTCTTGCGCTTGGAATTGGCATTATCTCTTCGGGCTTAATCTGTTTTCTTCTCGCCCATTACTTGACGGCGCCGATTGTCCGCTTGCGCGCCGCAACGCAAAAGCTGGCTGCTGGAGACTTAAAAGCCCGCGCTGGATCGCCTAGTGGACGCGGGCGCGACGACATTTCCCAACTGGTCCGCGATTTTGACCGGATGGCGGAGCGCATTGAAAATCTGCTTGATGCGCAAGCCCGCCTGCTGAAAGATATTTCGCACGAATTGCGTTCACCCCTGGCCCGTCTCAATGTCGCTCTTGAACTGGCACGCCAGCGGAGCGGACCTGAGGCCCAGACTTCCCTCGATCGCATGGAACGTGAGGCCAGCCGCCTCAATGAGTTGATTGGCCGTTTGCTGACGATTGCCCGTCTCGATGCAGGGAATCAGGGAATACAGCGCATCCCGGTGCAGTTGAGCGAACTCGTGGCGGATGTCGCGAACGATGCGGCGTTTGAAGCACAGAGCCGCGGTTGTCACGTGGATTACGCGATCCTGGCCGAGGCCGAGGTTCTCGGCGATCAGAGCCTGCTGCATAGCGCCATAGAAAACATTGTACGCAATGCCATTCGCTATACGCAGGAAGGCAGTAGCGTGCAAGTAAGGCTGGAGCGCCGGCCGGCGAAAAATGGCATGGGCGAGGAAGCAGTTGTGCAAGTCGTGGACGCGGGCTCTGGCGTTCCGGAGGAGGCGTTGCAGAAGATATTCCAACCTTTCTACCGGATCGATGATGCGCGCGGCCGTGGTACCGGCGGGGCCGGACTCGGCCTTGCCATTGCGGACCGCGCCGTCCGCTTGCATGGCGGCCGGGCCACAGCCGCAAATTTGCCGCGTGGCGGCCTGTGCGTAGAGTTGCTCCTGCCGGTGCTTCCGCTCAAGGAACTAGAACGAGTAAGTAGCCCCATCGAGATTACGGAGAAGATTTCAGCCGGGTAAACGGCACGAGGTCTTGTCTCACTAAAGCAACCTTCTTGCAGATTTTCAGGTTCCAACCCGCACGACGGGTTTGCTCTTCATGAGTATTCCTGATACACAAATAAATGTCCCGTTTGCATGGTGAATCGGCGGAGCCGGCCTTCCATTCAGGCAGCTTCAAGAAACAATCTGTGGAGAGCGCATAGGAATGACGTTTCGTGTATTTGCGAGTTTAATGCTGGCGGCCACTCTTTGTTGCCTGGGTTGCAGCAACAACAACAATACGACGACAACCCAGAGCGTGGGGGACATCTTCGTTGCCACTGCCGGCAACACTGCCGTGCAGGCATATGGCGTCACTTTGAGTACGGGCGCACTTTCAGCAGACGGGCCGGGCATTCAAACCGGTACTGGTGTCGGTAGTTCGCCGACCACGATGGCTATTTCTCCCGACTCAACAACCCTCGTCATCGCAAACAGCACATGCGGCGGCACGACGGCTGGCTGTCTCACGCTCTATTCGATTGGTGGCGACGGTTCACTTACCGCGGTCACTGGCACGACGGCAACAGGCACATCCCCAGTCGCGCTAACCTTCAATGCCGCGGGCACCTTTCTGTTTGTTGCGAACCAGGGGGATTCTACAGTTTCGGCCTACGCGGTAAGCGGAACGACCTTGACGCCGGTGCCTGGCTCGCCGTTCACAACCGTTACCCCGGGCGTCACGACTCCAACACTACCCTCCGGTTTGGCAGTCAGCGCGTCAGGCAACTTCCTCTATGTGGCCAACAGCCTCACCTACACAGTTTCGGTCTTCAACATCGCCTCCAATGGCGCACTAACGCAATCCACCGACGGGCCTTACATGGTGGGGACGAATCCGGTCGCGCTTGGCGTTACTCCGACAGGCTCTTTCCTCTACGTGTCCAATTTTCACGACAACAACATCTCGGCCTTTGCCATCTGTGACAAAGTGACAACGACTTGTTCAAATCCCAACTCACCAGACGGTGGGCTGACTCCAGTGCCGGGTGCGCCTTTTTCAGCGGGCATCGGCCCCAGCGCGATTTCGACGGACGCAACCGGGTTGTTTCTTTACGTTGTAGATAAAATGTCAAACCAGATTTCGCAGTTCAAAATCAGCAGTGGAACGGGCGCGCTCACCGCTCTCAGTCCGGCCGCAGTCTCTACTGGGACGACGCCATTCGGTCTTACGGTGCTGACCGGGACGACCCTCATTACCGCGACCGGCGGAACCATCGAGTATCTTTACGTGACCAATAATGGGAGCACGACCCTCTCGACTTACAGCTTCGATTCCACCCTGGGCGTGCTCGGTGTGCTGGGAATGCCCACGCCGACCATTTCAGGAAGCCCCACGGGGATCGCGGGCCGATAGATGCGCCCGAATGCGGAACGACGGTTATGTCGGCACTTTTAAAATCAGGTATCCCCCGAGCAAGGCAAAGATGAGATCCGGCGACCATGCGGCCAGAAATGGCGGCAACTGGCTGATGTTTCCCATGGCCTCAAACAAGCCGGCGACCGTCCAATACACCACCGCGATAGCCACGGCGGTCGCTACTCCTGTAATTGTGCTCCGGCGTCCGGCGGACATGGAGAATGGGATCGCAAGCACTGCCATTACGAACGAAATGGCAGGATACGCCAGTTTTTTCTGGAGCTGCACTTTCAGCCTTATGACATCGAAACCGCTCTGTTGTAAGTCGCCGATATAGCGCCGTAACTCGGCATAGTTCATTTCGGACGATTGCTTCACTTCCTTCTTGAAGTAGGATGGTGGTTCATTGACCACGGCGAAGGTCGATACATCGAATGGCCTGTAGTCATCGATGGCTGCGCCGCGCAACGTGCGCTCCCACCCCTGCGCGCACACCCAGCGATGCAAGCCTTCGTCCCAGTGAGCGCGGTCGGCGTAAACCCGGTGCGTAAGGCTGAACGAAACTGGGTCAAACTGAAACACCGACAAATTGCCGAATTGATCCCGATCGGGATCGAAAAATTGATAGTAGTAAATCGTCGAGTGCTGTCCGAAAATCCATTTACGATCAGGGTTCAAGTAGGTCTGCGCGGGTTTCCCTTTGATTTGGTTGCGCAGCGCGTCCTGCCGCTTGTTGGCGTAAGGCAGATAAAACTGGTCGAAGAAAAATAACCCGGCTGCAAGAACGCTGGAGGCCACGAGAACCGGAATAACAATGCGATAAATACTGATTCCGGTGGCTTTTATCGCCGTGATTTCGTTCGAGCGCTGCATCACACCGAAGGTGATCAAGATCGAGAGCAAGATACAGAGAGGAGCGACGTTGTATAGGAAATACGGCGTCACATTCAATAGATAATCCCCGACCGTGAATAATGACACCTGGTTGTGCAGAATGTCGCCGATCAATTCAAACAATGTGAAAACGAGCAACAGCGTCACAAAGGAGAAGAGAATAAGAACGAGGTAAAAGCCGAAATCACGGAGTACGTAGTCATCCAAGATCATGGGGAAGCTTGCACGAAACACACGAATACGGCCAGCTGCACGGTCAAACGCGCCAGCGCCTACAACTCGGCGTTCCAAGCGTGCGCCCTCCTCGGGCGTCTTGCGAAATGGGTTTCGCAGTCGCAACCATGAAACATCGAGCGGTCGTTTTTCCGCCCGCCAAAGTAAAACTGCGCCGGCCAGCAGGAAAACACCATCCGCCAGCCAACCGCCGAACCACGGCGCGACTCTTCCCTGCCTCGCCAGCGATACGCCTGTAAGCGAGACGAGATAATAAGCAAACACGAGTAGCACGGTGAGCACGAAGCCCGTGGATTTGCCGCCGCGCTTAGCGGAAAGGCCTAGCGGAATCCCGACCAGCGCCAGCACAAAACAGGCGGCGGGCAACGCAAGACGTCGGTGAAATTCGATCAAATACCAGCGCGCGGCCGCCGCGTCTTGGCTTTCTTGCGCGTGCTTCCACAATTCCCCGGTTGGCATTTGGGTTGTCGGAACCAGCTGCGATGATGTCTTGTTCTCGGCTGCGGGGAGTTCAATCGGAATATCCGTCTGATCGAACGTAGAAATCTGATAATGCGACGGTATTTTGGGGTCTGTTTCATGGATTGCACCGTCGACCAGGTGCAGGTGCAGCGTGGAGGGGCCCTCACTGGCCAGAATTCCCTGTCGTGCAAGCGTAATGCGTGGGGCCGAGGGATTCGTCATATCGGCGAGAAAAACGCCTTTCCAGATGGCAGCGCCCCGTGCGCCCTTGACGTCCTGTACGTAGAGGACGATCTTCGGGAAGCCTTCGTAAAAAACACGCGGTTGCACTTCAAACGATGCCTGCGAACTCTTGAGCCGATCTTCGATGCGCGCCAGGCCGGCCTGTGACCTGGGGGCCAAATAAACGCCATTGACGACGGCTAGCAGCCACGCGACGCCCACAAAGATGGAAATAATTCTGAGAAAATTCCAGATCCCGAGCCCGCTGGCCCGCATCGCGGTGATCTCGCTGTCCGCGGCCAGGCGACTGAGGCCGATGAGAATGCCGACCAGCACTCCCATGGGAATCGTATAGGTCAGAGTAACCGGGATGGTGAAAATAAATATCTTGGCTACGCTTGGGAAAGGAGCGCTGTTGCGCACGATCAAATCGAGGATGCGGCCCAAGTCGCTGGTAAATAGAACAAAAGTGAAAATCGCCACGCCCAATAATGCGTGCGAGCTGACTTCGCGGAGAATGTAGCGGGTAAGAATCCGCATGTGGCGACTAAGCCGAGTCTAGCATGGGTGGGTAGGTTCAACGCCTAGCCTCATTCCAGGTTGCGCAAGGTAGTCACCAGCCGCGCCGTTTGGTCTGAAATGATGCCATCAATCCCAAACTTCGCGAAACGCAACATGCTCGGCGCAGGGTTCACCGTCCAAACCATGACCCGCTTCCCATCGGAATGAATTTCCTTAACCAACTTTTGATTAACCAGGGCCTTTTCGACAATTACGTATTCCACGGGCAAGTCACGCCAGGAGGAGAGCTGTGACCGATTTCCGCAAATGATCCCGAGAGGGGCACGCGAATTCAACAAGGCAACGCTCTTCAATATGCCGGGGATGAACGACGAAATTACATAGCCTTTCGTCGGCATGTTGGCTTGTATGAGGGATAAAACCAGTTCTTCCAAGCCGGGAACTTTCAATTCCACATCTAAAAACGCACGCGAGCTATAGCGGCGCAGAACACCCGCTAACGTTGGAAGGCCCAGTTGCAATGCCCGCGTATTTGAGATCGTGCGTCCCTGCGACTTGGCGTCGTGGCATATCACCACTTCGCCATCCAGCGATTTTCGGAGGTCAAACTCGAAACCGTCGCATCCATGTTGCAGGCAGAGGTCGAAAGAGGCCATCGTGTTCTCCGGGACCTCGCGATCGGATCGAGCTCCGCGATGACCGAGTAGTAGAAGCTTCATCGGGACTTCCGCGTTTGCGAGCGTGGCCAGTGGGCGATGACGACCGTGGAAATCCCCCCGCGGGGACGAAAATCACCCCTCACCTCCGCCCACACCGGGCGCGCATAGCGGACAACATCCTCCAACACGCGGTTCACGACATTTTCCTGAAAGATGCCTAGGTTCCTGTAGGACTGCAAGTACTCTTTCAGCGACTTTAGTTCGAGGCAATCTTTATCAGGCATGTAACGGATGACGATTTGGCCAAAGTCGGGCAAGCCGGTTTTCGGGCAAACGGAAGTGAATTCGGGATCGTCGACGACAATCTCGTACCCGGGGAATTGATTGGGCCACGTCTCAATGGCCGGAAAGTTGAAATCCAGGCCGGCTCTGGCGTGTTCCCTCGTGTAACCTGATCCTTTTCTCATAATTGCCTTATTCTAAACATACTTATAGCATCGGGAAACCACTTTACATGAGGGGCGCGTGGCGTTCTCGGGGGTCGATTTTTGCTTCTTGGAGCTCAAAAATAGCATCTATCTAATACACGTTGCCCGTACTCACCTTGACCCGGCAAGTGGTAAAGTGCGTTTAGCCAATAAATATGCCTGTAAATGGAAATGGCCCGGGTCCTCGGACCAAGCGGCGCTGGTTGCTATGGACGCTCGGCGTAATAGCGGCCGTGTTGCTGTTAGCGTCCTTCATGCCCCACGGGGAGACAATTCCCGTACGGGCGGCAACGGTGGAACGAGGGACGATTCGCAGCCTGGTCTCTACCAATGGCAAAGTGGAGCCGGTGCTTAACTTTGAAGCCCATTCGCCTATTGGTACGACATTGACGAAATTGCTCGTCAAAGAAGGGGACCATGTGAAAAAAGGCCAGCTTCTGGCTGAGCTGGACGATGCCTCGGCCCGCAGTCAAGCGGCCCAAGCCATGGCTCAATTACGTGCCGCCCAGGCTGGGAACAGCGCCATACGCAGCGGTGGCAGCCAGGAAGAGTTGCTGACTTTAACCGCACAATTGGCAAAAGCGCGGGCCGCACGCGATGCTGCCCAGCATAATCTTCAAAGCTTGCAGAGTTTGCAGCAGCAGGGAGCGGCTTCTCCCGGTGAAGTGCGTGACGCAACCAACCAACTGAACCGCGCTGAAACTGATTTGAAATTACTCGAGCAAAAGCAGAAGGATCGTTACTCCCAGGCGGAAATTCAGCAGGCAACGGCGCGTGAATCCGAAGCGCAGAGTGGGTACGCGGCGGCTGAAGATGTACTTCGCCAACTGAATATCCGGGCCCCTTTTGACGGTGTCGTGTATTCGATCGCTCCTCGCCAGGGCGCGTATCTAAATCCCGGCGACCTCGTCTTACAGGAAGCTGATTTGTCAAAGGTCCTGGTGCGGGCTTACGTGGATGAACCAGATGTCGGTCGTCTCAAGGTTGGCCAGCCCATCGAGATCACATGGGATGCGGTACCGGGCCGCGTTTGGCAAGGCACGCTTGGCGCCGTGCCTGCGACTGTGAAAATCCAGGGAACGCGAAATGTAGGGGAGACGACTTGCGTTGTCAATAATAGCGACTATCGACTTCTGCCGAATGTAAACGTCGGTGTCACCATTGTGGTGGGTGAGCATAGCGATGTCCTAACGATTCCGCGGGAAGCGCTGCGCCAGGATGATCAGGGTTCTTACGTGCTGCAAATTCTTAATAACGAACTGCACCGTCGCAATGTACAAACCGCCATCACAAATCTGACGCACGTTGAGATTGTGAGTGGCTTGAGTGATAACGACCTGGTCGCTCTGAATTCGACGAATTCCAAGCCCATCCAGAGCGGCACCGTGGTCAAGGTGGTTCACTAATACATTTATGTTTTCATTTCAAAAATTCATGATTATTTCCGCCCTGGCCCTGGTTCCAGCCTTGGCTTCAACCACGCAACCCGCCGAGGATCTACTGGCACGGGGACAGGCCGACCTAGCCATCGCGGCGCTGAACGCGGCGTTAGCGCACAATCCCAACGACGCCGGGGCGTACCACTTACTTTGTCGTGCTCACTTCGATTTTCAAGATTGGAATTCTGCGGTCTCCGCCTGTGAAAGAGCGGCCTCTCTCAATCCTCAAAGCAGCCGTGAGCATCTGTGGCTGGGGCGTTCCTACGGCGAGAAGGCGGATGCCTCGAATTTCTTGACGGCAGTCGGCCTGGCGAAAAAAGTGCACACCGAGTTCGAAGCTGCGGTGCAACTGGATCCCAATAGTGTTGAAGCGCGCACCGACCTAGCAGAGTTTTACGTTGAAGCGCCGAGCCTCGTAGGAGGTGGCCGCGAGAAGGCTGAGTCTCAAGCGCAACTGCTTGCTGATTTGGACGTTTCCAAGTCGCATTGGGTCAAAGCCCGTATCGCGGAGAAAGACCATAATTTTGCCCTCGCTGAGAACGAATATCGCGCCGCCATCGCCGCCAGTCACGGCGGGGCGATCGATTGGTTCAATTTAGCTTCCTTCTACCGCCATCGGGAGCGTTGGACCGACATGGAGAATGCGCTGCAACATGCTGTCGCCGCGCCGCCTGCCCACCCCGAAGTTGTGATGGAGGCGGCCGAGACGCTGATCAGGGCGAACCGGAATGTTCCCCTGGCTGTTTCCTGGCTGCAAAAATATCTCGCCGGCCCGACCGTCGAGTTGGCCCCCACGTTCAAGGCATACTACTGGCTAGGCCAAGCCCAGGAGAAACAGGGCAACTTTGCTGCGGCTGCCGAGTCCTACCGCGCCGCTTTGCAACTCGCTCGCGGCTACGGCCGGGCGCGCGAGGCTTTAAACCGGATTTCTGAAGACCGGCGCGGCGACTAGCCTGAACCCGATCAATGATTTCGATCGTCCCGCTTTTCCAATTTAATTCGAAGGTGCGGAAATGAAACCTCTGCGGCTTACCACATCGCTCTTCTCAGCGGCCATTTCGTTGTTGTTTTGTGCTGGGTCTACTCTCATGGCTGAGCCATTGCCTTTAAAGCATGCTGTCGAATTGGCGCTGACTCATGCCGTCACCATCTCGACCTCCGATGCCGATGAACAGCGCGCCTTCGCAGCATACCGGGAGGCGCGCGACCAATATATTCCTCAGGTCACCGTCGGCTCTGGTCTGGGCAAGACCTGGGGCTATCCACTCACCCTTGAGGGTTCAGCCCCGTCCATCGTGAACGTGAGCGCGCAATCGGCCTTGATCAATCCGGCATTGCGGGAATTCGTTCGCGCTGCCAAAACGGAATATCAGGCCAGCACGCTTCAGGCCAAGGAACAGCGGGATCTCGTCATCCAGGACACCGTCGTCGGTTATGTGGAATTGAACCGCTGGGAAACACTCATCGTGCATCTGCGAGAAGATAACATAGCGGCCCTGAAAGCTGAGCAGATCGTCGCCCATCGCATCCAGGAAGGTGTCGACAATGCGCTCGCCGCGAAGCAAGCCCAGCTCAATACTGCGCGCGTGCATTTGCGCATCGTGCAAGCGGAGACGTCGATCGATCTTCTTCGGGAAAAGCTATCGCATTTGACCGGAATGCCCGCGAGTTCGATCTCCACGGACGCCGGCACCATTCCCGCCTTACCTGAGATCAAGCAGGAAGACGTCGATCAGGAAGACACGCTCATCGCCAAGACGCTGGACGCGAGCCCAGCCGTGCAAGCCGCGAATACGCACTTCCTCGCGGAGATGCAAAAGGCCAAAGGCGAGCATCGCGCCCTTTGGCCGAGCATCGATTTTGCCAGCCAATACGCTCTCCTGGCCTCATTCAATAACTATGAGAATTACTTTGTTCCTGGGAGCTTCCAGCAACACAACGCGACTATCGGCATCGCCATGCGATTCCCTTTCCTGAACCGGTCGCAGCGTGCTCACGCGCAAGCCGCCGATGCTGAAGCAATACACGCAAAAAAGGACGCAGAAAATACTCGCAACCAGGTGTCGGATGAAGTCTTACGCCTGCGTCGGTCCGTAGAACAGCTGGATGCGGCCCAGCAGGTCGCTAATCTGGAATATCAGATCGCCGAATCCGGCTTGCAGGCGGCGCAGATTCGCATGAACTCGGGCACCGCGACCGTCCATGACGCCGAGGATGCGCGTGTGCTGGTGACCGAGCGTTTCAATTCCCTGCAGGACGCGGATTTTGAACTTGAGCGGGCGCGCATTGGATTACTACGGGTGACCGGAGAGTTGCCCGGCTGGGTAGGGCTGAGCAACTAGACCAAGCCGCTTTTGGGGGTCCTTTTGACCGTCTGGATGCATCAAACACTCACTCCAGTGCAAACGGATTGCAGAAGGGCTCCAGTGCAACTACGCTTAAAGTACACAATAATTTGCGGTTGCCGTCAGCTACGAGTGGGTGCTTCACAGTACCTGGAAAAGCACCTCTGATTCTGCCTTCGGGCGCTGAGAAAATGTTAAGATAGTAGATAACTAATTGAAAATTATGCCCTTAAAAACACTGCTCCTGAATCCGCCTTCATTCGAAAATTTTGATGGTGGCGCCGGCTCGCGCTGGCCCGCCACGCGCGAAATCGAGTCTTATTGGTACCCGGTGTGGCTGGCGTACCCTGCCGGCATGATCGAAGGTTCGCGCCTGCTGGATGCTCCCTCGCACCACGTCTCGGCGGAAGAGACCATCAACATTGCCCGTGATTATGAATTTCTGGTGCTCTTTACCAGCACCCCCGGCTTCCCCGGCGACATTCGCTTGACCGCGAAAATCAAAGAAGTCAATCCGAAGATTAAGATTGCTTTCGTCGGACCGCACGTTAGCGTCCTCCCCGAACGTTCACTGAAAGAGAACCGCCACATTGATTTCATCGTCCGCAAAGAGTTTGACTGGGCGGTTTATGAGTTCGCCCACGGCAAGCCGCTGAACGAAATTCTCGGCGCCTCCTATCTGAAAGATGGCGCGGTTGTGCACAATCCCGACCGGCCCGATCTGCAAGATCTGGACAACATGCCGCACGTGACGGAAGTCTACAAGCGCGATCTTGATGTCACGCGCTACAACGTGCCGTTCTTGCTTTATCCCTATGTCTCGCTATACACCACTCGCGGATGCCCTGCGCAGTGCACTTTCTGCCTGTGGCCGCAGACGCTAAGCGGGCATCCGTGGCGCAAGCGCTCGACCGACGACGTCGCCGCAGAAATGGCCAAAGCAAAACAATTGTGGCCGGACGTGAAAGAGTTCTTTTTCGACGACGACACTTTCAACATCCAGAAGGCCCGCACGGTTGAACTCTGCGCCAAGCTGAAACCTCTTGGCTTGACTTGGTCATGCACTTCGCGCGTCACCACCGATTTCGAAACCCTGAAGGCGATGAAAGAAGCAGGGTGCCGTCTTTTGATTGTTGGCTACGAGTCGGGTGATCCGCAGATTCTTAAGAACATCAAAAAGGGCGCAACCATTGAACGGGCGCGGCAATTCACGAAAGATTGCCACAAGCTGGGCTTGGTGATTCACGGTGACTTCATCATCGGCTTGCCCGGCGAAACTCGCGAGACCATCGAGAGCACCATCAAGTTCGCGAAGGAACTCGACGTTGAAACCATTCAAGTCTCGGTCGCGCACGCTTACCCCGGCACGGAACTATACGATTACGCGATGAAAAATGGCTTCATGGTCGCCGACTCGAAAATGGTGGATGATGGCGGCCATCAGCTCGCGCAAATCCAATATCCGGGCTTACCGGCTGATTATTTGCTTGAGTCAGTACATCGCTTCTACGACGAGTACTACTTCCGGCCGAAAGCCGTATTTCGCATCCTGCGCAAGGCTATGTTCACCAGTGGCGAGCGCAAGCGTCTCTACAAAGAAGCGAAAAGCTTCCTGAAGGTGCGTTCCATGCGCAATAAGTGGGTGAAGGACAAGCGCGCCGAGGGCGACGCGGTGACTGCCGCCGAACCTGCAAAAGCTTAGCGGAAGCTTCGCGGGATGACGAGACTCTTTTGACTTTCCGTAAGTATTTGGTACTGGCCTGTGTGACGCTTTGCGCGTCCATCGGCGATTCCCTGCTGGCGCATGGCATGAAACAGGTAGGCAACGTTTCCTTAAACCACCTGGGCACTGTGATTCTTGCCGTGACGAATCCGTCTGTCGCCTTCGGGATTCTCTTACTACTCGGTTTTTTTGCTTCTTATACCACCGCACTCTCCTGGGCGGATCTCACCTACGTTTTGCCGGCCACATCGCTCGGTTACGTATTGCTCACATTGATCGCAAGATTTTACTTGCATGAGAATGTGACATTGACGCGATGGCTCGGCGTGCTGCTGATTTCGGCAGGCGTCGGCTTTGTGACTCAGGGCCCGGAACGTACGCACCACAGCTTGAATCCTGAAATTGATTCGCAGCCTGAAGCTGCCACGTCCAACATACGGCGATGAAACAACTTTATACCTGGTGCGCAATCGCTGTGATTGTCTTTGCCTCGACGAGTGGCGACGTGTTGCTGGCAAGGGCAATGAAGCAGGTGGGCGACGTTGGCGAGCTTTGGCAAAAACACGGCCTGTTCGCGGTCGTGGCTCGCATGTTGGGCAATCCGTTTTTTCTGTCGGGTATTCTAGCCATGACGCTGGCTTTCTACAGCTTGCTCTTCGGGCTTTCCTGGGGAGATGTCAGCTTAATCGCGCCGGCATCAGCGTCGCTTACCTTTGTCGCTAATGCAATTGCTGCGAAGCTCTTCTTGCATGAAAAAGTAGACCATCGCCGTTGGCTGGCTGCATTGTGCGTGGCGGGCGGCGTCATGCTGCTGGCAGCGTAATTACGGGAACAATCTCATAAGACCGGACGCAGCAAGATCCGGAACCACAAAAGACAGCTGAGCGCGCCCCGCCGCGCGCAGAACCGCTTCGGCTGCTAAATATCCACTGCGAACGGCTCCTTCCATCGTCGCCGGCCATCCCGTTGCAGTCCAATCTCCGGCGAGAAAAACCCGCGGCCAGACTGTTTGCGGCCGAGGTCGTTCACGGTCGATCCCCGGACGCGGAGAATACGTCGCGTTCACCTCTTTGATCACCGTGGACTTCAGTAAATTCGCACTTCGCGCCTCGGGAAAGAATTCCCGAACTTCACCCAACGCCATGTTCACGATTTCCTGTTTCGTTTTCGGGATCAGATCTTTCGATGAGCTCACGACCAACTCGATATAGCTGCCTTCACTGTTGCGCCCGAGCAGTTTTGATTTGTGAAACATCCACTGAATGGTGCGATCAAGCAAAACCGCATGTTCCAGATCAGTGATTTGGCGGTCGAACCACAAATGAATGCCCGTTATTGGCGAACTCTCAAAATGCGATATCTGATTTCTCAATGGCTGCGACACGCCGTTCTGCGGCAGAAGGTTTGCGAGAGAAAAGAAGGGCAATGCCAGGATAACAAAATCAAAGTTTACCGCGCTCCCAGCAACATTCACCGCCGGAGCATCGGGTTCGGGGCGCAAGCTCTCCACACTCGACCGCAAGCGCACTTCCCCACCCCTCTGCACAATGTATTCCTGCGCCGCGGAGTATAGTTGCGTGAGAGGAATGGCCGGAATTCCCATGCGCCGCGCCGCTTTGGATTTCATGCTTTCGCGTACGACTTGTCCGGCGGCTGAAACCGAAATACGGTCCAATTCCTCACTCAAAGCGCTGATTAGCACGGGCTTCCAGAAACGCTCCACCGCGTTATGCGTCTGTCCGTGGCGCCGCATCCAATCCGCAAACGATTCTCCAGTATCTTTTGCAGGCAGAGGGGTTAACGCGGCCATGGCTCGGCCGATGGCAAGCTTGTCCCGCATATCGAGGAACGGGAAGCTCAAGAATGAAGCTAAAGTATGAAATGGCGGTGGTAAAAACGTTGCTTCGAGCTTCGACCTGCGGCCGCCGGGTTCAACGAACGTCATATCGTCAGACCAGCGGATCTTATCGCCCACCCCAATGCGCTCGTAGAACTCAATTAGATTTGTGCAGACGCCGAAGAGCACGTGCTGGCAGTTATCCACAATTTCGCCGGTCGCCGGATGTTCATAGGACGCCGCCCGTCCGCCCAGAAAAGGGCGTCGCTCAAACAGCGTGACCTTGTAACCGCTATCCGCCAAGGCACAGCCCGCAGCCAAGCCAGCTAATCCCCCGCCGACAATACCGACGCTGAGGGGTAAACCCGCCTGCGGATTTTCTTGTTGGGAATTCATCTGAGGATATTTACAACAGTCGTTGCCACACGCCTTTACCTAGAATGGCCAATTTTTCCCGGACGCTCAGGCGAACTTTGCCGTGAAAGACGTCGTAATTCCGCGCAGCGATCTTATCCAGCAGAGCGCGATAGATGTTTATCAGCACCCAGAGTGCGGGCTGGCTGTCCTCATTAATGTATGGAATTAGATCGTCGCCCGATTGGTAAAACTCCCGCGCACGTTCCGCTTCCATGGCCAACAAAGGCGCATAGCGGGCAGCGTCCGTGGCGCTGGCCAATTCATCGGGAGAAATTGAAAACTTCGCGAGGTCTTCCTCCGGAATGTAAACTCGGCCCGCCGCGGCATCTTCCTTTACGTCGCGGATAATATTTGTCAGTTGAAACGCAAGTCCGCACCGTTCCGCCAGCGGCTCAGCCTCCGGTTCGCTGTATCCGAAAATACGAATACAAACCAACCCGACCACGGAAGCCACCCGATGGCAATACAGCTTTAAGTCGTCCAATGTCGCGTAACAGATGCGCGAAGCAGTTCCTGGCTGGCCTTCTTCCACATCCATGGCCGTCCCGAAAGCCAACTCATCCAACAATCCCGCGGGAATGCCGAATCGGCGCTGGGCATGGGTCAACGCGAGCAAGACAGGTTCATCGGTCGGATAGCCTGCGAAAGCGCGATGCACGGAGCCGAGCCAATCAGAAAGTCGCGCGCGGCGTTCTTCGCGCGGCAAGCTCTCGTCGTCCGCAATATCATCGCACCGCCGCATAAAGGCGTAAACGGCGCAAAGGGCGCGCCTTTTCGGGCGAGGTAAGATCAGAAATGCGTAGTAAAAATTCTTGGCTGCTTTGCGTGTAATGCCGCGGCACACAGCATACGCCACGGCAATCTGCGAGGCCGTCGGACTAAAAGGGGTTGGAGCCGATTGCACCGCCGTACTCATCGCCACTTGCCCAGGGCTGCGCGGGCCACCAAAGCCAGCTTCCGGGATTTAGAGATGGACGGCCGGTTGCCAAGCACGTTGTATCCTTGCCGCTCGATTGCCGCGAGAATCTCCTGGCCTCCCCGGCTGAATAACTCCAAATCCACGGCCAGCTCTCGATCCACTTGCTGAATGAGCGGCAACCCCCGCTCAAACCAGTCATACGCTCGGTCAACTTCAAAGGCCATCAGATCACAAAAGTTCGCCGTATTCCTCTGCGCCGCTATGTCGTTTTCCGTCACGCCGAAATGTTGCAGATCGCGCAGCGGTAAATAAATCCGCCCCTTTTCATAGTCCGGGCTCACATCCTGCCAAAAATTGGCCAGTTGCAGTGCAGTGCAAGTGAAGTCTGAAAGCGTTTGCCGTTCAGCGTCGCGGTATTCGCAAAGATACAACACAAGGTGCCCAACCGGATTCGCTGAGTTCTTACAGTAACCTAATAAATCTTCAAACTTTGCGTATCTCGATGTTGTCTGATCCTGTCGAAAAGCCGTCAGCAAATCCGCAAATGGCTTTCGCGGAATGTCGAATTGACGGACCGTTCCCGCCAGCGCGACAAACACCGGATGCCGTGGCTTCCCCTCGTAGCATGCGTCCAACTCCGCTTCCCACTGATCGAGCAACTCAAGGGATGCTCGCGGACTCCCCACTTCATCGCCCAAATCATCGGATATCCGGCAATACGCGTAAACGTTGAAGAAATGCTGCCGCAGCCGTTTCGGTAAAAACCACGTCGCCACCGAGAAGTTCTCGTAGTGGCTGCGCGCCAGCCGCTCGCAATACTCCTGCGCCACTTCTAGTGTTGGCGCCCGTTCCGGAATTGCATACTCCGGGGGCAGGCTCGCCCAGCCGCCTCCCGGCGCAATAGCTACCGCTCCGGATTGGTCGCTGCTCATTGATGTCATCCGAGATTTCACGTCCCACACGCGCCGCGTCTAGTGCCCCGGGATGATGGCAGTCTTGATGTCGCCGCCGCGATCCAGCATGTGCCGCAAAACCTGCTGCAAGCGCGAAAGAGGCGCTTCGCCCGTGATGTATTCCGTCGGACGAATCTTCTTTTCCGCGATCAAAGCAAACGCCTTGCGCACCGTGTCCGGCGTGTGGTGGAACGTCGCCTTCAAGGTAATTTCTGAATAATGCAATCGGTTAGTATCCAGCTCGACCTTCACGCCATTAGCGCACCCGCCGAAGAAATTGACCGTCCCGCCCTTGCGCACCATCTCCGTCGCCCACTCCCACGCCTGCGGACGTCCTACCGCCTCTATCACAACATCACTTCCGCGCCGCCCCGGTGTCAACGCGTGGACGGCATCCACCGCATCCTTCACCTTGGCAATCTGTACCACTTCGTGCGCGCCCATGTTCTTTGCCGCCTCGACCTGCTCATCGCGCTTCACGACCGCAATCACGTTGCACCCGACGGCCTTGGCCACCTGCACAAACATCAATCCAATAGGGCCGGCGCCAATCACGGTGACCGTATCTCCGATTTCCACTCCAGTCTCATGCAGCCCACGCAAAACGCACGCCAAGGGTTCCACCATCGCAGCGTCCTCATACTTTACGCCCGTCGGGACCTCGAGCATGTTCAATTCAACAATTCGCCGTGGAATCTTGATGTACTCCGCATAGGCGCCATTGTTGAACAGCAAATCCTCGCACAGATTTTCCTGGTGCTTCTTGCAGTAGAAGCACATCTGACACGGCGCCGAGTTCAGCGCCACCACTCGCATTCCTTTTTTGAAGCCCCGCACTCCGTGCCCGACTTCTTCAATCACGCCGGCCAGCTCATGTCCAAACAATGCCGGAGGCACGATCATCCGCGCGTGATAACCTCGCTGGTAAACCTTCAAATCGGTGCCGCAAGTCAAGGCCACTTGCACCTTCACCAGCACTTCTCCCTCCGCCAGGCGCGGGATGGGCACTCGCTCGATTTTTACGTCCTCTTTGCCGTAGAGGACCGCTGCTGTCATTTTTCCATTCACGCTGTACTTCCCTTCAATTACCGCGCCGCGGCTCGGCCCATGCCCTGCCCGGCTGAATCACAATTTTCATCGAATCCGGTTGCGGATGTGCGGCCAGGTCCAGGCCCGCCAAACTTTCATCCAAAGAAAACCGGTGGCTGATAAGCCGCGCCAAGTCCATTTCCTTGCTCATCACATACTGCACGGACTCGTCCTGCAAATCCACCGACGCGCTATACGACCCCAACAACGTCTTTTCATCCACGCATACGGCCGCGGGATCGATCGTCGCTTCGCCATGTACCGTCTGCGCAAACAGCATCACACCCCCACCGGGCCGAATCGCTTCCATCGCTGTCGAAATCAGCGAATTTCCGCCTACAGCCAAAATCGCCGCGTCGGCTCCCCGCCCCTCTGTTGCTTTGCGCACTGCCGCAACAACATCCTGGCGCGAAGCGTCAATTGTTTCACCCATCTGGAGTTCTTTAGCTATTTTAAGCCTCTGGGGATACAAATCGGAAGTTATGACCGTGGCCCCCGCCCGCCGGGCCAAGGCTGCCAAAATCACTCCGATAGGCCCCTGGCCGATTACCAGAATCGTGTCGCCTTCCTGTACCGCCAATCTCTCGATGCCTTTCATGCAGGTGTTAACCGGCTCCAGGAAACAAGCCTGTTCGTACGAAACACCCTCCGGAATGCGCACCGTGCCTTTGCGCACAATCCAATCCATCACCCGGACGTATTCAGCAAATCCCCCGCCGGAAGGCTCAAATCCCGCCGTGCAACCCACTTTCTTGTAAGTCGCGCATTGCGCAAATGTCTTGTGTTTGCAGTAGTAGCACTCGCCGCAGGGGATGTGGTGAAACACGACCACGCGATCTCCCCGTTGAAATTCCGTTACCCCGTCTCCGATGGCTGCTACCATTCCGGAGGTTTCGTGCCCAAAGATGCGGGGAGCGGAATGCGAACCCGTCGCAATCTTTTTCAGGTCCGTCCCACAGATGCCGCAAGTGTGTACGCGCACCAGAATTTCACCCGGCCCTATTTTCGGGACCGGCACCGTTTCCACCCGCACATCGTTCACCCCACGATAAACCGCTGCGAGCATCGTGGTAGACACGACCATCGGCTTCTCTTCCACCGCAGATTGACCAGCGGATTGACGAGCCAAAGACATTATCTGTTTGCTTTCTCTCCGGAGTGCGCTGCAACCAATTCGTCACTAGTTTGATGCTGCAACGGCTGCGGTTTATCTATTTTATCTGCCCGCACACCGCTTGCGATCGCACCCGCAAGCTGATTGGCAAGCACTGCCGCGGCCTTTGCGCTATTCCTCGCCAACTCTATTACGCTCGTCCAGAGCCAGGGCCGGAACGCGACATGAAATCCGAACGCCGCCGCGCGAAATCGCCCGTCCTCCAAAATAAATTCGGCCATGCTCGACAGCTTCGCATCATGTTCATCGGAGATCACTTTCACGGCTTCAAACGCCACGTCGTGCGCACCCGCGACCCGCGCCACAGCCACCGCCTCCATGTCCACCGCGACGGCGGAATACAACTCTGCCAGTCTCGCCTTCTGCGCTGCATCCGCCACGCGTGAAACACTCACCAGCGTCCCTTGGCCACCCCGCGTGTTCACAACGCTTCCATCCTTCGCGTCAATCACTCGCGCCGGGTTCACCAAAGCGCCCACCTGCAAACTTCCATCCACGGCACCGGCGAAGCCCACCGAAAAAACAGTTCCAGGATTATAGAGAGCGATCACCGCCTCCGTAGCGCGCCGGGCTGCATCTTGCCCAATCCCGCTGCACACCACCGTTGCGTTGCCATTCTCGTAGAACCGAAAGTTGCGTCCGGCGAATTCCCTTTGACGCACCTGCCACTCTTTCACCAGCGAGTGAACTTCCCGCTCGAGGGCCGCTACAATCGCAATTTTTGTGGAAGATGGCATACTCTTAATTTGGTACGTAACCATTGGCCTGGAACCACTCCACGGCGCGTCCCAATGCCCCATCGATCGGTACAACTTTCCATCCCAACTCGTCTTGCGCCTTGCCCGAACTCACGAACATCTTTTTGCGGCCCATCCGCACGGCGTCAACAGTCGCCCGCGGCTCTCGCCCCAGGATTCGACCCGTAATCACCTCGTCCACCACTCCGGTTGCCAGCGCGAAAACGTAGGGCAGACGGATGCTTGGCGACGGCAAGCCCGTGATCGCCGCCAGCTTGTCCAGAATCTGCTTCAAGCTCAGGTTCTCGCCGCCCAAGATATACCGTTGGCCGGGCCGTCCCTTCTCCAGAGCCAAAATATGACCTCGCGCGCACTCTTTCACGTCCACAAGATTCAGCCCTGTGTCTACGTACGCCGGAAACTTCTTCTTCAGGAAATCCACCACAATGCGTCCCGTAGGCGTGGGTTTAATGTCGCGCTCTCCCACCGGCGTGGTCGGGTTCACGACAATCACCTCCATGCCCTCGCCGCTTGCCTTGAGCGCCACTTCTTCGGCCATAAATTTCGAGCGCTTGTAATGCCCAATCATATCCTCTAGGGAAACCGGCGAGTCTTCATTCGCAAGACTCCCATTCATGGAAAACCCCATCGTGGCCACGCTGGAGGTATAAACCACCCGTCGCAGCTTATTGTTGCGCGCCGCCGCCAATAAAGCTCGCGTCCCCTCTACATTGGCCCGGTACATTGCCTCGGGATCCCGCACCCACAGACGGTAATCCGCAGCCACGTGAAACGCCACTTCGCATCCCGACATGGCCTTATCAATCGAAATGGGATCGCGGAGGTCACCCACGACGCGATCCCCAGGGATTCCCTCGAGATTGCGGAGATAACTGGAGGGACGCGCCAGAAGCCGCAGCTCCGCTCCCTGCTCAGCCAGTGCCCGGGCCACATGCGTGCCCACAAAGCCGGTTGCCCCGGTGATGAAGGCCTTCATCCGCACACTCCAGAGAATGACTGGAGCCTCAACCGATGGCCCGCTCGGTGGTTCCGAGGTTCTTGTCCGATTCGCGCGATATTGATTTCGTATACGCCGTCAGCGCAATCAGGGGGAAATACTGCCGGTACATGTAATACATCAGGTAGAAGACGCGTGGAAATCCCGTGCCGGTATCGTGCTCCTCATCCCAGGAGCCGTCCGGCCGTTGCGTGCGCAGGAGATAGGCGATGCCGCGTGCCACGCTATCACTGCGGATGTCGCTTGCGGCGAGCAAGCCCATCACCGCCCATGCCGTCTGCGACGGTGTGCTCGGGCCCACGCCTTTCAAGTTAGGGTCATCATAGGAGCCGCACGTCTCGCCCCATCCGCCGTCGGCGTTTTGCACCATGCGGAGCCATTCCGCCGCTTGCTGCACACAGGGCTCATGATGGTCGACGCCAATGGCTTCCAACCCACGCAACACCTGCATCGTTCCATAAATGTAGTTCACGCCCCAACGCCCAAACCATGCCCCGTCGCTTTCCTGCTCCTCCATCAGGAACTGGATCGCCTTTTTTATACGCCGGTCCGCCTTCGTATAACCGTAAGTCGCGAGCATTTCGAGAATCCGTCCCGTGATGTCGGCGGTCGGCGGATCCAGCATCGCGTTGTGGTCGGCAAAGGGAATCTGCTCGAACACCATTTTGTCGTTGTCTTTGTCGAATGAAGCCCAGCCGCCGTTTCTGCATTGCATGGAGAAGATCCAGTCAATCGCGCGTTGTACCGATTCGCGCTGGTAGCGGCCGTTCGGATGTTCCACGTGGGACAGCGCCAGGCATACCATGGCGCTATCATCCACGTCCGGGTAAAACTCGTTATTAAACTCGAAATACCATCCGCCGGGCTGGCCTGAGCGGTTCTTGACTTTCCAGTCGCCCACATTTCGGACTTGTTTTTGGAGCACCCAGTCAGCGCACTTCACCATTCGCGGATCATTGGCGGGAACCCCGGCTTCACCGAGGGCAAACAGCGCAAAGGCTGTGTCCCACACCGGCGATTTGCAGGGTTGCATCCGGAACGTCTCTTCGTCTTCTATCCCCAGCTTTTCAAACTCATCCATCGCCCGGATAAGCTGTGGATCATCCACCGAATAACCCAGGCAGCGCATGGCGATAATCGAGTTCATGATCGACGGGTAGATGGCAGCCAGACCATCACTCATCTCGAAACGCTCCAGCATCCATTTTTCTGCTTTACGTAAAGCGATCGATCGCAATGGCCGTATATGCACCCGCTCGAACCAGTGCGTAAGGCGATCCAGCAGCAGGAAGAAATTCCGCCACGAAATCAGCTTCTTCGACCAATGCAGATGCATGCGCGACTTGTCCCGTCCACCGACGAACAGTTCTTCCACTCCCATGGAGTCGGGAATCTTTTTGAATGGCTTCTTCGCGTAAGCGATCGACAACGGCACCAGAATGGCGCGAGACCACGAAGAGATTTCGTAAATGTTGAACCAGAACCAATTGGGAAACAACACAATCTCCGGCGGAACGGCCGGCACGGCGTCATAGTCGTACTGCCCCAGAAAGCACAAATAAATCTTGGTGAAGGTGTTGACCTCTGTGACCCCGCCCAATTCCAGGATCTTTTTTCGGGCGCGGGCCAGCGCCGGATGATCGGCAGAATAACCTGCGAGCTTCAGCCCAAAGTAGGCCTTTACAGACGCGCCCACATGCGAAGGCCCTGTGGGATGGGTGGACCATCCGCCGTCCTCGTTCTGTTCACGTAAGATGTGGTTCGCGCATTTTTGAAAGCGCTCGGCATTCACCGTGCCCAGCAGTGTGTGCAGCAGTATGTAGTCGGATTCGAGAGTTGTGTCGGCGCCGAGTTCCCCGCACCAGTAACCCTCTTCGTGCTGCTGCGAAAACAGCCAATCCCGGCCTAACTGGATTGCCGTCGAGATGCGGGCGCTCAAGCTGTCTATCTTCCCGAAGACCAATTGCGGAACGTTCGACGCTGATGCCGAGGGAGAATCGTTCATGCGTGCGTCCACTCCTAGTCCGCCGAGGCGGATGTTACAGGCGCGCTTGCAATCGCCTCAACGATTTCCGGAGGCAATCCAAAACGCACATTTTCCGGCATGACTTCAACTTCTTGCACGTTGCCGAAGCCTTTTTCACCCAGGAACTTTACAACTTCTTCTACTAGACATTCCGGCGCCGACGCGCCTGCTGTAAGCGCGATCGTGTTCACGCCGTCGAGCCATTCCGGCCGGATGTTGCGGAAACTATCAATCAAATGTGATTCCCGGCCCAGATTGCGGGCGACCTCAACCAGACGGTTAGAGTTGGAACTATTGTCGGAGCCGACCACCAGCAACAAATCGGCATCTGAAGCTACCTGCTTAACAGCTACTTGCCGGTTTTCCGTGGCGTAGCAGATATCCTGCGCATGCGGCCCGGTGATATTCGGGAATCGTTCACGCAGCGCCGCAATAATGTCTTTGGTCTCATCCAAGCTCAAAGTGGTTTGCGTCAGAAACGCCACGCGGTTTGGATCTGGTACTTGCAGCCGGGTCACTTCCTCCGGCGACCCTACAACTTGCGTAACCAGCGGCGCCTCACCCATCGTCCCAATGACTTCGTCGTGGTCGCGATGGCCGATCAAAATCAACGAGTATCCTTCTCGCGCAAACTTCACCGCCTCCACGTGGACCTTCGTGACAAGCGGACAAGTGGCATCAATCACGCGCAAATTCCGCGCTTTGCTCGCCGCCCTTACTTCGGGCGAGACGCCGTGCGCGCTGTAAATAACCCGCTCGCCATTGGGCACCTCGTCGAGTTCATCGACGAAAATAGCCCCTTTGCCCTGTAGCTCTTCCACCACAAAGCGGTTATGGACAATTTCTTTGCGCACATAGATGGGCGGTCCGAAGGCTTCCAAGGCAATCCGCACAATATCAATGGCCCGGACCACGCCCGCGCAGAAGCCTCGCGGTTTCAACAGAAGTAGTTTCTTTTCAGCAATCTTGGACACTATGGCTTCCTCTGGATACCTAAAGATTACACGTTTTCAGCATGAAAGTATGCATTTAGGCTATCGAAAAGTGCCCACTTGGTCAACGTAACCTCAAGAAAAGTATAGGATTAGCAGCGATTGGAGAGAATTGCAGGGTGAACGGTGAAATGCGCTACAACCATATTGGGTTCAGCCGTTGGATTTGATGAGTTGCTCGGCGTGTTTTAGCGACGTTTCGGTGAGTTTGGCGCCGCTGAGCATCCGGGCGATTTCTTCGGTGCGGTCGGCGCCGGTGATTTCATGGATGGAGGTTCGGGTGCGGCCTCCGGAGGCCTTTTTCTCGATGAGATAGTGGTGGTCGGCAAAGGTCGCGATTTGAGGCAGGTGGGTCACGCACAGGACCTGGCTGGAGCGGGAGAGGGATTTCAGCTTTTTGCCCACGGCCTCGGCAGCGCGTCCGCCAATGCCAATGTCGATTTCGTCGAAAACGAGGGTACGCTGCGTTGCTCTCGCCGTTTTTCGGGAGGTTCCGGCTTCAACGCTGGCCTTCAGTGCCAGCATTACGCGCGACAATTCGCCGCCCGAGGCAATCTGCTCCATCGGATGCAACGGCTCGCCCGGATTGGTGGAAATGAGGTATAGCGCATCGTCGAAGCCGGACGCCGTCCAATTCCCGACTTCTTCACCTGAAGCGACTTCGATTCGAAAACTGGCTTTCATGGCCAAGTCGTTGATTTCGGATTCGACCAGCTTCTCCAGCTTCCTGGCGGCGTCGTGGCGCTTTTTCGATACGGCGCGCGCTTCCGACAAATATTCTTTCGCGGCCTGCGCCAGCGCAGATTGCAACATCCGCAAAGTTTCGTCTTTGTTTTCCATGGCAGCGAGTTTGCGCGCTACGTCCTCGCCGAAAGCAATCATGTCGTCCACGGTCGCGCCATATTTGCGCTTCAGCCGATCCAGCAGGGCAAGACGATCTTCGACTTCCGCGAGATGCTCGGGCGAAGCTTGAATGCCGCCGGCATAGTCACGCAAAGTCGCGCCAACTTCTTCGATGCCGATGCGCGCCGAATCTAGCGCGGCCAGAGCTTCTTGAAATTTCGGCTCATAGCGGACAAGTTCTTCAACGTGCTTTTGCGCCATGCGCAGGGACGAAGAAGTTGAGGTATCGCGCTCATAGAGAAGATCGAAGGCGCTAACGGCGGCGTTGTAGATTTTCTCGGCGTTGGCGAGGACGCGCTTCTCCGCTTCGAGAGCGGCATCTTCTCCGGGCTTCAATTTTGCCTCTTCAATTTCGCGCTTCTGGAACGTCCAAAGATCGAGCAGGCGGAGACGGTCTTGCTCGTCGCGCTGCAACTCTTCGATTTGGGCAGCAATTCCCTTCCACTTGGCGAACGTGGCGGCTGTGGCTTCCAGGTGTACTCCAACAAACGCATCGAGCAAGGCCAGGCGCGCCGGGCCATCAAAGGAAATCAGCGATTCGCTTTGGGCGTGGATGGTGGCGAGATGCGGAGCGAGTTGCCGCAAGACGGCCACCGTGGCGGGCTGGTTGTTGACGAAGACGCGGCCTTTGCCGGCGGCAGAAATCTCGCGCCTTAGGATCACCGAGCCGTCGGCTTCCGACGCATCAATGCCATTCGTCTCCAGAATCCCGGCGACGGCCTTCTCCGACGCATCGTCAATGTGAAACACACAAGAAATGACGGCGCGCTCTGCGCCGGTGCGGACAACGTCCGATGAGGATTTTTCGCCGAGAAGAAGCGCAAGCGCGTCAATCAGGATGGATTTGCCGGCGCCGGTTTCGCCGGTCAGCAGATTCAGTCCGGCAGCGAACTCGACGGCGAGGCTATCAACGACCGCGTAATTTTCCAGCCGCAACTCGAGCAGCACAGAAATCCTGGAAAAGCAGAAGTTGAGCGCAGAATAGCACGAATCCGTCGGGCCGATTCAATTGTCTGAAATTAGACGGGTGACGGGCCTTGGGTTATCGACGCGCACCGGGCCGATATGTAATTATTGACTCGACTGGAAGGCGCAAGACATGCGTAATGCCCGCCCTTAAAATCAAAAATGTCGATTCTCTAGAGCATTACGTCTCCGAGGTGGAGAAGCTCGCATCCGAGCACGGCGGGCATCTCTGGTTTCGTGGGTGCGGGAGAACCGCTCACAAGTTAGTGCCTTCGCTCTACAGGCACAAGCGACGCAAGGCAATCGAGGATATTCTCCTAATGGAGAAAGATTTGCTGGCACGCTTCCGCCAGAGAAGCATCCCATTCACTACGCGATCTCCAAGCGACGAGTGGGAATGGCTCTTTCTTATGCAGCACTACGGGGTTCCTACACGGCTGCTGGACTGGTCCGAAAGTCCGTTAATGGCCCTCTTTTTTGCCGTCACGCAGGCACAACATGTCATCGGCAAGAGCGGTCGTCCCGTCTTTGGCGGAGACGCCTGCATCTGGCTACTTGATCCCGAGAAATGGAATAAGCGATCCGTTGATCTTAAAAGCTTTTCCGGTTCAGTCCTGACGACCGACGAGGCGAATGCAACGGCGTACAAGCCGGTAGCGAACGTTACTACGATGAAGCCGTTCCCGATCGCACTGTATGGGTCGCACAATAGTCAAAGGATAGTCGCCCAGCGAGGCGTATTTGTCTGCTTCGGAAAAGATACGCGCCCGATGGAAGCAGCGTATAGGACGCAGGGGTTCCCGCCGGACTGCCTCATGAAGTTCGTGCTAAAAAGGGGCAAGATGCCACAAATGTATGAGGCGCTCCACCGTCAAGGCATTACTGACTCAGTTGTTTTCCCGGATTTGGACGGCCTAGCTCGCGAGATAAAGCGCGAGTACTCGTTCGAGGTGCGCTAGTGTTTCAAATACTAAAGCTCGAACCCAAAACACTGAGTTGGTGGGTCTCGCAGCGCAAAAAGATCGACATGGTGCCCGCCTACCAAAGGGAGGGTCGGCTGTGGTCCCGGGCAGATAAGGCATTTCTGATCGACTCAATATTAAACGGTTATGACGTCCCCAAACTCTATATGGCTGACTTTACGGTTGGAGTCGCAAGTCTCAACCGAAAGGGACTCCCGTATGCCATCATCGATGGGAAGCAACGCCTTGAAGCGATTTTCGACTTCGCTGACGGAAGCTTGACCCTCGATGACGAATTTGTTTTTCAGCAGGATCCGAGGTTGAAGCTGGCAGGTCTCGGTTATCCCGACCTGAGCAAGAGCCACCCGGAAATAGCTGACGTTTTCAATACCTGGCCGCTATCGGTTGTCCACGTAGTTACCGACGAGCAAGAGAAGATCGACGAGTTGTTCGTCAGACTCAATCGCAGCAAGCCACTCACCGGGGCCGAGATACGAAACGCAATGGCCGGACCCGTCACAGAGCTTAACAGGTTCCTGGTCGGGCATGAACTCTTTAAGTCCGCGATCTCATTCCCCAAAAAGCGTGCCCAAGACAAGAACGCGGCAACCAAGCTCCTGCTCTTCGAATACAGCGGAAGGCCGATAGAGACCAAGAAGGCGAGCTTGGACAGATTCACCCGCCACGCGAAGAAAGAACCCAGGGAAAGGATCGAGTTAGCGAGTAGGAGGGTGGTCGACACGCTTGATCGCATGTCCGAGATATTCCTGCCTCAGGACCCGTTGCTCCGTTCGGCCGGTGTCTTTCCTGTTTATTACTGGTTCGTGCGCGAAAACGACACCGCTCAAGACCAATATGTCCGGGAGTTCCTAAACGCTTTCGAGAGTTCTAGGAAGAGGAACCGTGAAATAGCAGCCGACCCAACTACGGCATCGTCGGCGGACAACGAGTTGCTAACGTTCGATAGGTTTAACCGGAGCACGGATGACGAGCGCAGCCACGTTGAACGCTACAGAATCCTGGCGAAGCGATTTAAAGAATTCCTTTCAAAAATGCGAAGGTAGCCTGGGGCACCGGGCAGACCATCCCGCCTGACTCGCTTCATCCCAACCAGCGAAATCGTTAAACAGCCCTTGACTCGCCCAACCTCTCCTTTTCTCTTCTTGCTCTCCGGCATGACGATCCGCAGAATCAGATTGATCCGCGTCGTGTCCCCCGGCCCGGCGACGTCAGCCATTCCACGACCTCGCTGTCCAGGCGCAGCGATATCCGTTGTTTCACCGGACGGTTCCGGCGCGCTAGAAGAAAATCCCGGGGGCCTTGCGCGGGGCAGCCCCGTATAATCGTACTTACGAAATCGAGTGTCGCCCTTCCCTCGCTAGCGCCCGGCAACGGCACGAACCTGGGAGTACTAAGCCGCTATCTCTTTATAACTCGGCGCCATCCGATGTAGGAGCGATGGGCCGAAACTTATCCGGGAGGATGACGAATCAGGAAAATGATCTACAAACTGACAGTCAATAGATTTGAATCAGTAAAAAAGCTTTGCCAGCAAGAAAGTATCACCGTTGAAAAAACGGAAGAGGAGAGAATCAATCGATTGTGGAATCTTAACATAGTCCTGTCCGACGGAGGACACTACAATATCGGGCCGCGAGGAGGACTCTGGCACTACCTGTCGCCATCACAACGCGAGGTCCATCCAAACGAGTGGGACGCTGGGGTCGATAACAGCCTCACCGATTCTGACTTCCTCAGCGAAGTGCGGGGCCGACGAAAGAGGCAATAGCTCATTGAGCCTAGGATGCCGGGTGCCCCAGGTTCGCCGTACTTTGGCTAACCTGGGTTGAGGAAAACTCGAGGCGTTCCTTCCCGCTGTTCGCGATCGCGAGCTGTCCACTGTGATTCAATCGTCACGATGCCGATTTCGCGAAGAGCGTAGTGCCGGAAGCTGCTCCACTTCCAGTCCGCCGGTTCGCGCGCCAATCCTCTGCTCACTGGGTTCCGGTGGATGTATCCCAACTTTTCGTCGAACTCGCCTGCGTCTCGAACATTGCGATCGTAATATCGCTTCTGCCAGAACGAACCTTTGTGGTGTAGGCGCTTAGTGAATGACAGCTTCAGAAAATGCATGGCGTCAGCTGGCGTTTCTTGAGTGGGCTCGCTGACGAGAAAATGGACGTGCTCCGGCATGACGACGTAGGCATAGATGCACATTTCAAATCGGACTCGCATTCGTTCCATGCAGTCGAGGAAGAGAGCGTAAATATAAGACGATGAGAAGTTCGGCTTACGACGATAGCAACTGACGGTGATGAAGTGAGATTGTCCCGATTGGTGGAAACGCTTGAGGCCGCTCGTCATGGCGGCACTATACGACGATTTATCCAGCGTGTCTGTGATGTGTGAACATTGCAGCTTCACAAACTCGACAGCCGGAACTGGGATGCCCAGGTTAGCCAAAGAACGGCGAACCTGGGGCACCGGGCAAAATCAAGAACAACCGGGCATTGGCGTTCTCGCGGTATGCTGTTAGGCGAACTTCAGCGGATATCAGGTTGAGAATCCAGTTTTCTGGAATGTCGTTTTGTTAATTGCGTTTTTCTAAAATTCAGGCGGAGGCGAGAACAGGCAATGTTGACGGTGTGGGAGAATTTCGTCGTTGTAATTCTTATTGTGTCCAGCTCGCTGCTGTTTACGTGGGCACTCAACCGAGTCTGGGCATGGGAAAAGCGTTATGCTCACAATGACGTGATTGGCTGGCAGTTGAGCATTCTGGGTACGACGTATGCGGTGATTCTCGGCTTCATGCTATACACGGTCTGGTCCAATTTCGGGGTGGCGAATCTCAATGCGGACAATGAAGCCAATGCGCTGGCGAACGTCTATCGGGTGGCCCAGGGTCTGCCTGATCCGCAACGGGGGCAGATGGAAGCCCTCGCAAGTTCCTATGCGGACGCCGTGATCAATCAGGATTGGCCGCAAATGGCGGCGGACCAGACACCAGAAGCGACTCACAAAATCAATCAGGACATGTGGAAGACATTGATGTCGGTGAAGGAAGGAACGCCGACACAAATCATCGCGGAGGACCACGCGCTTTCGGAATTGAGCGCGCTCAGCGAGCATCGCCGCACGCGACTGCTTCAGAATGTATTCCGTATTCCCACAGTGCTTTGGTTTCTGCTTATCACCGGCGGAGTCGTGAATATCGCATCAACCGCGATGTTTGGCTCGGGCAACAGGTTTTTGCATACGCTACAGGTGTTCGCGTTCTCGCTCATCATCGCGCTTGCACTTACGGCCATCGCTGATATTGACCGGCCATTTCAGGGGTCAGTCCACGTGAACGACTTTGCCTTCCGCCGGGCGCAGCAAAGCATGAAGGAATAAGGGGTTAGCTGGGCCTAGCCTTGTGACGCTTTTTATTGCCTTCACCTTCTACTTGGCATATACTCATGTATATGCCACAACCAAGAGACCAATCCGGTGCGCGGAAGGCGAAGGTTTTCATGAACAACCGCAGTCAAGCGGTCCGCCTGCCTAAAGAGTTCCAGTTCCGCACGCAAGAGGTATTCATTCGCAAAGAGGGGAGCGAGGTGGTGTTGTCGCCTCGGCCCTTCGATTGGAGTTCCTATCTGGCGGATGCGCCAGCGGCTTCGGCAAGCTTCATGGATGAGGTCGAAGATCTGCCAGTGCAGGAGCGCGAGTCGTAATGCTGCGCTACATGGTGGATACTGATATTTGCTCGTATGTGATGAAGCGTTCTCATGACGCGCTTTTGCGGCGTCTGCAAAAGGTCCCGGTTAGCGACGTTTGTGTCTCTGTGGTTACCAAGTCTGAATTGCTGTATGGCGTTGAAGTGTCCCCAAGGCGGCGGCACGATGAAACCGCGCTGAGTGCGTTTCTGAATTATGTGGAAGTACTCGATTTTCCGGACAACGCGTGTTCGCACTATGCCCAGATTCGCGCGCAGTTGAAAAAAGCGGGCGCAATGATCGGAGCCAACGATCTGTTTATCGCCGCCCACGCGCGGAGCCTGGGGTTGACGCTCGTGACCCACAACACTCAGGAATTTCACCGGGTTCACAGGTTAGCGATTGAAGACTGGACGTTAGTCGGCTAAGCGGTGTGAGGTCGCCCCACTTTGGAAACCTAGGCCATTACACTACGCGCCTTACTTTAGCCTTTATTTTCTATATCTTATCTGTCATGACAGTTCTGTATAGTCGCAACCGTCATGACGATGTGTTCCTTAAGGAACATTAGATGGGAATGGCCTGGAATAAATGGATAGATCCTTCGGTGCACTCAGGATGACGATGAAAAGGTGGGCGGGGCATCCGTGCGTCGCTGAGGGCGCACGTCCCTAACGTGAGCGTTGCCCGCCACCGTTAACCCTTGGGATACTTCGGGTTAAACGCGGCAACCCTGAGGGCTATAATCGAATCTGTTCATCCACACGCCATGCACTTTCCAATCATGCATTTTCCCAACATGTTCGCAGTTGTGGTAGGCGGCGAAATTCTGGACCTGTTGAGTGAGACGGGTCCGGTCGCCAAGTTTGTTCTTCTTTTGCTTCTTGCCTTCAGCGTGATTTCATGGGCGATCATCCTTTCAAAATGGAGCCTGCTGAGGCGCGCCCGGGTGCAGAGCAGCCGGTTTGTGCGGGCGTTTCGCAAGGCGCAGCGCATGCAGGATGTGGCGACGGTCGCGGAGCAATTCCGGCCGAGCCCGCTGGTGGGGGTGTTCGAGGGAGGGTTTCTCGAGTATCGCCGGGAAGGCAGCGTGGCGGCGATGCAACGCGCGATGCAGATTGCGAACTCTGAAGAGTTGACCCGCTTTGAGCGCAACTTGCCGTGGCTGGCGATTACAGCCGCAGTAACGCCTTTTATCGGGCTGTTTGGTACGGTGTGGGGCATTATTGACGCCTTCCACGGATTGGGAACGGCGGGCGGCGCGACGTTGCGCGCGGTTGCGCCTGGTATTTCAGAAGCATTGATTACGACCGCAGCGGGACTGGCGGCGGCGATTCCTGCGGTTATCGCGTATAACCTGATTGGCTCCTCGATTCGTGAATTTGCCGCACGGGGCGACGATTTTGCCCTCGAGATGCTCAATGCCGTCGAGCGCGTACCCGCGCAACCCGCGGAAACGAGGCGTTAGATGGCGTTCACGGGCCCTAATGGACGAACGCAGACTTCGCTCGCCGATATCAACATCACGCCGTTAGTGGACGTGGTCTTGGTGCTGCTCATCATTTTCATGGTGACAGCGCCGGTACTGCAATCGGGCATTGAAGTGAATGTGCCGAAGACGCGCACGGTAAAAGAAATTACAGAAGAACGCCTGGTCATCAGCATCAACAAGGACCAGGAGGTGTTTATGGGAAACGATCCGGTAAACATCAATGAAATCGCGACGAAGATCAAGCAGAAGATTCGCGATCCACTGCACCAGTCGATTTATGTCCGGGCAGATGAGAACGTGCCTTTCGGCGCATTCGCCACGGTGATGGATGCAGTCAAGCAATCGGGCATCACTAATGTAAGCATCGTGACCCAACCTCTCCAAACGCATGGCGCCAAACGCTGAAATTTTTCTCGAACACGACACGTGGGGACGCAATCTGGCGTGGTCGGCAGGATTTCACGTCGCGGTCGCGGCGGCGATCCTGCTTTATGCGGTAATCGTGCCCGGTACCAGCGGCACGAACTGGGGCGCCGGCGGGGGTGGAGACGCGATGGGCGTGACGCTGGTCACGACGGTTCCCTTGCCCGCGCCCGTGAAGCAAACGGAGAACATTGTCGCGAATGAATCCAAGGGCGTCACAGAGTCGCAACCAAAGGTGCAGGAAGAGTCTCCGGATGCGATTCCCATCCTGGATAAAAATGCTAAAACGAAGCCAAAACCGAAACCTACGGTGAGCACGACGCAGAAAAAGCCGGAGCCGGTCGAGGAGGCTGACAATGTGGTGCCATTTGGAGAGGGCGGACCGGTCAGCGGGCCATACGGAACCTTCAGCGCCGGCGGAGCCAAGGGCGGTTTCGGATTTACCGGCGGAGGTGGAGATTTTGGGTCACGCTATGCGTGGTATGTGAAGGTCGTGCAACAAAAGGTCTCGGAGAATTGGTTGAAATATGAGGTCGATCCAAGAATTACCACGGCGCAGCGGGTCTATGTCACTTTCGACATCTCACGCAGCGGGCAGCCATCTCATATTCAAATTGAGCAATCGAGCGGCGTGCCATCACTCGATCAGTCGGCCGTGCGCGCCCTGGAACGGATAGACACCTTCGGGCCGCTCCCCTCAGATTATGCCGCCAACAAGGTTTCGGTCGAGTTTTGGTTTGATTACAAAAGATAAGGGGAAAGTATTGCAGCCGGACACTCTATCGTAATACGATATATATGCTAAATCCTGCATCTAACTTGAGCATGATTCTTCAACGGCGCCGCGAGTCCCGTCCCTACCGTCTCCTTGTGCTTTTTGTGCTCTTCCTGGCCGTCGTGGGCCAAAGCCTGCTGGCGCAGGACTGGATCCGAACCGGGACGGGGCTGGGAGTGGAGAGAATCCGGCTGGCGGCGGCTGATTTCAAGACTGCGGGCAACGACGCCCAGAGCACCGCGCTGGTCAAAGTGTTCAACGATACGCTGTGGAGCGACCTGAACCATGCCGGTATTTTCGACATGGTGGCCAAGAGTTTTTATCCGTTGGGCGCGATTGGCGCACCTCCCGACGTGAACTTTACCTCGTGGAACGCGCCGCCGCCCAATGCGGCCATGCTGGCCTTCGGCAACATGAACGTCACGGGCGGCAATATGACGGTGCAGGGATGGTTGTATGACGTGAAGAATATCGCGTCGCCGCAGGTGCTGGGGAAACAGTATCAGGACACGGCCAACGAGCAGGAGTCCCGCATCATCGCGCATAAGTTTGCGGACGAAATCATCTTCCGTCTTGGCGGTGGCATCCCGGGCATAGCGGAAAGCAAGATTTTCTTTGTCAGCCGGGCCGCAGGCCACAAGGAAATCTGGGAGATGGATTATGACGGCGCCAATCCGCATGCGATCACACATCTGGGCACATTTTCTCTTTCGCCCCGTATTTCCCCCGATGGTTCGCGTCTGGCGTTCAGCAGCTACACCAAAGCGGGATGGGAAATCATGATGTATTCCCTGGATTTGAACCGACTGGTCGCGTTTCCGAAATTTGGGGGAAGCAATTTCTCACCGTCGTGGGCGCCGGATGGAACGAAGTTGGCCTTCTCATCGTCACGCAGCGGCGACCCCGAGATTTACATTGTGGATGCCTCGGGAGGGGGACTGAGGCGGCTGACCTCCATAAAGGGCCCCGATGTGTCTCCGGTATGGAACCGCAAGACTGGGTCGCAGATTGCGTGGGTCAGCGGGCGCAGCGGGCTGCCACAAATTTACACGATAGGGTCTGACGGGACGAACGAACAGCGAATCACAGATCAGGGATATGCGGTCTCGCCAGCATGGTCGCCCAACGGTCAGTTTCTTGCGTTCGCCTGGACACGGCATTACGGACCCGGGCAACCCGGCGGCGAAGATATTTACATCATGGATGTGGTCAGCAAGCAGTTTGTACAACTCACGCACGATGCAGGACGGAATGATTTTCCTTCGTGGTCGCCTGATGGCCGCCATATCGTTTTCCAATCCACCCGCTCCGGCAGCGAACAGATTTGGAGTATGCTGGCAGACGGGACCCAACAAATGCAACTTACGTTTTCCGGGAGCAACACCCAACCCAACTGGAGTTGGCAGTAGTAAAGCGAGTTGAATTTGGCGTATCCTTGCGGATTAAGGTTTTACAGTTTAATCAGTACACTCGGGCTATCACAACGGGATCGAGGACAGGAAAAGGTTGTGCAGTTCCGTGCGTACGAAACCGCGCTCGGAGTTTACGGCGCGCAATAACAGGGAGGAGAAAGTGAAGCACGGACGAATGAAGTGGATCACTCTGGTATTCGCCTTGGGCGCCGTAATGATGCTGGGCGCCTGCAAAAAGAAAGTGGCGCCGCCGCCACCCCCACCGCCACCGCCGCCGGCTGCCCCGACCGCGTCGATCAGTGCGAATCCGGCAACCATCGACAAGGGCGCTTCAACCACATTGACATGGCAAACCACAAATGCCACGGACGTCAGCATTGACGGCATTGGCGCAGTGCAACCAAATGGGTCACAGAGCGTGAATCCGGCGGATTCGACAACGTACACCTTGACCGCCAAAGGAGACGGAGGAACGCAAACCGCGACTACGCGCGTGACGGTCAATCAACCGCCTCCACCACCGCCTCCGGCTGCGACGGGCCCCAGCGAAGAAGAGCTCTTTGCGCAAAACGTGAAGGACATCTACTTCGACTATGACAAGTACGATATCCGGGCCGATCAGCAAGCCGCAATGCAGGGCGATATTGACTTCTTGAAACAGCATCCCAATATTCATTTCACGATTGAGGGACACTGCGACGAGCGCGGGTCGACGGAATACAATCTGGCGCTGGGCCAGAACCGTTCGGACGCGGGCAAGAACGCCCTGGTGAATGGGGGCGTCAGTTCGGCCAACATCACCTCGACCAGTCTGGGCAAGGAGAAGCCGTTCTGCACCGAGCACAACGAGCAGTGCTGGCAAATGAACCGCGTGGACCACTTCGTTTATCAGAAGTAAGTCCGCGCAAATGCGGGGCGGCATCGCGCCGCCCCGATTCTTTTCCGTTAACCCCTAAGCCCGCTTTTGGCGTTATTCTTCATTGAGATGCGCAATATCTATTCTACCCAGGAACAAACTATGAGAATCAAGCGATGTGCCGCCGCGTTCGCCCTAGTCGCGATGCTGGCATCCAACGCCTCCCCGGCATGGGCGGTGAGTAAAGAGATGGTTGCGTTGCAGACGCAGGTGCAGGCGTTGCAGGACCAGATGGCGCGCATGCAGCAGAGTTTTGACGAACGCATGGGCGTAATGAAGAGTTTGATGGACCAGAACACCGACAGCATCAATAAAGTGACTGCATCGATTGCCGCGATGCAGGAGTTGCTGCAAAAGCAGCAGAGCGCGGGTGCTGCGCAGGCTGATCAGCTTTCAGGGCAGATTCAGGCGTTGAACGATTCGATTGATGAGCTCAAGGCGCGGATGGCGAAGGTGTCGAAGCAAATGGACGACATGCAGGCGGCGCAACAAACCGCCGCGGCGTCACAAGCAGCACAGCAGGCCCAAGCAGCGGCCCTCGCGGCTGCGCCTCCGCCGGATGTGCTCTACAACAACGGGCTACGCGACTACAACGCAGGCAAGAATGACATTGCAACCCAGGAATTTTCGGATTACATCAAGTTCTATCCCAATACCGATCTGGCGGGCAATTCGTACTTCTATCTGGCCGAACTTCAGTATAAGCAGGGGAATTATCAGGCGGCGATCACCAACTACGATTTGGTGATTCAGAATTTCCCGAGCGGCAACAAGGCCGCATCGGCGGAGTTGAAGAAGGGGTACGCGCAGATTGAATTAGGGCAAAACGATGCGGGAGTGGCGACGTTGCGTCATGTGATTCAGCGCTATCCGCGCACGAACGAGGCGCTGCAAGCCAAAGAGCGGTTGCGTAAACTGGGCGCGCCGCTCAAAGGATAGGCGGTCCGGATCCCACGCTATGCGCGATGAACTTTATGTTTAGTGACACGATGGGGGTGATGTTTGGTTGCTTTGTGGGCGCGGCGTCCGTGATGATGGAACCAGCTTGTTTCAACCACGCTGGCCGATGCAGTGGACGAGTCTTGTGTGTACACAGCCAGCGGCATGCATAGCAGCACAGCAAAGATAATAAACTTCATCGCCTCTTCTCCGAATCATGAACGCCAGTTGCAGCTAGCGCAACTCTTCCATTGCTTGTTCGAGCACTTCCCTGCCCGGGCGGACCGTAGACTCGGGCAACGTTGCTAGCGGCTCATCCACGAGATTCAGCATATCCGTGAACGTGGGCGCGTGAGTGTTGAGGTAAAGTATGCCGGTCAGCATTTCGTCTTTCTCGTGCGATTGCTGAAGCCGAGTTATCGCACGCACCCGGTTCGTCGGGTCATAGTCTTCTTCGAGCTTGCGCAGGCGAAGATGTGAGCCATCGTGCATGGTGACGTTAATCGTAGTGCCCGGATCATATTCTACGTCGATTTCTTCGAAGGCCGGGACGAAGCTGATCTCCTGAAGCGGCTCTTCGTGGTCGAGCATGTATTTGTAGGACTTGGTTGAGCCTTCATGGTCGTTGAAGGTGACGCAGGGTGAGATTACATCGAGCATCACGGTTCCCCGGTGTGCAATGGCGGCCTTCAACATGCTGAGCAATTGCTTCTTATCGCCGGAGAAAGAGCGGCCAACAAAAGTCGCGCCGAGGGAGATGGCGAGCGCGCAGGTGTCGACGGGGGGCAGTTCGTTCACGACCCCGGTCTTGAGCTTCGAGCCGATATCGGCGGTGGCGGAGAACTGCCCCTTGGTAAGGCCGTACACGCCATTATCCTCGATGATGTAGATGAGGGGAAGGTTTCGGCGCATGAGGTGCACAAACTGTCCCATACCGATGGACGCGGTGTCGCCGTCACCGCTGACGCCCAGACCAATCAGGCTACGATTTGCCAGAAGTGCCCCGGTAGCGACCGAAGGCATGCGGCCATGTACGCTGTTAAAACTGTGCGAGCGGTTCATGAAATACGCGGGCGCTTTCGAAGAGCAACCGATGCCGCTCAATTTGGCGACACGCTCGGGCTGGACGCCCATTTCATACATCGCATCAATGATGCGCTCCGAGATGGCATTATGGCCGCAGCCGGCGCAAAGCGTGGTTTTTCCGCCGCGGTAGTCAAGAACTTGCAGGCCGATATGATTTGTTTTCGGCGGAGGTGTCGTTGTCGTCGCCATTTACTTGCCCTCCATATTCACTGCGGTCATATTTACTTCCATGGTCATGATGTGGTCGGTAACGGAACGCGCGTCAATGGGCAAGCCATCCAAATGGGCGACGCTGCGTAGACGGGTCACCAATACCGGCTCAACATCTAGCTTTAGCAGACTGAGCATTTGCGCATCACGATTCTGCTCCACTACATAGACGCGGTCATGCTGGCGGATGAAATCGTGCACTTCGCGGGTAAAGGGATAGGCGCGGAGGCGTAAGTAATCCGTTTCGATTTCGTATTCTTTGCGTAACTGATCCCGGGTCTCAATAATTGCCCAGTGCGAAGAGCCGAAGGCGATCAGACCAACCTTCGCCGGAATTGCCCCCTGCGAAAGCTCTGGCCGCGGAACATAGGAACGCGCCGTCTCAAATTTCCGGTTCAACCGCTCCATATTGCTTTCGTAATCGTTAGGACGTTCGCTGTACTGAGCCTTGTCGTTGTGTCCGCTGCCGCGGGTGAAGTAAGCTGCTGCCGGATTGCCATTGCCGGGGAGGGTGCGATAGGGAATGCCGTCGCCATCCACGTCTTTGTAGCGTGCGAAACCGCCAAGGCGATCAATGTCTTCTTTGCTGAGAACCTTACCTCGTCTAATCGGCCTTTCGGGGTACTTGAAGGGATCTGCCATCCAGTTGTTCATGCCGAGGTCGAGGTCGGACATGACGAAGACCAGAGTCTGGAATTGTTCGGCCAAATCGAAAGCATCCTGCGCCATGGTGAAACACTCTTCGGGCGACGAGGGAATCAGCAATATGTGCTTGGTGTCGCCGTGGGAGAGAAACGCGGTCGAAAGTAGATCTCCTTGTGACGTGCGCGTTGGCAAACCTGTGGATGGACCGACGCGCTGAATGTCCCAGATGACGCCGGGAAGTTCAGCGTAGTATGAAAGCCCGGCAAATTCAGCCATAAGCGAAATGCCAGGGCCGGAGGTCGCAGTCATGGCGCGAGCGCCCGCCCAACCAGCTCCCATGACCATGCCGATGGCTGCGAGTTCGTCTTCCGCTTGAACAATTGCAAATGTTGCCTTGCCTTCTCTGTTGACACGGAAACGCTTCATGTATTCGATGAGGTTTTCCGGCAAAGATGATGAGGGGGTGATAGGATACCAACTCGCAAAAGTGACTCCAGCAAACATGCAGCCGAGCGCCGCCGCGGCATTGCCATCAATAATGATCTTCCCGGCCGTCTTATTCATGCGCTCGATTTTGTAAGTATCAGCCTTGGTGAGAGACGACTTCGCGTAGTCGTAACCGGCCTGCACGGCGGCAAGATTCAGATTTGCAGCTTTGACTTTTTTCGCAAACTGTTTGCGCAGCGCTTTTTCCACTTCGGCCATGTCAATGTCTAGCAATTGCGCAACCACGCCGACGTAGATCATGTTCTTCACCAGCTTGCGGAGTTTGGCCTCAGGGCAAACCGGGGCGACGAGCTTGTCGTATGGCACGGAGTAGAAGATCAGGTCGCTGCGCAGTTCGTTGAGCTTCAGCGGTTCGTCGTAGAGAACACAGGCGCCGGGAGCGAGCGACATCACATCTTCTTTCGCGGTCTCCGGATTCATGGCGATCACGAAATCAATTTCTTTTTTGCGGGCAACATAGCCGTCTTTGTTGGCGCGGATGGTGTACCAGGTCGGCAGGCCGGCGATGTTCGAGGGGAAAAGATTCTTGCCGGAGACAGGCACTCCCATCTGGAAAATGCTGCGCAGGAGTACGGTGTTCGAACTTTGCGAGCCGGAGCCATTCACGGTCGCGACCTGAATACTCATGTCATTAACAATGGATTTGCCGCGGCTGCTGAGGTCTTGATGCGGGGCTACATCGGTACTGGCCATTCTGAATATCAGACTTCCTTTCAAGAAGACAATGCGGGCAGATGGAGGCAAAAGGCGCCCGCGTAACTACTTATTATACGCAGATGGAAGAGCAGAAGGCGATGTACTGGCGGGAACGCTATTCGCCTCGGAAGAACTGCCCCATGTTTCTGAACTTCTCGTAACGGGCGTTGACGAGATCTTTCACGGGGAGTTTCTTTATGTCTGCGAGATTTTGCTGGAGCGCCGTATCCATAAACGCGGCGGCTGCCTCGTGGTCGGTGTGCGCGCCGCCGGGCGGTTCGGGAACGATGCCATCCACCAGCCCCAGCTCCTTCATGTCTTCGGCAGTGATGCGCATGGCTTCGGCAGCGAGCTCTTTTTTCGAGGCGTCGCGCCACATAATGGAGGCGCAGCCTTCAGGAGAAATTACGGAGTAAATGGAATTTTCCAACATGAGAACTCGATCTGCGACGGCAATCGCCAGCGCGCCGCCGCTTCCGCCCACGCCGATCACGACGGCTATCGTTGGTACCTGCAAGCGGGACATTTCCAGAAGATTGCGAGCGATGGCCTCACCCTGCCCGCGTTCTTCGGCTTCGATTCCGGGGTAGGCGCCGTCCGTGTCCACAAAGCAAATCGTCGGACGTCCAAATTTCTCGGCAATCTTCATCGTACGAAGAGCCTTACGGTAGCCCTCCGGATTGGGCATGCCAAAGTTGCGATAGACCTTCTGCTTCGTATCGCGTGCCTTCTGCTGGCCGACCACCATCACTTCTTCGCCGTGGAAGCGAGCCATGCCGCAAACCATGGCGTGGTCGTCGCGGAAAGAGCGGTCGCCATGGATTTCGCTGAAATCGGTGAAGATGCGCTCAATGTAATCGAGCATGTAGGGGCGTTGGGGATGGCGGGCCAGCTCTGCGCGCTCCCAAGCGGTCTTCGGACGATTGGCGTTGGCAGCCAGTTCATCGCGTAGCGAACCTAGCCGCTCATTCAGCTGGTTAATCTGGACGCGTGTATCGGTATCCTGGCCCGGAACCGCCTGCAAGCGGGCGATTTGCCCCTCGATTTTCTCCAGCTCTTTACGCGATTTTTCGCCTAATTCCATTGCCCTACCGTCACTGTTCCTGGTGGCCCAACTCGTTTCCACCATAGAAAGTAGGAAGTCCGTCCCCGCCAGCGCGACCGCGGCACCGTCGTAGCCCGGAATTCCCGGCATTCTCTTGCCGGGGTTTCTATGCAGAAACGCTGTCATGTTGCGGATCCACCCTTAAACCGAGTACCCGCGTCAGTTAATAATGCGAACCGCGCCTCGCCCACAAAGCTCTTCCACACGGGCGATGAAATTGCGGTCTGGAAGCACATTATAGCCTTCCGCTTCCATCACCACCATAAAATCGCCGGCGCGCTCCACGTCAAACAACACTTTGGCATCCCCCTTACGCTCAGTAAAGAGTTGGTGCAACTCTCCCACGGTGCCCTCACTGGCGCTTTCGAGGGGAATGCGGATGCGCAGCGATTTCGGGAGCGGAATCTTTACATCTTCCAGCGGCTGGATGTCGTTGACCGTTAGCTTAGGGTTCGCGCCTTCTTCGATGCGCACTCCGCCACGGATGAGTACTGGGACTTCCAGCTTCACCTTGTCTTGCAGCTTCTTGTAAGCTTCGGGAAAAACAATGGTCTCGATTGTGCCCGCCATATCCTCTAGAGCGCACTGGGCATAGTAGTCGCCACGCTTGGACTTGAGCACGCGCAAATTGGTGATAATACCGGCTGTCGAAATGTTCTCATCTTTGCCGGTGGAGGATTTCATGCCGGCAATGTCTGCGGTGGTGAGAGCACGCAAGTCGTCAAGTTTGTCGCGATATTTTTCAAGTGGATGTCCGGTAATGAAGAAGCCGAGGATCTCTTTCTCGTTAGCCAGCCGTGTGTGCTCGTCCCAGTCAGGGACGTCGGGAAGCTTTTCGCCATCGGATCCAACAGCTTCTTCCTGGAATACGCCAAAGAGGCCGTGTTGGCCGGACTCGGCATCGCGCTGGGCTTTTTGAGCAACATCCATCGCCTTGTCGAGAACCGCCATGAGTTGGGCGCGCCGGCCGAGTGAGTCCATCGCTCCACTTTTAATCAAAGATTCCAGAACGCGCTTGTTGAGAAGACGCAGATCGACGTTTTCGCAGACTTCGAAAATCGATTTGTAGCGGCCGAGCTTTTTACGGCCAGCAACGATCGAATCAATGGCATTGTGGCCGACATTTTTCACGGCGGCCAGGCCAAAGCGGATGGCAGCACCGTGCGGGGTAAAGTTTGCATCGGAAACGTTGATATCAGGCGGTTCGACAGCAATGCCCATTTCGCGGCATTCGTTGATGTATTTGACCACGTCATCCGTATTGCCAGTGACTGACGTCAGGAGCGCCGCCATGAACTCTACGGGATAGTGCGTCTTCAAATAGGCGGTGTGATAGGCAAGCAATGCGTACGCCGCAGAATGCGATTTGTTGAATCCGTAGCCGGCAAATTGCGCCATCAAATCGAATATCTTTTCAATCTTCTTAGGGGGATAGCCGTTCTTCACCGCCCCGTGAACAAACCGCTCCCGTTGCTGCGCCATTTCTTCGGCTTTTTTCTTGCCCATGGCTCGGCGGAGCAAGTCGGCTTCGCCCAGTGAATAGCCCGCCAGCTTGTTCGCGATCTGCATCACTTGCTCTTGATAAACGATTACGCCTAAAGTCTCCTGGAGAACTTCCTGCAACTCCGGCAATTCGTATTCAATTTTCTTGCGTCCGTGTTTGCGATCGATAAAGTCATCGATCATTCCCCCTTGAATGGGGCCTGGGCGGTAAAGCGCATTCAATGCCGTCAGATCCTCGACCGACCTTGGCTTGTAACGGCGTAGGACATCGCGCATCCCGTTCGATTCAAACTGGAACACACCTGAAGTCAAGCCCGTATGAAAGACCTTCTCGTACGTAATCGCATTATCGAGGGGAATGGTATCGAGTGAAAGATGCTCTCCGCGCGTCTGAACAATGAGCTTCAGTGCGTCATCAAGGATGGTTAGCGTGGTAAGGCCAAGAAAATCCATTTTCAACAAGCCCATCTTCTCGATGGCAACCATGTCGAAAGCAGTTACAATTTCGTCATTCTTGGTCTTGTGCAGCGGAACGAGTTCGGTAAGGGGCTGGGGAGAAATCACCACGCCCGCCGCGTGAACGCCGGAATTGCGAACCAGACCTTCCAGCTTACGCGCTGTATCGAGTAAGGCCCGAATTTGCGAATCGTTGTCGTAGGCTTGCTGCAACGCAGGAGATTCTTTGATGGCGTCGTCGAGTTGTATATTCAGTGTGGTCGGCACCATCTTGGCGATGCGGTCGACATCGGCGTAGGGAATATCCATGGCGCGGCCCACGTCTTTAATCGCGGCTTTTGCGGCCATCGTGCCGAAGGTGATGATCTGCGCCACATTGTCACGGCCATATTTCTGCGTGACGTACTGAATGACTTCACCGCGCCGGTTCATGCAGAAGTCAATGTCAATGTCGGGCATGGAGATGCGCTCGGGATTTAAGAATCGCTCGAAGAGCAACTCGTGCTGAAGCGGATCGATGTCGGTAATACCGAGCGCATAAGAGACGAGCGAACCTGCAGCCGAGCCTCGCCCTGGCCCAACGGGAATATCGTGCTCGCGCGCGTAGCGAATGAAATCCCAGACAATTAGGAAATAACCCGAGAATTGCATCTGCTGGATGATTGCCAGTTCACGGTTCAGGCGCTGCTCATAATCAGCGATACCGTGCTTCAACCCCCCTTTCGCTTCGACGCGTCGCAGTACTTCCAGACGCCGGGCGAATCCTTCGCGGGTCACATGCTCAAAGTACGTGTCGGGCGTAAATCCGGAAGGCACATCAAAATGTGGAAAAGGATTACTGACCTTTTCGATTTTCATATTGCAGCGTTCGGCAATCGCGAGCGTGCGGGAGAGGACCTGCGGCGAGTCTTTGAATACCCGCGCCATTTCTGCATAATTCTTAACGTAGAAGTCAGTGCCCTGGAACTTCATCCGGTTTGTGTCTTGGATGGATTTTCCCGTTTGAATACAAACCATCACGTCTTGGGCATGGGCATCGTCTTCGCAGAGATAATGGCTGTCATTCGTGGCAACCAGAGGCAGTCCGAGGTCTTTTTCAAGGCGAAACAAGCCGGGATGAATGCGGTGCTCTTGCTCCAGTCCCTGATCTTGAATCTCTAGAAAGAAATTCTCTTTGCCGAAGATATCGGCAAATGTAGCCGCAGCGTTTCGCGCCGCATCATACTTTTCTTCCGTCAGGAACTCGGCGACTTCGCCTTTCAAACAGCCCGACAGCCCAATCAGCCCGCGCGAGTGCTCCCCCAGAAATTTCTTGCTAATGCGCGGCTTGTAATAGAAGCCGTGTAAAGAAGCCTCCGAGGTGATTTTGACCAGATTTCGGTAACCTTCCTCACTTTCGGCCAGCACTAGCAGATGGTTGTAAGTGTCTCCTTCGGGCGGCGTACGTTCGATGTTGTGATCGTCTTTTTTGCAGACATACAGCTCGCAACCGACGATCGGCTTGATGCCGGCACTTTTCGCGGCATTGACGAAGTGGACCGCGCCAAAAATATTGCCGTGGTCGGTCATCGCAACCGCGGGCATTCCAAGTTCTTTAGCGCGATGGCACAGCTTTTCGACGTCGCACGCTCCGTCGAGCAACGAATAATCCGTATGCAGATGTAAATGGACAAACTGAGACATGGGTTGAGCTGATTGTACTTCGGATTCTACCCGAGATGAATGGCTAACTCATCCCAAGATGAGGAAAGTTAGCGTGCTTTCCCTTTTGTCTTTGTTTTTTTGTTCTTGGCAGGCGTCGGCTTCGCCGGCTGTTTCGCCGGCTTCGCTTTGACCGTTTTCGCCGGCAGCACTTCAGGCGCTTTTTCCACCGGCTTCGATGCTTTCGCATCAATTGGGGGCGGAGCAGCAACGGGAGCGGCTGCCTTGCCCTTTCTCCCGCTCTTGGCCGGCGCCGCGCCGGGAGCCTTCGCACCGCGTCCACGCTTGGCCGGTGGCGGTGGTGGGGGCGGTGGAGGTGGGGGCGCCAACGGCTTCAAGTACTTCATAATCTCCGTCTGCGACCGCATCTTACCGTCTAGAAGGAGCATAAAGACATCATCGGCAATTTTCGCGTACTCGGGCATTTGCGGCGTTATGCGCAATTCCGTCATTTCGGGCAGCGGCAACTTTTTGCGCACCTCGCGCCACTTGGTAAAGAAGTTTCTGATCTTATGCGTAACTGACGATTGCTTGGACGTTACGTCGAGAAAAAGAATCAGGTCCGGGCGAGCCTCAGAAAGAAGCTTCCATGTGCGCGACGGTGTGGCTGCATCCTTCCCGTTCAATCGTTTAGCCAGCGCTTTGGCATCGTCTTCCACGTTGTGCCAGTTCTCTACCAGATCTTTCCGCGGAATGGCCTTGCGCAGCGAAGTGATGTCTTTGTCATTCAGCTTCGCGGTCAAAAAATACAAGGCGGCGGCCGAAGCATCCGGCGCATATCCCAACTCATTCATGAGTTGACGCGTCTTCTTCATTTCGCCCAGGCTGCTGGTGTCGACCTTGGCCATCGTCCAATGAGGATTGAGCACCTTCAGCCAGCCTTCTTTTTCCAACGCACGCGCAATGAGTAAAGGATCATCCTCGTATGCCAGCTGCGCGGCTTCGTATCCGGCCGCATGATGCGAAATATGGTCGATGTAATTATTCTCCTTCGCGGAGTTGTAGCGCGCCAGCGTTCGCTCCTCGATGGGCCACTGGAAGCGGGCGGCAAAGCGTGTCGCCCGAATTAAACGCGAAGGGTCCTCAACGAAGGCATAGTTGTGGAGCATTCGCAGCAACTTACTTTCAATGTCGGCTGCCCCGTTAAAGGGATCCATGAGCAATCCGCGCGAGCCGGGATTGAGGGACAACGCCATCGCATTGACGGTAAAATCACGCCGGCGTAAATCTTCAATCATCGTCGACGGAGTAACGGCTGGAGGCTTGCCCACTTTGTCGTAGCGCTCGATACGCGCCATGCTGAGCTCGGCGCGAACGTTGCCCGGCAAAGTCAGGTACAGCGTTTTGGTTTCGTCATCGGAACCGACTATCCTGGCGCCGGCTCTCTCCAGTTCTTTTTGCAATTTGAAGGGATTGCCTTGCACAGAAAAATCCAGATCGCGGATGGGAAATCCGCTCATCATGTCGCGCACAGCGCCGCCGCTCAAATAAACATTCAGTTCAGCCCCCCGAGCGATGTCCTGCACCAGGGTCACGCCGCGCTGTTGATCCGGCGAAAGCCGGATTTCCATCGTATAAATGTAGTCAGCCATGCTGATGGGGAGATGCTCAACCTACAACCCGCACGCGTCTCCTTAAGAAGATTTCCACAGGGCTTGCGCCATTCCCGCCAACAACCGACTCACGAAAGGCTAAGCTACTCTTTTTAATAGGCTTATCCGCGCTCTTAAGAAACAGTCAGACTACAGAAAATACCACAAGGTTAACAATTTGGCTACTCGCAAGGCGATACCGGCGCGAGGGAGGAGGAAAAATGCGAGAATCAGCATAGCGTTCCGTGCGTTTTCGGGGCCGGACGCTGGTTCTATGCCCTCCACCCACAAAAAGGTTGTAATCCGCAAAATGGATCGCGATTCCCTGCACGGGTTCGTCAACCCCTCCAGTTTTATCCATGAGGGGAAGCTGGAGTTGCTGAATACCGCTGGCAACGTGGTTTCCATGGATCTTCGCGACCTCAAGGGCGTCTATTTCGTACGCGAGTTTAGCGAGATTGAAACCCCGGCGCGCAAGACGTTTACGACGCGCCCCCGGACGGAGGGTTTGTGGGTGCGGTTGCGATTCAAAGACAATGAAGTTCTGGAGGGTCTCTTGCCCAACGATCTGGCGGTTATGCCTGCCGAAGGCTACTTGCTTACCCCTCCCGACCTGCGTGCCAATACTCAACGCATCTTTGTCCCCCGCACCGCACTAGAATCCTTGAAGGTCTTGGCGGTCATCGGCGCCGCCCGGCGCGGCCGCCACGGCATCGACGACACGAGGCAAGTGTCAATGTTTGAACAGTGATGTGTGAGCCGGTGACGTTTTCTCACTCGGGCGATCGCTCCGTTACAATCACCTGTCATAATTGTTTCCATCGATGAAATTAGAAGAGTTAGCCGCGGCCATTGACGCACGCATCGAGCCAGCGAATGCCTCCGCCCTCGAAATCACCGGCGTAGCCGGGATTGAGCAGGCTGGCCCGGGGGAACTTACGTTTGTGGCCAACCAAAAGTACGCCGCACTCGCCCAAACCACCAAAGCCACCGCCGTCATTGTGGCGGAAGACTTCCCCGCCATTTCATCCGCCACGCTGCGCAGTAAGAATCCCTATTTAAGTTTTGCACGTGCCATGCAACTCTTCCATCCCGCGCCGAAGTACACGCCCGGCGTTCATCCGACGGCGGTCGTGCACCCATCCGCTGCATTAGGCGCGAATGTTCACGTCGGGCCGTACGTGGTGATCGAGGAAGACGTATGGATCGAGGCCAATGCGGTCTTGCTGGCGCACGTCGTAATTTATCGTGGCGTGACCATTGGCCATAATTTTCTTGCCCACGCCCACGCCGTGGTTCGCGAAGGCTGCCGAATTGGCAATAACGTGACGTTGGGCAACGGGGTGATCATCGGGGGTGATGGCTTCGGCTTCGCGAAGGACGCCGGCGGCCGATGGAATAAGATTCCGCAGCCAGAGCCGGTGATCATTGGTGACGATGTTGAAATTCAATCGAATGCGTGCATTGATCGCGCCAGCGTCGGCGCCACTCAAATCGGCCGGGGCACAAAGATCGACAATCTCGTGCAAATCGGCCACGGCTCAACTGTCGGGGAAGATGCATTGCTTGCATCTCAAGTGGGCATTGCTGGTTCGACCGAAATCGGCAACCGGGTCATTCTGACCGGCCAGGTCGGCGTCGTTGGACATTGCAAAATAGGCGACGGCGCCATCGTTACGCCCCAGAGCGGCGTCTCCGGAGATGTTGAAGCCGGCGCCATCGTCAGCGGCGCGCCGGCGGTCGATCACAAAGCATGGCTCAAGTATTCAGCGGTTCTTCCAAGATTGCCGGAGATCTGGCGTGCGGTACGCGGAATCACCAAAAAAGAATCCGAATGAGTGGCCTTATTTGCTCTTCGCCTTCATCACGAGCCGGCGTAGAGCTTGATTGATGCGCGTCTGGTATCCGCGCCCTTCCCTTTGGAACCAGTCGAGCACTTCGGCGTCCAGGCGAAGCGTAACTGGCAACTTCCGTGGTCTGTACCAGCGTTGCAGGCGCAACTTTCGCTCGCTGACCTCAGTGCTCTCCGCGCCCAACTCTTCCGGGGTGCCGACGAATTTCTTCGGTTGCTTCCGGGTTGTCTTTGCCACCGTACCTTTCTTTCTTGAGGTTTTTTTCATCATAAAGCCACTTTAGCACTTGTATGTACGCAACCACAAGTACACCCCCGCCTAATCCTGGTCTTTGTCGCTGTCGGGCGCAACTGCCGCCGCACTCTTTCCCAAATCGACGTCCAGCATGTATGGCACCGGCTTGCCATCCTTCATCGCCGGGGCATACTTCCATTGCGATACCGCTGCCAGCGCCGCCATGCCGTAATTGCCATTGGAACTGGCCATGGCGTGGATAATCGCAGGATATCCATGCTCGTCCACAATCAACCGCAGGCTGGCTGACCCCTGCGGCGGTTTTTTCGTGCCAGCCCCCGGCTCCGGCGTGGATACTCCTTTGGGTTTACTGACGACGCTGCCTTTGACGCACGCGTAAACAGGAGCGGTGGAAGCGAGCACCCCGACTGTCCCGTCAGGATTGGCTTTGAGCACCGCTTTACACGGCTTATCCATGTCCATCACGCCGTCGAGCGATGGTTTCCAGTACGAAGCAAAGTGCTCGTCTACGCTGGAGCTCGAGAAGACTCCACCCAGCGCGCCGCGAACCGCATTGTCATCCACCGGCGGCGTGAGCGCGATCGCCACATGAATCTTGCGGCCAGCGAGGATGGGCATCAGCGTCGTCTTACCATGCGGCAGAATAAGCGCCACCCGCTCACCATCAATCTGGAATATGTTGTCTTTCAACGAAACATCGCTGATCTGTATGGAGCCGTAAAGTGTCCAGGGACCGATGTCCGCCGCGCCTACGAGCTGGCTGTTGACGTCAAATTTCAGGTCGTCGGCGGTGTACGGCACAAGGAAAGCGATAATCTTGTTTTGCAGAAGCTGCCGCATCTGCGCTTCGATCGGCGACGAATCAACGGCCAGAACGGGCAACGCGAAGCAAACCCATAGACAAAGCGCGGTCAAAACTTTATGTAATTTCATAAGGTCTCCTGAAGGTCAGCCGGCAAGCCACTGTTAATTGCTTGCCGGACTTTCATCATTAGATTATCTCGCCCGCCGAAGTCCTTCGGTTCAATTGGCGGATGGAAAATTACGGTAGCATCTCCGGGTGTAATGGCAAACTGGCCCTTCGGCCACGCCTTGTGCGTTCCTACGATCGTGATGGGCACAACGGGCACTTGGCACTCTTCCGCCAAATAGAAAGGCCCCTTCTTAAAGGGCAGAAGCTTGCCATCAAAAGATCTCTTCCCTTCGATATAAATCGTCATATTGAGATGTTCCTCCCGAATCACCGCGGCAGCCGTGCGCACAGCCGAAATGCCAGCATCGCGATTGCCTCGGTCCACCGGCACGAGCGAGCCAAATTTCATGACCTGCCCCAGGATGGGATAGCTGAAAAGCTCTTTCTTGGCCATGATCGATGTGCGCCGGGGAATTAACGGCATGAGCATCGGTGGATCAATATTGGAAGTGTGATTCGACATGAAGATGTACGTCCGCGCCGGATCGATCCCGTCGAGGCCGACCGTCCGCACACGAATACCCGCAATTCTTACCCCGTTCCATGCGCCCCACATGCCGATGCGGTAGAGAAAACGCACATCTCCGGTAATGATGGTCCACGGGAATCCCAGCAACGCGGCGAAGGGCAACAATGCCGCCCAAAATCCTAGAGTAAGAATTGTGCGGATCAACGGGCTGCCACTCCCTTGGAAAGAGGTTCCCCATCATCCTTCAGCCAGGCATTGCGGCGTGTGATCTGCGCTGCCGTCACGCCTTCCACGTCTTTGAGTTCCAGTTCTTCACTTTCGTGGCCGGCAAGAACCCATCTTAGTTGCCGCTCCCCTTGTTTGCCGCCGACGGTGAGGGTAATCTCGGAGCCCGGCGCCATTCGTGACAATTGCCGCGCCAAATCGCGGCGCGCGGGTTCTCCATTGACTTGGAGAATCGTGTCACCTGCCGTCAAGCCGGCGCGTGCGGCTTCGCTATTGGGGTCGACCGACACAACTCGAGGCGACTCACTGAAATTGCTCGTCGTGGTGAATCCTGGATCCGCTATGTGCGTCACAACTGGGAGCAACCGCAAACCGACCGTCTGGAAGAACTCATCCCAGGGAATTTCTTCGGTGCCCGCAACATACTTTTCGAAAAGAGTCTTGAAATCAGCTCCGGAGATGGTCTCTGCCGCAAGCTCAACTCCCGTCGAATCCGGGAAAGAGCGTCCTCGTTTTGCATAGTTGTCATTCAACCACCGAAAAACGTCGCGGAGCGACTTTCCGCCCTGCGTTGCTTCCCGGATCTTGAGGTCAAGCAGTATCCCTAACAGCTCTCCTTTGTCGTAATACGAAATACTGCGCTGGGGCGTGAGGTAGTACGGATATTTTTCCAGCCAGGCGTCGAGACTCGATTCCTCGGCGGATTGCGTCAGATGCGCTGGGCGGCTTTCCAGATCCGTAATCAAAGAAGAGATATGGCTGAGAAATTGTTGCTCGTCTATAAGCCCGGTTCGCAGCACTGCGTAGTCGCCAACGGTGCTGGTTACGCCTTCGCTGAACCAAAGCGCGCGGGTGTAATTTTCACGCGTGTAATCCACCGGCTCAAGAGATTGTGGGCGGATGCGTTTGACATTCCACAGGTGAAAGAACTCGTGCGCCGTTACTTCGGCAAGGACACTGGGATGGTCATGTACATACTGCGGATTGAGAGTAATGGCCGTCGAGTTGGCATGTTCCATGCCTCCGCCACCAGCCCCCGGGAAGTGATAGATGAATAAATATCGGTCGTAGGGCCTGTCGCTCATCCATGCCGTTTCTTCCGCCACAATACGGCGCACCGTGCTGGTTAAGTCCACCAAGCTCACCGGGTCTCCGTCAGCATCCACCACGATGCGATAGTGTGCGCCGCCCTCATCAAAATCCGACTCCCTAAAAGCGCTCAGTTCGATAGGTGCATCCACGAGATCGTCGTAATTCTGTGCCGTAAAGCCCGAAGACAAATCGCCGGAAAGCGACGTGGCTGCCTGCCATGATTTTGGAACGTCAGCATAACTTACGTGCATCATCCGCGATCGGGCATCCACTGGATACATGAGAATTTCCGCGAGATTGAAGAAAGCATGATTTGTATTGAACTCGGCTCCAAAAGGCCCGGCGTCAGCCGCAACAATTTCATACTCGACTTTCGCTCCGCCTTGCGTCCCGGCGATCTGCCACCTGCTCTTGTCAATCGCGCTCACTTTGAGTGGATATCCACTTGGCGTGGTCGCACGCACCCAATTGACGTATTGAGAAAAGTCACGAATTTGATAGGTTGCATTCCATACCGGTAGTTGTAATTCATGCGAACGAGCCCCGGGCGGAATCTGAATTTGTATCTCGAGAAGGTGTTGCGCCGGGTCTTGCAGTGTCACGGTATAAAAAATCTCAGCTCTTCCGGCCGTTTGCTCCGCAAAGGCAGTCATAGCTAAAAGAAGGATTGTAGCGAGCAGCTTGAAGCACCGCGATATGCCGGTGGTCAAGCCCTGGCCCCCGAAGTCGCCCCCGCAAGTTCTCGGAGTTTGCGCGGAAGTTTATCGTAAATACCGCCGAACCCTCCGTTAGAAAGAATCGCCACCACATTGCCCTCGCCGAGATCAGCGGCAATTGATTCGACGATTGCGTCAGCATCCGCCAGAATGCGGGCGCGACGTCCTTCCCGTTGCGCCTCGCCTGCCACTGCCTGAATATCAAGCCGTTCGCTTTCAGGGATGGATTCGGACTTGAAAACATTGGCAATAACGATCTCGTCCGCGATAGACAGGCTCTTCGCCAGGTCCGCTTGGAACACGTTGCGGCGAAGCGTATTAGATCGCGGTTCGAGAATCGCCCAGAGTTTTGCCTGAGGATAACGCGTGCGCAGCGCTTGCAGCGTCGCCGCGATCGCCGTGGGATGATGGGCGAAGTCATCGATAATCGTCACCCCATTGACCACCGCGCGAACTTCCAGGCGCCGCTTCACGCTCTGGAAGCTCTGCAACGCCGCCGCAATCTTATCCACTGAAATGCCTTCGCCGGCGGCAATCGCAGCCGCAGCGGTTGCGTTCCAAACGTTGTATTCTCCCGCCAGCGCAAATTCGAAATCCGCCCAGGGTTGGCCGTCGCGAAGAACAGACCACCGCGTAAGCGATGATTCAAAACGGAGATTGGCAATCCTCCAGGTGGCATTCTCGCCGCTACCGTAGCGCTCGACGGGACAAAACGCGCGCTCCAGCGAACGGTTCAAACTTGCGCCCTGATCGAAAGCGATGATGCGACCGCGGCGCGGCACCAGATTGACCAATCGCTTGAATGCTGTCTCGACCGCGTCAAGATCCTTATAGATATCCGCGTGGTCAAATTCGACAGAGGTAAGAATTACTGAATCCGGGAAGTAATGAAGAAACTTCGGGCCCTTGTCGAAGAACGCCGTGTCATACTCATCGCCTTCGAGAATAAAATGTTTCCCCGCTCCCAGTTGAAAGCTGCTGCCGAAATTCTCGGCGATACCCCCGATCAGAAATGACGGGTGCAATCCCGCCGATTCGAATATCCACGACAGCATGGATGTCGTCGTCGTCTTGCCGTGAGTTCCGGCCACGACCAGCACTTCTTTCCCGACTAGAAATTCATCGTGCAGAATCTGCGGCAGTGAGCAAAACGGAATTCGCTTATCGAGGATAAATTCCAGCTCTATATTGCCCCGCGAAATCGCGTTGCCCACGACCACGAGATCGGGCCTGGGATTTAGGTTGGATTCTGCGAAAGGCTGCGCGACCGGGATATTTAGCGAGGCGAGAAAATCAGACATCGGCGGATACGCCGCCGCATCCGACCCGGTCACTCGAAACCCCCGCGTTTGCAGCATGCCGGCCAGCGATGCCATGGCTGTGCCGCAAATTCCGATTAAATGAATGTGTCTATGCCGGCTCATGATTTGGCGGATTGAACTGAAGTCAACGACGACGTCGCGCTTTCGAGAAACTCCAATTTCACTTCGGCTCCTACGGTCAAACTTGCTAGAACACCAATGGGCAATGTGATGCTGTCGCGGGTAACGTGCCCCGAGCGCATCCCATATGCGACTGGAATACCGAGGTCCCCCACAATCCGCAAGACCACCTCTTCCAAGGTGTAGCCCTGATTTTCATTTTGCCGGCAATCGAGCATCTCGCCAAAAATAAGGCCCCGCAAGTTCGAAAGCTTCCCCGCTAGTTTTAACTGCATGAGCATGCGGTCAATCTGATAGGGTTTCGCAGCGACGTCTTCGATGAACAGAATCGTGCCTTCAGTAGAAATTTCGTAAGGCGTTCCCAGTGACGCGACGAGAATTGACAAGCATCCGCCGTAAAGAATGCCCTCGCCGGTGCCTTCTACCAAAGGAACCGCCCCGGAACTCGCGTCGAGCTTCCAGTCGGATATCCCCTCCAACGCTGCTCGCCATGATCCCTCATCCACCGACTTCCGGGCGAAATCGCCCGCGGCCATCGGCCCATGAAAGGTCACGATACCGGTCGCGTTATATATGTGCGTCAGCAGGCAGGTAATATCGCTGCACCCCACAAATATCTTGGGATTTCGCCCAACCAACTCCATATTAAGCAGCGGAAGAAGATAATTCGAGCCATACCCACCACGAGCGCAGATGATCGCTTTCACACTGTCATCGCGCAGCATCTTCTCGAATTCGCGCGCGCGGCGCTCTATAGATCCCGCGAAATACAAATCCTGCTCAAAGATTGACTCCGAATAGAAGGGTCTGTAACCCATCCGCACCAGGGTTGCACAACCCGCGGCTAGCATTTCTGGCTTGATGTTGCTAGCGGGAGCAATTATGCCGACCGTATCACCGGGCCGTAGAGCGGGCGGTTTGAGGCGCGATGAAAGCGGCATGGCAATCATAGTATCAGGGAGAAATCCAGCTCAGGAGTGTGTTTTCGGGGACATTCCGCAGGCGCTTAAGGCAGTTCGGAAAGAAAAAAATCTCCTCGCGCAACAATCTGGGCTGGCCCGGTTAGAAAAACGTTCCCATCCCATCGCACCGTTTGCGGGCCACCTTGGGCCTGAACTCGAACCGGCGAAACCGCCCGCTTGGAGAAAATCGCCGCCACCGCGGCAGCGCACGAACCAGTTCCGGAAGATTGCGTTTCGCCCACACCGCGCTCAAAAAAACGGACTTCAATGTCATTGGCGTCAATCACCTTGACCATTTCAATATTGACGCCTCCAGACATCCCGGCATTGCGCGCAATGTCAGCCGCCTCTGCTTGCCAGGTTTCGCTTAATTCATCGACAAAAATGCTCAGGTGCGGATTCCCCATCGAACTCGAAATTGCGCGCACTTCCCGCGAAGGCAGTTTCAGCGCGACTTCTCCCGTTACTTGCGGCACACCCATGTCCGTTTCAAACTCGTACCGCATACCGTTGTTGGAGGTCAAAATGCACGTTTTGATTCCGGCGCCCGTGCGGATCGAAACTTCCCGCTTCGGGTCCGCCGAATTCTTCGCCTCGTTGAACAGGTAGGCAGCTACGCAACGCGTTCCGTTACCCGAGATCTCCGCTTCCGAGCCATCTGCATTAAATAAGCGGGCGTAGATATCTGCAATCGAATCAGGAAGCAACCATTCGGCGCCGTCAGCGCCGATGCCCTGATGGCGGTCACAAAGGCGTCGCGTTAACTCGGCAAGGTTGGAGAGACCCTGACTACCGTCCACGATAAGAAAGTCGTTCCCGCAGGCATTGGCCTTAACAAACGGGATGGCAAATGGGGTACGCGTCATGGTTCGCAGGCTGGATTCTAGCACTCACCTTTTTCCCAGAAAATTACTGGCTCAGATGCGCTCGCGGCGTCGCGTAAATCGTAATCGGTGGCGCGCCCGAGGTATGAATCACAACCAGTGACGTAAGTTCCTTCGGATTGACGTACTGCGCCACCGCATCGCCCTCCTCAGCCACTACGTAGTCCGCAAACAGGGCTGGCTTGGCCAGCGCCGCTTCCCACAACCCCGGAGGGTCCGTCGCCTTGCGCCACGGCCAGGTATTGTTTTCGTTGATCGTCCGTCGCAGCGGAATGCCTTCGCGCTCCAACGCTCCCACGTGATTGCCGATATACATCAGGATCGTCGAATTCGGCGGCAGCATTTTCAGATTCTCGCCCAGTGCTCCCTCCACACTATTCCGAACCCTGGAGTTCACCAGCGCTTCACGAAAACAGATTGGCTGGGCCCGCCAGACCTCCGTGTAGCAACCGGTAACAAGCGCCAATGTCATAACCACAACCGCCAATCGTATTTGTGGAATTGCAACCCGCCGCACAATTTCAAATACCGCTATCGCCACAAAAACCGCAAACGCGGGAAGCAATTCAATTCCGTAGCGAACATTGTAGTAACCGTGTGGCCACCACACAGGAAGATAAATCGGCACCCCGCCATAGGCCATCGACAGCATGTAGAACGGAAGCGGAGTCCATAGCAATAGCAGTGGCCAGAGCCGCCGATGCCACAGAAGCAGAATGCCCACTCCCATCAACGCCACCCCAAGCCAAAATCTGCCCCAATTCCCCTCTGCCACGTTCAACTGCGCAGACTTTAAGAAAAATATTGCAGCCACCGGCATATTCCCCGCACCTGGATACGCCGCGGTCCCGGCCGCAGCATCTTTCTGCGCCAGCGCCTTGGCCGAATACGGTCCCGTCGCAAATTCCAATGGATCGCGATAAACCGCCGCGTTGTATGAAATCCAGAGAAACGGCGCTGCTGCCGCTAGAAGCAAAAACTTCGCGGTCATCGCCGCAGACTTTCGCCGTCCGGAAATCTGCATCGCAATCAACCCGACCGAAACAGCCGCGGCGAGAAACCAGCCGTCGTATCTCGTCAGGCAGGCCGCAGCTAGACACAGCCCGCATTTCAGCAACGATCGAGAGAAGCCGCCATCCCCTGCATTGGATTGCCTTACGTATTCCGCAAAATAGACCACTGCCCATATGGCGAATCCAAGGTAGAGCGCTTCCGTCATCGCCGTCGCCTGCATGTAAATCAAATTCGGATTGGCGGCCACAATCAATGCCGCAAGCCATCCACACCGCCGCGCGCCAACATCGGGGATCGGCCCAACGCTCAAAGCGCCCCGCGTCAAACGAAAAACGCCAGCCACTGCAAAAATGTAAGCTAGTAATGACGGAATCGAACCACCAATGCCCGTTTGCCACATCCAATTCCCCAGCAGGAACGGAATCATCAGCAGATGCGGCAGAGGCAGCCACACCGTGCCCAATTGCAATAGCCCGGGAGTGCGGGAATCGAAAACACGCCGCGCAATATTGATGTGACCGAAAACGTCGCCGTAGAGAAGAACGTCGCCCTGCTTCAGGTAATAAAGAAACGACAAAACAGAAATGCAGATGGCAATCTGCACCACCAGAAATATCTCAGGGTCCCACCGGTTGTCTGAGGAAGGCTTCATACCCGCAGCCACGCGCCGCTGCTTATTCAAGATGCGTCAGTTCGCGGAAAATCTGAAAGCGCTCTTCAATCTCTTCCCGCTTCAGCGATTGCAAACGCTCCGTCCCGAAACGTTCCACCGCGAACGAACCCATGACTCCGCCGTAGAACAATGCTCGCTTCAGAACTTCGCGATTGATTTCTTCCTGCGAAGCAATGTAACCCATAAATCCGCCCGCGAATGAATCTCCCGCGCCCGTCGGATCTTTCACTTCGTCAATCGGAAGCGTCGGCGCGCGAAAGGGATGCCGCCCAATCCCGAACGCGCCTTCCCGAAAGAAAATGGTCGCGCCATACTCCCCATGCTTCACCACCAGCGCCTGCGGTCCCATTGCCAGAACCTTCAGCGCCGCCCGCGGCAAACTCTTTTCTTCCGCCAGCATCTTTACTTCCCCATCGTTGATGAGGAGCACGTTCACCAACTTCAAAGTCTCCAGCAACTCTGGGCGCGCGCTCTGAATCCAGTAATTCATCGTGTCGCCGCCAATCAGGCGCGTCTTTCCCATTTCTCGGCAAACCGCCGCCTGCAAGCTGGGCTGAATATTCCCCAGAAAAAGAAACTTGGAATCTTTGTATTCCGCCGGAATTCGCGGTTTGAAATTCTGAAACACATTCAGCTCCGTGAACTCCGTCTTGGCTTCATTGAGATTGTCTAGATAATGGCCACCCCAGCGAAAAGTCTTACCCTTTGTGTGTTCGATGCCGCGCGTATCCACGCCCCGCTTCTTCAGAATATTTTCATGCTCTGCGCTAAAATCCTCGCCGACCACCGCCACCAGGCGCACATCCGTGAAATAACTGGCCGCCAGTGAAAAATACGTGCCCGACCCTCCGAGGATGTCCGTCACCTTGCCCGAAGGCGTGGCAATGGTGTCAAATGCAACCGAACCTACCGCTAAAATGCTCATTATTTAGTTAGCCTTCCAGGTATTTATTGAGGATTAACTTCAGCTTTTCTCGCGTCTTCGCCGGAATCTTGCTGCGATCCGTAAGTATCGCGTGCGCCAGCGCCGAACCGCATTTGCAACCGCGCTTCGCTGGCATCGCCGCCACCGTCTCCCGCACCACGTTGGCTGCGTTCTCGGCATTCTTGTTTAGCACACTGATAATCTGTTCCACCGTCACCGAATCGTGATGCGGATGCCAGCAATCGTAGTCCGTGACCATCGCAATCGTCACATAACAAATCTCCGCCTCACGCGCCAGCTTCGCCTCTTGCAAATTCGTCATCCCGATTACATCCATGCCCCAGCTGCGATAGACGTTCGACTCAGCCTTCGTCGAAAACTGCGGCCCTTCCATGCAGACGTAAGTCCCGCCCGGCTTCGCGTTTACTCCCGCAGTCTTGGCCGACGTCGCAACCGTCTTGGCCAGCTCCGGGCAAATCGGATCGCCAAATCCGATGTGCGCCACAATGCCGTCGCCAAAAAACGTATCCACACGATGCCGCGTGCGATCGAAAAATTGATCGGGAATCACAAAGTCCATCGGCCGGTGCTCATCTTTGAGCGACCCCACAGCGGAAACCGAAACAATGCGTTCCACTCCCAATTGTTTAAACCCATAAATATTCGCCCGGAAATTTAATTCCGTCGGCAAAATTCGGTGCCCGCGCCCGTGGCGCGCCAGGAACGCAACCTTGCGTCCCGCCAGCGTCCCCGAAATATAGGCGTCCGACGGCTCTCCAAACGGCGTCTCTTGCTTCAGTTCATGAACATCGGTAAGCCCGGGCATCTGGTAAAGCCCGCTGCCTCCGACAATGCCTATTTCCGCTTGCGGCAAAACGCTCTCCTCTCCTCCATACTGCGGTTGGACTCTAAGAATGTTCGATTATACAAGTGACCGCGGACGTACGGTCAGTGCGACGCCGCCGCTGGCGCAAATAACTCCTCATCGAATTTTTGCGCCGTCGCCTCATCCAGGCTCTCCGTGATGAGCAACTCGTTGCCCTCGGCACGAATCCTGACGGTACCTTCCTCCGTTTCCCACGCATGCGATCCAGCCAAAGATGCCGTCTTGGTCAGGTCAACCGCCGGATTGCCGGCGTCGGCAACCAGGCGTGCCTGACGGTAACGATCTTTCAACGACTTCGCATAGATCGCGGCAAACTCATCGGCTTTCTCAGCGCTTGCCCAGCGCGAGACGTAAACGAACCCCAGCGGACCCTTTGGATTTCCTCTGGGAACAACGGCGTAATAGTACCCTCCGCGCCATGCCGGATAGATTTGCTTCGATTCCTCCGTACCCGCATATTGATCCACCAGCAGTGCCACATCAAACTCTCCCATCGCCCCAATGTCGAAGCGATCGTAGTTTGTAAAGTCACTCTTAAAATCGAGCAGCGGTACTGGCGGAATCGTCTCTCCCGATAAATAGGTCTGCGGCTCCATAATCTGCCGCGTGGTTTGCGGCGGATTTTCCAGCGCTCGCGTAAACGCTTTTTCCTTGCCCCCACTCCGCAACAACGTAACCGTGAAGTCCAGTCCGTAGCGATACGGAAACGTCAGCGACTCCTTGATGAAGATCGGCGCGTTCTTGAACTCCGGCGTGTCCGGCGTCCCGCTCAACATGCTGTCTTCCAGCACGCTGAGCATCTCTGGCGAACTTGTAATCGACTTCCCGAGCGGCTCCAGCATGTAATCCAGCAATACCGCCATTGCCTGCCCTTCCACCACGGCCTGACGGGCATCGCTGATTTCATCTTTTTCCACGTCATCGGCCTTAATATCTTTTATGTCGTCCAAATCCACATCGCCCGCCTTCATCCATTTGTCGAGGTCATACGACTGGTCCTGTAAGGCATGCGTCAACTCGTGCGCCAGCACCGGACGCTGCTGTTCCACATCCAGCCAATCGAGCAAGTTGACCGTTTTGGTTTTGGGATCGTAGTAACCCGCCACCTGCTCCCGCAACAACGCCACCAAAAATGTCTTCAAATCAAAATCGCGCGGCAGCAGCCCGAATTTCTTGAGCACCAGCTCCGAGCGCTGCAAGCGTTGCGCGTCTTTGTCCTCTTTCATGTTTTTCTCGAGATAGCTGACGACTTCGTCCCGGTCCACCAGCTTGCGTTTGACCTCCTGCTTAACGGGCAGGCCCGTGTCGTTGCTGGCAAATTTCAGGATGGCGTCAACTTCGCGAAACAGCTCTTTCGCCTGCTGCGGCGTGATTTTCGTTTGTGCCGGTTGTGCAGGCGTGTTTACCGCAGGCTCATGTTGCGCCGCCGCCGGCGCATTCTGCGGCGGCGTCGCCGTCTGCGCATTCGCAGATGGCCAAGCCAATGCGGCCGTCACGACCAGATAGAAAAACGGAACTGCGATGCGGGAAAGCATTCGATGGGAAGTCATTCGATTACGTAACTAGATGATAGCCGATGACTGATAGGTGATGGCTCGCAGACTATGAGCGATAACTATCCATGCACCCGCAATGGCGCTTTTCATCGGACAACCATTAGACAGGGTGGGGCTTTTGAGTCCAGCTCCCAACACATGATGTCTTATCAAGTTGACCGATGCTGCCCCACCATTTCGCGCTTTCTGCGAAAGGGTGGGATCCAATCGAAGCCGAAAATATTCGGGAGGCGCATGCGACCATCCCCACCCGTGTCGTTCCGACCGCCGCCGGAGCGCTCGCGACGGCAAGTGGAGGAACCTGCTTCATTATCGATTACGCAACGATTACGTGGGAACCGAGGCTGCCCACCATTTCGCGTTCTTTGCGAAAGGGTGGGAGGCGCATGCGACCACCTCAACCCCGTGTCATTCCGACCGCCGCCGGAGCGCTCGCGACGGCAAGTGGAGGAACCTGCTTCATTATCGATTACGCAACGATTACGTGGGAACCGAGGCTGCCCCACCATTTCGCGTTCTTTGCGAAAGGGTGGGAGGCGCATGCGTCCACCTCAACCCCGTGTCATTCCGGGCGCCCCTCACCACGCATCTTCAAAATATCTGACGGGGAAAAATCACTCGATATCCACAACCACCGCGACATCGAACTTCGAATAATACTTCTTCACATCCCCCGCATATTTCGCGCGAAACTTCTCAATCACGGACTTCACTCCCTCCGCGTCAGTAATGGCAACGGCCTTCCCTTCCGCCTTTGCCCCGCGCACTTCCAAATGAATCGCCGGGTTCTTCACCACATTCTTGTACCACTGCGTGTCGGAACCCTTAACCGGCAACAGGTACAGCTTGTCGTCGTCCCAAACAAACCAAATCGGGATAGAAATGGCGCGCCCGCTCTTTCTGCCCGTCACCGTGATGTTAAGTTCGCTAGAGTGGGCAAGGCTCTTTGTTAGAGCGTCATTATGTGCTGGCATAAGTATTACTCTAGAACCGCGTCTATCACGCGACCTATCAAACGACCTCATTCCTCTTCCGTCAACGCAAGTTGAACCAATCGCCCGCCCTTAAAAGATACGGTTAAATAATCGGGGATTTCACAACCACAGGTTGATTCATATTGCCATTCATCCGCAGAAATTCTCTGCTTTGGCTCACCCAAATTCGACAAGACATCGTCTTTGGTCGAACCCAAATGTAGACCACCCCATTTGCCGAAAGGCTCGTGAGGATCAAACCACCGCGTGATCGCCGTATTTCGCTCGGCGGCCTTGAGTTCACGCGAGATGCCTTCGGTCACAGTCACTTCCTCCACAATCCGATCAACACCCTCGACGATATGGAGCGTCGCTGTTTTATGCGCGTCGACGAAGTAGCGGCCGCCAGTATGCCCCTCATCGGGCCTAAATACACCTTTACCAAGAAGACGTTCCACGTGCGAATCCGTATTCACCCCCACCGTTATTCCAGCAAAATTCAGCGGCCAACAGACTGTGCCTTTGGGGACGTCATATGACGTTGCCGATGTTCCAGCAGTCATCGAGACGATTGCTGTCAATAGCATGAGAAGTAATCTACGCATATGTTCCACGCTAGCATCGGGTTGATCGATTGTCGATAACAGGCATCAGCTTCGAGTTTGCATCGCTCGCCCTCCATGTTGGCTTAGTCAAAATCCCCACCCTCCCGCAAAATACGCGGGAAGGATGGGGCACCCCGCGGCAGATTCTATGTTCGCTCCGCCGATTGCTTTTCTGGCGCGAGCGCGAGCAAGGCAACGCCGACAATCACAAGCGCGGGTATGTCACCCAGCAGATGTCCGCGTTCGCTCGCGTTCTGGAACGCCTGCACTGCCATAATGGCCGCGTGAACCAGGCTCGACCATGCCGTGAAGGCGATCAGGCTGCGGTTCGCCGACGGGTTACGCGACGCGAGCAGCAGAAAAATACCGAGTGTGGCATACACACCAAGAATCATCTGCTCATATTCCGGCTGGTTAGGATGCCATCGCCACCCGCTCGGCCATAGAAACATCATCAGCGGGTAAACACCAAGCAAAAAGATCACACCAACCAACACCAACACAACCTTCAGTGCCCGTTCTCGACTCATCGTGGCCTCCAGTAATGTGGACAAGACATTTACGTCCCGCAAATCTTACGGATGCGAAGAGGGCAAGTCAATCAAATCACCGGAGTTAAACGTTCATCTCAATGGGCGGTGAGCCCATTCAAGCCCGACGGCCTGCGGAAGGTTGCGAGCCGGCGCGTTTACTTGATTGCTGGTAGTCGATCACTCGATAAACTCACTAAGATGTCTTGTCCATCCAGATGCCCCATGTGACTGGACCGGCCACGTCGTCGGAGATTGGGTGACCCGCTATTTTGAGCGCCAGCTTGATTTGCCCGTGATGATAGCCCTCGTGCCAGATCATGTGCTGGAGCAGAAGGATCGGGTGATCATAGTGAAGGTCCATGGGGCGGCCTGCATCCAGCCTGCCCTTCACCGCGGCCCGCACTGCTTTGGCACTTTCGTCCAGCATCTCCACAATATGAACAGGATCCTGTGCGACTAGCCACTCTTCTTCGGGCAGGCTTCTGGCGAACTCGGGAGCATCCTCGGAGATGAACACGAGCCGCACATAGTGGATGTGGCTGAACACCTGGGTAACCGATGGGCCATCTTTTGTTGATCTGGCGTCCAACCCACCTTGCCGAAGGGCCCGCAGTAGATTTACGAGGATCCTGTTGTTGCGATCCCAAGCATCGAGTAAGGCGTCTCGCAGGTCTCCACTAGAAGTCATGTCTGTCCTTTGGCTTGACGTTAGCGATCCACCAACTTCTGGAAGGCTTCAGGATAGCGTTCTCCCTGTAAGGGCACCTCTGCCGCAGCCTCATTAATCTCCTTGAGATCAGCGGCAGAAAGTACCAATGTCGCCGCTCCGAGGTTCTCTTCCAGACGGTGCAGCTTGGTCGTGCCAGGAATGGGAACCATCCACGGCTTCTGAGCCAGCACCCAGGCCAGAGCAATCTGCGCCGGAGTCGCTTTTTTCTGCTGCGCGAATTGCCCAATCACATCTACCAATTGCTGATTCGCCTTGCGGTTTTCCTCTGAAAAACGAGGCACAATGTTGCGGAAGTCGTTCTCGGCAAACTTTGTATCGTTGCTGATGGTCCCGGTAAGAAATCCTTTGCCTAGTGGACTGAACGGCACAAATCCTATCCCCAGTTCTTCCAGCGTGGGTATGATTTCATCTTCCGGCTCTCGCCACCAGAGCGAATATTCACTTTGCAACGCCGTGACCGGCTGAACGGCGTGGGCGCGTCGGATTGTCTTTACCCCGGCCTCCGACAGGCCGAAATGCCTTACCTTACCTTGCTGAATCAGGTCTTTCACCGCTCCCGCAACATCTTCAATCGGCACGTTGGGGTCCACGCGGTGCTGGTAGAACAGATCAATGACATTGGTTTTAAGTCGCTTAAGCGAAGCTTCGGCGACTTCCTTAATGTGCTCCGGCCGACTGTCCGTGCCCACACTTTTTCCCGTAGCGGGATCAATCTTGAAGCCGAACTTTGTGGCAATGGCTACCTGCTTACGAACCGGAGCCAGTGCTTCGCCGACAAGTTCTTCATTTACGTACGGGCCATAAACCTCGGCCGTATCGAAGAACGTCACTCCTAGTTCAACAGCTTTGCGAATGAGCGCAATACCCTGTTGTTTCTCGATGGCTGGGCCAAGCCCAAAGCTCATTCCCATGCAGCCCAGTCCGATGGCCGATACTTCCAGATTGCTTTTGCCTAATTTGCGTTTTTGCATGCTTGTTCCTCGCTCTAAGTGGTTCTCTTCACCTTAAAGCCAGTTTGCTTATGAGACTAGCTGGTTTCTTTTGCATATAGTCATGAATATAATTCATGAATCATGAATAGTGACCTGAGCGAGCTAGCCACCTTTGCCGTCGTCGCCGAAGAACGCAGCTTCACCCGCGCGGCCGTCCGTCTTCGCGTTTCCCAATCCGCCGTGAGCCACACGATTAGCAGTTTGGAGAAGCGGCTGGCTCTGCAACTGCTCGCCCGCACCACGCGCAGCGTCGCCCCGACAGCCGCCGGCCTCGCCTTGCTGCGTGACCTGACTCCCGCTCTCGAGCAGATCGAGCGCTCCTTATCCGAAGCCCGAAAACTTCGTGAACGGCCCGCCGGCCGCATTCGACTTGTCATCGCCCGCCCTGCCGCTTATCTCGTTTTGCTGCCCAAGCTCGCGAAGTTTACCAGGACCTACCCGGAAATTGTCCTGGACATCGTCACCCTGAACGATCCCGTGGATATCGTCGCCGGTGGCTTCGACGCAGGCATCCAAATCGGAGAATTCATCCAACGCGACATGATTGCCGTCCGCGTCAGTCCAGACATCAGCCTCGCCGTTGTCGGCTCTCCGCAATATTTCAAGTCGCACGAAATTCCGCGAACCCCCGGTGACCTCAAAGAACATCCCTGCATCGGAATCCGGCTCATGGGCAGTCCTTATCGCTGGGAATTCGAAAAAGGCAGGAAAGCGCTTACCGTCAATGCCCAGGGTCCGGCAATTTTCGATGACACAAACATGGTCATTCAAGCCGCTCTCAACGGAGTCGGCCTCGGCATGGCCTTCGAAGGCACTGTCGCCGAACACATTCGCCAGCGCCGCCTCATTCGCGTGCTTGAGGATTGGTGCCCCCCATTTCCCGGTTTCTTCCTCTACTATCCCAGCCGCCGCAATCAACCCGCCGCGCTGGCCGCGCTCATCAACACGCTCCGCCTGAAGTAGCCTACCGAAACTCTTTTAACGATGGGACGCGAGGTGATAAATCAACAGCGCGATAAAACCAATCACGCCGAGCAGCACCATCGTACAAATAATCGCAACCGGCCAGAAAAGCCATGACCACGCGTCTTTTTTTCTGATCTGCTGTATGGCGTGGAACAACGAGAGCGCCGTCGTGATTCCTCCCAGCGGCGTCAGAAAGAAGGCGGGCATAAAAATATCACCCTCCGGTCCCCGGCAGCCATGCTGGAGACAATAAATCGAAGGCGACACAATCAAAAATACATAAAGGGCCGTGATGAAATACGAAATTCCCAGGGCTAGTTTTCGCAACATGACCGCTTCCTCAAACCCTTATTCTCGATGGGCTCTGGCCTTAATGAAAATTACACAAGTTCGGAGGAAAAGTTCGAGGCGGCAAAATAAAAATAACGGAAGCCAAAATTTGAGATGCGAAAATCCTGCGCACACGAAAAAATAGACGAAATTTCATGCGAAAACCACTCCTGCCGGATCGCGGCCAAGACTCGACTTGCCGGGGCCAGTATTGCGCGTTTTTTGTGTCAAATTTCGATGCAAATTCCATACAAGCACTCTTGACGGTCGCGTAAGTGATTACGTGCCTTATAGTTGCCGAGAAACACAGCCCGCGCAAAATCGTGAAAAAACGCAATGAGTCCATCTCCCACCTTGCCCCAATGAGGCAAGCCGCTTGCCTGCAATCACTTAGCAGACATACTTCCGTCGCCGCCTGAGCCAGTGCAACGCGCCTTATTGCCAGAAATGCCGTTGGGCGCTGCAACGCCTTCAGGAACGATGAATTGCGATCGGAAGCGCCTTCCGCCGCGTAAAGTCTTTACCATTCGGATGTTGCGCGATTACGGGGCCGAGCTGGCGGTTCAACTCCTGCCCCGCCCGACAATGGGCTAAAATCGTGCGCCCGGGCCCACCTAAGAACGAGCGCAATCCCCGTATCTTCCATCCCTTCAGGAAGTTGGACTGCGCGGTCCTGTACCAGATTTGCCTGCGCAGGCTAAATCATGGCAATTTAAACCTTGAGCGCGCCCCGGAAGCCTCTTGCGGCGTAGTAAGATTCCGCGCCGTTGTGATAAGTAAAAACCGTGTCGAAGCGGCGATCGCAAAAAAGCGCGCCCCCAAGTTTTCTGATGTTCGCAGGCGTCTTCACCCAACTCGACGTCTTCAAATCGAACTCGCCAAGTTTCTGCAACTCGCGATATTGCTCTTCGGTTAGTAGGTCAACTCCAATGGCTTCGGCCATATCCGTGGCATTGCCCTTGGGCTTATTTTCTTTTCTCGAGTCGAGCGCTTCGCGGTCATAGCAAAGACTTCTGCGGTCTTTGGGGCTTTCGGGCGCGCAATCATAAAAAATGTATTCGCCGGTTTTTGTGTCGAGACCGACAACGTCCGGTTCGCCGCCGGTGCGTTCCATTTCGCTGATGGACCAAAGTTTTTCAGGACTTGCTTCGAGCTTGGCCTTGATTTTGGGCCAGACAAGATCTTTATGGCGGTTCATGTTTTTTTCGAAACGTGTTTGCAACGTGCGGAGTAATTCTTCGGATTGTTTTTTTGAAAGTGTGACTTTTGCCATAGTTCTCTCATTCTGCGGAGCTTCGCTCCGCCCGGACAGCCCAGGGCAGCTGTCCCTACACGGACTTGGGCCGACCCGGCGGCTCCACGCCGAATTGCTCTGAATATTCCGCGACCAACCGCTGCCAGCCTTCGAACTTCATCGCGTCAACGCCGGCAATGGCTCCAATCGGCTTACCTGTGAGGAACCGATCGAGCACGTCGAAGCTGATGTGCCAGCCCGCGGCACCCCATGCGATAAAGCCACGATCGATCTTATGGAACAGCGTCAGGCGGGTGCCGCTGCCGAGTGGCTCAAGTTGCCAGCGCATGTCGCCGCACTCGAGCAGCCTGGGAGCATCAGCGCGCGTCACCTTTGTTGCCAAAGCCTGCTGCGGCCTGCCCACCCAGGTCATGTTCACGGTTCCGACCGCTCCCAGGTTTTGGTCCACTACGAAGGGGGCCCACTCGCGCAGCTGCGCCGGATCGGTTAACGCCTGCCAGACTTTTTCGGGCGAGTGGCGCAGCTGTTTGACAAGGATGAGCGTCCACTTACCTGCATTCGTTTGTCCGTCGTCTTTTTGCACTCGCGCCAAGTTGGCGGGACCGGGTTCGTAGCGCTCGAGATTGCTCACAGTGTTCCCTTCTGCACAAATCTTAAGCTTTCAGCCATCGGCCATCAGCAATTAGCAATCAGCCATTAGCAATTAGCACTTAGCAATAACTTACTGCTGCCAGCGCTTCAGCTCGGTGAGCTGAACGAGATTACCGCAGGTGTCGTTCAGCATGGCAATGGTCGAGCCGGTCACGTCGGTGGGCGGCATGGTGAACTCAGCGCCACGGGCCTTAATGCGCTCGTAGTCGCCCTTGATGTTGTCGGTGAAGAACATAGCCGCAGGCTGGTTCTGTTGAAATATCGCCTGCTGATAAGTTTTCGCCGCGGGGTTGTTGTTCAGCGCCAACTGGAGCTCAGTGCCTTCCGGCTCGTCGGGCGAAGCGACCGTCAGCCAACGGAAGGGGCCGTTGCTGAAATCGGATTTCTTAGTAAAGCCGAGCACCTCGGTATAGAAGCGGAGCGCGTTCTCCTGGTTGTCCACATACAGGCTAGTGAGTTTGATTTTCATTTTGTGTCTCCTTTATCTCGTTAGTCTTGTCATTCATCTCATTCATCAGCTTTTAGTTTTGCGGCCTGCGCCGCGTGTTTTTTTCTTTCTGGTCGAGGTGTTTTTCGCCGGCGGGTCTATCCGGACTTGCTCCATGCGATCGAGATGGCGTTCGAGAGCGTCCACGTGCGCGGACCAGAAGCGGCGGAATTGCGCCAGCCAGCTTTCGAGCTCATGAAGCGGCTCAGGTTTCAGACGGTAGAGACGGCGCTGGGCGTCAACGGTGGCCTCGACGAAACCAGCCTCGCGCAGGACGCGCAGGTGCTTGGACACGGTGGGCTGCGACATACCAAGCTGGCGTTCAATGTCACCCACGGATTGTTCGGACGAGCCTAGCAGGCTGAGTATGGCGCGACGGCTGGGTTCGGCGATGATGTCGAAGACCGATTCCATACCTTCGTATATACTATCTCACGTATATACGCGTCAAGGAATATATTGAAGGGGTGTGGGCGAAGACATTTGTCGTGCAAGCCTGTGCTTCCCACCCTTTCGCCAAGAACGCGAAATGATGGGGCAACCTCTGTGGTTGGTGGGGCTGATGGCGCCCACCCTTTCGCCAAGAAGGCGAAAGGTTCGCCTACTCGCGCACCGTCTTGAACTTGAAGACGACGTCGAGATTAATTTTGTCGTCCACACTGAGCAGTCTGGCGAGTGACGGCTTCGCAAGTCCGAAGGTAGCGAAGGTGAAATGAGTAGTGGCGCGGCCGGCGGCACCATCTGGGTTGAAAGTGGCAATTCCCTGCCACGTTACCGGCGCCGTCGTACCGTGAACCGTCAAATCGCCGGATAACTCGAATCCGGTTTGGCCCAGGTTTGGAAACGGGCTGGCGACTCCGGTAAGTGTCTTGGGGACGAATACGGCCGTGGGAAACTTATCAGTCTCAAGCGTGCGCTTCTGAAGGTAGCCGTCGCGCATCTCCTGATCGCTCTTCAGCCCGCGCAAGTCGATGGTCAGCTTGGACGCGGCGCTATTTACCGTCCCATCCGCATTCAATGCAATGCTGCCGGTGACGGCTGGCGTAGTGCCGATAGCGTCATTGGGGAAATTCACCCCGGCCAATTGTTCGGTCACGCGATAAGAGGCCGTCGACCCGTCTTGTATGTCGAGGCGCACCGGCCCTGGCTTCGGCGGAGGAGGCGGTGTGAATCCTCGCGGAGGGCCGCCCTGGGGCGGAGCCTGGGCGATTACCTGCGGCCCACCCATCAAAAGCAACGCGGCTGCCAGCGCGACGACGAGCATCTTTATGCAAGACTTACTATCTACTTTCATCAGCTTCTTACCCTCCGCAGTTTCTGTCCCTCGGTATAGAACTATTGTACCTAGCACCGAAACACAACGAAATAAATCTCAGGATACGAAGGCAGGAGAACACTTTCTGGGGCGCGACCGACCCATCCTTCGAGCCTACGGAGGATGGCGGAGCCTCTTTCGTGATTTATTGCGCGGCGGTTTTTTGCCGCCGTTGCTCGCTTGCCTGCTGCATTTCGCTCAAATCCCCAACCGGACGAATCTCGAAAATGCTGCCGTACTTCAGCGCCGGATGCTGCGCCATCAGCTGTTGTGCATGATTCATGTCGCGCGCTTCAAGGATGAGAATGCCGCCGAGCTGCTCTTTGGTCTCGGCATAAGGGCCGTCAGTGGTAGCGACTTTGCCATTCTTCCAAGACAGCGTCAAGGCGGTTTCCGTACCCTGAAGGGCTTCTCCGCCGGCCCAATGCCCGTTGGCGCGCAGATGATCGTCGTAGTTAAAGCAGGCGTCGAACATTGCGTTTCTCTCGCTCTCGGGCATGGCTTCAAATTTGGCCTTGTCGTAGTATCCCAGGCAGATGTATTTCATGATTTCTTCTCCTAAATGCGGTGCTCACCCACGTCTCGCAAAAACGGCGAGACCCTTCGACTGCGCTCAGGGCAGGCTACGGGGCACCCCAATTTTTCTGTCACTATTTCACGTAGCGAAGCGCAACGAATCCTGATTTAAAAGTCTTTGTCTCAACCAGTTTTAATTTCAACTTCTCAGGCAGGTTGACGCCGTCGAACAACCTTCTGCCTTTTCCCGCGATGACTGGCATGATGACAATGCGATATTCATCCACCAGGCCAAGCTCGGCAAGTTGAGAAGGAATATCCACGCCGCCGGCCAAAATCGGTTTGCCTGGTTCTTTTTTTAACTTGAGGATCTCTTGGCGAAGGTCGGTGCTGACCACCCTCGCGTTTTTATCTTCTTTTTTGACTTCGGTGTCGGTCAGCGACCGCGAAAAAACAACTTTGCTTCTCGAGACAAATGTTGTGCCAAAGTCGCGGTCCGCTTTTGTCTCCGATGGGTCTTTGGCGACGTTAGCCCAATAAGGAACCATCAATTGATAGGTTTTCCGCCCGTAGACGAGCGGGTCAACCTCGCGCAGAAGCTCTGTATAGTGTTCGTGGAGTTCATCATCGACAAATCCCTTGGTGTGGTCGCAGCAACCGTCCAGCGTCAAGTTGATTGCGTAGATTAGATTTCTCATTTGGATGTCCTTTCCTTCGGTCCTTCATCCTCTCGGCCGTTCATTCTATAGTCGTCGGGCATGGGGGAAATCGACAGCAGGGAAAACTATTTTTAGTGTCGGAAAGCCGAAAAGCGGGAGCGGAAGTTAGAAGGGACGAAGGTGCCCCAGGTTCCGCGTAGCGCAGGCGAGCTAACCTGGGATTTCTGGTGCGAGAACCGGGGTGGTCGAACGCGCCTATTCTCTGCCCAGGTTAGCGCCCCGAAACAAAAGAAGAGGAAGACTCGCGCGCCGTATGATGGGGCGCGAACCCGGACACGATGCCACTCGCGGCGCGTTTTTTACTACTGCTTCATCTCCTCAACCACGGCGTCGCCGAACTTCTTTTGGATCTCCTTTTGGGTCTCGGGATCGAAGTCGGTTATGTCAAACAAACGGCGAACTTCGACCGTTTCGATGTCCTTTCCGGGGATGCGCGAGGCCCATTCGAGCGCCTCTTCGCGCGATTTCACCTGGATGATCCAGAAGCCGCCTACCACTTCTTTGGTTTCAGTAAACGGGCCGTCGGTCACTTTCGATTTTCCATCTTTGAAGGTGACGCGCGCGCTCATGGTCGCGGGCGGGGTGAGCCCGTCGAGCGCGAGCAGCACGCCGGCTTTGCCTAGCTCCTCGTTGTACTTGCTCATCAATTCCATGTCTTTGAAGTTGGGTACCGTGCCGGCTTTTGCAGTTGCGTAGTCTTTCGGATACATGATCATCATGAAGCGCATCGTTTTCTCCTTGGTTTTCTGAATTTATATTGTCTGGCTGCCCCGCTTGCCGGTTCTTCTCCCATGTATCGCAAAAGCGGCGAAACATGGGGCACCCCCCGGTTGCGTCTTTACATGCTCGGCGCCGGTGTCCCGTCGGACCATTTGTCCGCTCCAATGAGAAAGACGGACAGCGGCGGAAAAGATTTGAGTTGTGGGTAGGCGTCGGCGGACAAGTACCAACAATTCACCCCCATCACCGGAGAATTCGGTACGTCCACACTCGAGGCTGCTTCAGCATTGACTGATTCGTAGAACATTACGTGGGGCATATTGTGGCCGCCGCTGTCGGTAAGATACGACGACTTCGACATCATGTAAGACATACTTCCCGGCTCGAGGGGCGGTAATTCTTTTTTGTCGATGGCGGATTTGATTGCGGCGATGACTTCTGGTTTGGAATGGCCGGCCAGGAGTAGTTCGGTGCGTTTGTAGGCGTATGGCAGGACGGAGCGGGCGGCGGCCGGGCTGGAGCAATCTGCGGCGCGAACTTTAGGGTTCCAAAACTCGGGGTGGTCGAACATGGCCCCCCAGCTGCGTCCGACCCAGCAGACCCAGCCATTCTTACCTTCGACGGCGGTTTCGTAGCCGTGAGGGGTCAGCACGACGACGGAGGCGTCGTGGGAGATGGCGTCTGGGGCGGCGCTGCGGGCGAGGGCAATTTCGGCGTCGCGATCCATCAGGTATTGCTCGAGCGGGGCCATCTTTGAATAAAGATTTGCCGAATCTTGTGCGGCGGCAGGCAACGCCGTCGTCGCGATCAGCGCACTAACGACTGCGATTGCGAACGCGCTTAGGAAAATGCTGTGTACTTGATTTCGAGTCATTGTCATTGCTTTCCTCCGTCCTGTTTCGTTTTCAACAAACATTTAGTGCGACTTCATGTTGTGAGCTTCGGTTGCTTGAGCTTCCGTCCCGTCGGCCCATTTTTGGGTAGGGATAACGAACTGCGTCAAGTGGTAGAGGGGATCGGTAACCGCGACGATGGGCGAGCCGGGCAAATTCGCTCCCCAAAGTGCGGGGTCGGTGTCGGTGTAAAAGAACATGAGATGCGCAGGCCAGTGCGGCGCGACATCGCCGCCGTATCCTTGCTTGCCCATCATGTAGCACATCGCGCCGGACTCCATCGGTGGCAGCTCTTTTTTGGCGACGGCAGCGCCAATGGCTTGGTTCACCTGCTCAAGCGTTTTTCCTGCCAGCGCCAGCTCGGTGATTTTATTGATACCCAGCAGGTAGGAATGCGCGGCGGCCGCATTCACACACATGGGAACACGCACCTTCGGATTCCAGTAGTCCGGATCGGCTGCCGCCGACCAACCGCGTCCCACGATGCAGACGAAGCCGTTCTTGCCTTTGACGGCAGTTTCGTATCCATGACGGCCGAGAACCATAGCGTCTGCATCGCGGGAGATGGACCCGGGCGCGGCGCTGCGCGCCAGGGCTATTTCTGCATCGCGATCCGCCATGAGGTATTGCTCGATCGGGGCCATCTTCGAATAAGGTGTGTCGGCCTCTTGCGTCAGGGCCTGATATGCCGTGGCTAGCACAAAAAGCAGTGAAAAGCTTTTGATTGCGATCGTGCAGATTTTCTTATGCATTGTTTTTCTCCGTGTTTATCCGAAATCGCTGCGATGGAGGCTATTTCGTTGTTTGTTCCGGAGCCGGGAAGAAGAGAAGCTCGCGCACCTCTCCCGCCACATCGCAGGCGAGGGCAGCCTTCTTCGCCCATGCCAGTGCCTCATCGATATTGGCGCAGTCGAGTATCCAGAAACCGCCTATGTGCTCTTTGGTCTCCAGATACGGCCCGTCGGTGACGAGCACCTTGCCGTCGGGCTGCTTGCGTAGCTTCTTTGCGTTGCCGGCAGGGGAAATGCCGCAGGCGAACTTCCTCACGCCGGCTGCAATCATTTCGCGGTTGAGCGCGTGGATCTCTTCCATCATCGCTGGAGTTACGGTGGACGGGTCGAAGTTGTCGGGGATGTAGTTGCAAACCAGATATTGCGGCATGATTTCTGTTCTCCTATAGCGGTCTTTTATAGTTCTTTAGTTTCTATCTGTTGGGCGGGCCGATTGCCCTGCCTTCATCGTATAGTCGAACGGCCGGAAAGAATTCGACAAGTTGTACAAGAATTTTTTTGCTTCTGCCGGAAGAGAGGCATAAGGACTGAGGAAGTCGGGCAGTCGCGTCCGTCCGGGTTCCCCCGCCCGGTTTTTCCCCGACATTTCATTCTTTCGACCGTGCATCCTAATTCTCATCTTGTCATCGGGTGCAGGCAAAATTGAGGCGCACGATTTCTTAGATTTCTTATTGCGGTTTTACATTTTCATGACAACCGCCCGCGTCTCGTGGATTATGTTTCGTGGCGTGAGAGAAACCTACAACTCTCGTTTCTTCCATTTCTCAGCGGAGGCGGCAAAATGACCAGACAAATTCGATCTGTCGCAATTTCCATTGCGATTGCGCTTTTCACTTTCACCGACGCTGCCATGGCGCAGAGCTACACCGGCGATTGGCCGGCAACCGTGAGCCACTCGCAGCGCGACGATGGAGCATATTGCATATCGCTAAACGATGACGGCACCTACGGCGCGAAGCACAGCGGTGAGGCCAAGCTGATTCCCGGCAGCAACCAGTATCCCGGCTATTTCAGCGTCGTTGATGGGATCATCACTGTGACGTTCACCTATCCGTCGGGCCCGGGCGACTGTTGTTCCTACCAGGTGTTCACCGCTCGAGCTAGTGATGGAGAGATCGGCAGCGGCGTCTTCAATTATTTTGGCAATACCGACATTGGCCTGGTGACATTCGGCAAGAAAAATGGGTGCAGCGAATAGCAAGTAAAAGATACGGCTGCAAACCCACGTCTCAAAAGAAATGAGAGGAGGGCAGACAGAGCAATCTCTTTTTCGGCCGCCCTCCGGCATTTTTGTTTCACATGCTCGTTTCCTGTTTCAATTCCTCGATCCGCCGCGCCAGAAAGCGCCGCTCGGGCTCGTGGCGAGCATTATCCTTGCCTTTATCTTTTTCTTTGCTAGTCGCAGCGCTATTCATAAGCAGGCCGAGGGCTTTTTCATACGAAGCGCGAGCCTCGGGAATCCGTCCTAATCTGCGGCACAGGTCAGCCCGGGCGGAGTGTGCGAGGTAATAGTTCGCGAGGCTCCCATGAACGCCCTCGCGGGACAGCAATTCATCAATCAGGCGAAGACCGTCCTCGAGTCCTCCCCGCATTCGTTCGGTCGTTTCTTCGGTCGCTTCTCCGTCCGTTTCTTCGGCCGTTTCTCCGTCCGTTTCTTCGGCCGTTTCTCTGGCCGTGCCTCCGCACATGGCAACAGCGACGGCGCGGTTAAGCTCAACCACTGGGGATAGCTGAATTCGCAGCAGTTCGTCGTAGAGCAGCGTAATCTGGCGCCAGTCCGTGGATGCCGTGGAGGAACTGCCAGCGTGAACGGCCGCAATGGCCGCCTGTAGCGTGTACGCGCCGAAACGGCGCGAGCGAAGCGCGCTTTCAGTGAGCGCGATGCCTTCGGTGATTTGGTCTTTGTTCCATAAACCGCGATCTTGATTTTCCAGCAGAATCAAGTCTCCGCCGGCGGAGGTACGGGCGGCGCGGCGCGACTCTTGCAACAGCATGAGACCGAGCAGGCCCGTCGCCTCGGGTTGATTAATAGAGTGTTGGTGAAGCAAATCGAGCAGCAGCCTGCCCAGGCGGATGGCCTCATTGCTCAATTCGGCGCCCGTCGTTTCTGCCGAGTATCCTTCGTTGAAGATCAAATAGATGACCAGGAGCACCGCTCCGAGGCGCGCTTCTAATTCCTGCGAGCCCGGCACCTGGTAAGGAATAGCCTTGTCGCGAATGATGGCCTTGGCGCGCACGATGCGTTGGGCGAGCGTTGCCGGCGTAACCAGAAAAGCGCGGGCAATCTCCTCCGTGGTCAAGCCGCAGACTTCGCGCAGGGTGAGCGCCACTTGCGCTTCCGCGGGCAAGGCGGGGTGACAGCAGGTGAAGATGAGGCGGAGGCGGTCGTCTTCGATGTTGTCGTTGTCTTCACTGTCCTGAGAATCCCTGGCGGCTTGAGCCTCCGTATGGAGTGTCAAGTCCTTCTCTACTCCTTCGAAGCGGGCGCGGCGGCGCATGACGTCGATGGCCTTGAAGCGCGCGGTTGAAATCAGCCAGGGGCGCGGGTTGTCCGGAATACCAGTTCGCGGCCATGACTCAAGCGCCGCGGCGAAGGCCTCATGCATAGCCTCTTCGGCGAGATCGAGATCTCCGAGAAGGCGGACGAGCGTGGCTAGAACGCGACCCGATTCCGTGCGGTAAAGCGCGTCGATCGTTTTACCGAGATGGGTTTCGGGGAGCTGAGTTTTGCCAAGGTCGGCGTGGCTATTTTGTTCGGGCACGGACGGCGTCATCGTCTACGCCAAGCTAGCAAACGCGGCGGCTGGAGGCAACTGCGCCCGGCTCTCCTATGAGATTTCAGCGCGGCCACGCGAGCCGATTGCAGGAGGCGATTCGGCCGCCATATTTAGATGAATTACGGAAGGAATGGCGGGGACGACGGGACTCGAACCCGCGGCCTCTGCCGTGACAG